>TARA_B110001452_G_scaffold163115_1_pt1 | contig 86391 bp, 111 predicted proteins | sample TARA_B110001452 | Tara Oceans TARA_B110001452 (sample SAMEA4396971) | marine metagenome | biome: Polar Biome; feature: [DCM] deep chlorophyll maximum layer (ENVO:01000326); material: water (ENVO:00002006), including particulate matter (ENVO:01000060) such as... | depth 25 m
GAATAATACAATAGTAATTATTCCAAAGTTTTTGAATAAAATTAAAATTTATTTATCTAATCAATATATTAATATATATCTTAATGATTAACTAAAATTATTTAGTAAATATAATACCAGTCTTGAATCTATAAAGATGTTTTAATTATCTCTTTTCGTCATTATTTTATGATAATTTTTCATATATTTTTCAGACAAAGTTTAAGAGAATATTGAAAATTAACAATATAAAAATAAGTTATTAGATCGTAACTTTTTTCGTTTTAAAAATGAATGAAACCATCAATAATAATAGATACATAATGATAAACATAGAATAAATACTTTATTAGTCACATTTTAATCGGTTGAAAAATATTTATTTTTAAAGAAATATCAATATTTAGATTGAAAATAATCCATTTATATAATATCTTTCAACTAAAAAATATTTTTTTATAAAATGGATCAATAATCCTACTGACTATACCTAGTAAAAGTACTATCTGATTGTAATTAAACAAGTAAAACGATATCTTTTTATATAAAGAGTTAATTGTCTCGGACAAACTTTAAGAATTCAAGTTCAAAACTAAATAATGCTCGATTAGTAGTTCCACCAATGAGCAATTGTTTGTTTTTTTGAAGAACCCAAACTTGGGAATACGTAATATAACTTACCAATGTACTTAACATTAAGAAAAAAAATCCTAAATAAATTAATGGAATACCTGGGTCACTTTTAATCTGCAGGCCCGTTGAACTTAGAATTTCAGTTAGAGTAAGATTTTGGTTTAGATTTAATGTTTCATTAATTTCTATATTTCCTAAAAATTGGCCCTCTTCGTTATAAATAGAACAATACCCTTCTAAATTATCAATTAATACAATGATTCCATTTTGAACGGACTGATTGTTTGAAATCCAGGTCAACCAAATCTTTTCTTGATCTGGAAAAGCATTAATAAGTGGGTATTCAATCGTTCGTTGGGCCATATTTTTAAATCTCAGACCGATCAAATTCCAATCCGTTTGATAATAATAAATTCCATTCTGAATAAATGGATAGTTTACCGAAATTGTTTTCCGTTTTATTTCATTTCCTTTATTATTTAAAATTGAAATATCAGAATAAAATTGAGAGATAGTTTTGGTTTTTGTATAAGTTATCCAAAAATCATTAACACGTGCTACATTTTGTGGAATGACAGTCAATGTTCCATTCGATAAAATATTCTGAATGTGAAAATTCTCTGTTTTTGGAACTACTTCCTGAGCTTTAAAACCAAATAATGAACCTATAATAGTACCTAAAAGAACTAAAATCATACTAAAATGAACAATAATTGGTGCAATCCTTCCAATCAAACCTTTATAAGAATAAACTAAATTTTTCTGTTGAAAAATAGAATATTGCTCAGTTTTAATTGATGCTAGAATTCTTGAAAAAGAACGGATTGGTAAAACTGTATAATTATTTAATTTATAAAAAGTTTTAGGTGTTCTAAAAAATTGACATCGACGTGCAATTTTCAAAGAAGGTAATTGCTGTAAAAAACTACATAATATTAAACTACACCCAAATAGAAATATTAAGGATAAAAACCACCAGGTTTTATAAACATGATCAAACCCAAAATAAATTATTCGATCCCAGGATAAAAACCCAAGTATTGGACTGGTTAAAGGATAATTTGTTTTATATACTTCGATGGTCTGGTCTTGCTCAATTATAGTCCCAATAATACTACAAAAACTAATTAGTAATAGTGTAAAAATTGAAAATCGTAAATCAGCAAATAATCGAAAAATTCTTTGTTTCATTAAAAATAAAAATTTTAACTTAAATATAGATTGGCTCAGAAGAGGCTAGGCGAATTTGACCCGAAGTTGCCCAACTTTGTAGTTTGGCCATTTGCTTACTTTCTAAGTTAGCCAATGGGATAGATTCTTTTAAAGCAAGACAAATGTCTTCTGTTGTAACTTCCCGTTTTTCATAAAACGCTTGATACATACCTTCAATAATACTTTGTCTAATTTCTGCTCCTGAAAAAGATTCAGAAAGTTGAGCTAATTTTTGATAATTAAAAAGCTCCCAAGTGGCTGGTCGAAATTCTTGAACATGGATTTTAAAAATTTCTTCGCGCTCTTCTATTTTTGGTAAATCTAAAAAAAAAATTTCATCGAATCTTCCTTTTCGAATAATTTCTAAAGGTAATAAGTCAATGTTATTAGCAGTCGAAATTACAAAAACAGGCTTTTTTTTCTCAGATAACCAACTAATAAATGTTGCTAAAACACGATTACTTGTTCCACTATCCCCTTTACTATCAGTATTTGTAAAAGCTTTGTCAATTTCATCAATCCATAAAATACAAGGTGAAATTGCTTCTGAAACATTGATCATTTGTCGTAAACGAGACTCAGATTCACCAACAATTCCACCAAATAATTTACCAACATCTAATTTTAATAATGGTAGCTGCCAATCATTTGCAATAGCTTTTGCAGTTAAGGATTTTCCTGTTCCTTGAATACCAATTAATAGTAATCCTCGTGGAGTTGGCAATCCATAATTTGATGCTTGGATACTGAAAGCGGTTTTCCGTTTTGCTAACCATTCTTTTAGATTTTGTAAACCACCTAAATTTGTAATTTGTTCATCTACGGAACAATATTCAAGGAGTTCTGTTTGGCTGATAATTTGTTTCTTTTCACTGAGTAAAACATTAATACTATTTTCATCAATTGTTTTGTAAGTTGCAATAATCTTTGATAAGACTCGTCTTATCCGTTCTAAAGATAATCCTTGGCAAGCTCGAGTTAAATTTTCAAATAACTCTGGATCCACATTAATATTTAAGGATTTAACTAACCGAGTTAATTCTTGGTTAATTTCTTCATCTAAAGGTAATTGGAATTGCAAAATAGTAATCAATTCTTGTAATTCTTTAGGAATTATTAAATCGGATCCAATAATAATTATTGTCTTCGGTTGTAATTTTAAAATTCGACTTAGATTTCTTAATTTCCTGGAAATTGAAAGGTCAGTTAGAAAACGGTTAAAATCCTTTAATAAAAATAAAGCTGGAGTTTCAGAATTTATCCGTTCTACAAGCTCTAAAGCTTGTAGAGGGTTTCTTTTAGCAAAACCTTCATTATTTGGATTGTTTGTATAACCATCTACAAAGTCCCAACTATATATACTACGATTTAAATTTGTCTTTACATTTTTTCGAATAATATATTCTACTCGATCTTCTTCAATTGTATTAATATAAATAATTGGATAACGAGCTTTTAAAAACAGCGCTAATTCACTGGTAAATTTCATAAAATATCCATTCAAAAATTGATTTGCTCAGCTATTATTAGGTTAATTTAAAATAAAAAATTAATTATTATTAGAGTTATTTACTCTAATAATTTGATTCATAAATTAACGGCTAATTGTTAATAACTTTCTTCCTTTTTTACGACGGTTTTTTATAGTTTTACGACCTTGTGGAGTAGCCATACGGGCTCTGAAACCAGATAATTTTAAAATTGAATATCGACTTTTATTTGAAAGAGTACGTTTTGCCATATTGTGATTTAATTAAAAATAATTTTTTATAAAACAGAAGACCTAAATAAGTCATAAATCAGTAATTGAGTAATAGTTTCTATTCGTTGACTAAAGAAATTTAATGCATCTTTTTTGTATTCATATAGTGGATTTTGCTGACCATAACCACGCCACCCTACAGCTTCACGTAATAATGGCATTTCTTGTAACTGTTCACGCCATACTTTATCGATATTGATTAAACAAATCGTTCGTTCTAAAGCGTCACATATTCCATCCCCATGAATTTCTAATTCATTTCTTTTTGCTTGATAAAGTAACCAGAATTCATTGAATAAATATTGCTGAAAAATTAATGGGTTGTCTGAGTTAATTACAAAACTTTTACCAAAAAAGGTTTCACATACTGAAAGAATTTCATCCGAAGAAAAATTTTCTGTTTTCATTTGTAATAAAATCTCAGTAATCATTTGTTCCCCAGAACCAATGATAGTTGTTCGAAGTGATTGTTTATTTAAAACGACTGTTCGTTGTGAATAAATAATCTCTCTCTGTCTATTTAAAACTTCATCATAATCAAATAAACTTTTTCTTTGTTGATAAGCTCGTTCTTCGACTTTTTGTTGTGCAGAATTTAAACTTCGTGTAAGAAGTTTTGATTCCAATGGTAAATCATCCATCATAGTTGATTGAAGATATGTTTGGATTTTAGATCCACCAAAAAGTCGTAATAGATTATCATCTAAACTTAAGAAAAATTGTGAAGTTCCTGGATCACCTTGCCGTCCACATCGTCCACGTAATTGATTATCCACCCGACGAGAATCATTTCGCTCTGTTCCAATAATATACAATCCACCTAAATTTTTTACGATTTGATTCTCTTGTTTTTGATGCTTATTATAATATATTTTTAATTCATCAATTAAAAACTGAATTGAGCATTGATAAGAGATATTTGGAATTGAAATTTTATCATTTTCTTTTAATGCACGTAAAATTTCTATATCTGATAATTTCAAAAATAAAGGATCAGTTAAAATTGAAAAAAGAACACTTAAAAATCTTTGAGAATTACCTTTTAATTGAGTTTTCAAAAGTGATTTAAAGATATTAACATCTTTTGCAATCATGTAATTACGTGAAAAAGTTAAAATATCATATAATTTTTTTTGAACATTAAACGTAATATTTCCACCAAGTACAATATCAGTACCTCGTCCAGCCATATTTGTTGCAATAGTAATTGATCCTTTTTTACCGGCTTGTGCAACAATTTCGGATTCTCGACGAACGTTTTCAGGTTTCGCGTTTAAAAGTTGGTAAGATAATTTATATTCATTAAGTAACTCAGCTAACATTTCTGATTTTTCAATCGTTGTTGTTCCAATTAAAATTGGTTGACCAGTTAATGAAATTTCGTTACAAGTTTTCGAGACAGCATTCCATTTTAGAAACTGGTCTTTATAAATTAGATCTGATAAATCTTCTCGTAAAGTTGGACGTGCTGTTGGAATTTCGTCAACCGATAATTTATAAATTTTTTCAAACTCAATTTCAGCTGTTTTACCAGTTCCGGTCATACCTGATAGTTTTGGATAAAGTAAAAAAAAATTTTGATAAGTTATTTCAGCTTGTGTTTCTGATTTTTTACGAATTGGCAATTTCTCTTTTGCTTCAATCGCTTGATGAAGCCCGTCACCCCAACGTCTATCAGGCATAATTCGACCTGTAAACTCATCAACAATTACAATCCGATCAGTTTGAATAATATAATGAACATTATTGAAAAATAAAGAACAAGCCTTAATTGCATTCATGACATATGGAATCCATGGATCACGAAAATCATATAAATCTTGAATTTGAAGAATTTTTTCAATTTGTTTACTACCTTTGTCCGTTAAAACAACGTTTTTATTTTTTTCATCTATTGTATAATGAATTGTAGGTTGCAAGTAGTTTGTAATTTCAGCTGCAATCATGTATTTATCAACAGGTGTATCAAGTTGATCCGAAAGAATTAAAGGAGTTTGTGCTTCATCAATTAAAACTGAATCAACTTCATCGATTATACAATAGTTAAATGGACGAAGTGCAACATCATTAGAATTCAATGCCATGTTATCACGTAAAAAATCAAACGTTACTTCATAGTTTGTGACGTAAGTAATATCGGTACTATAATTTTTTTTACGTTCTAAATTTGACATTTTATCTTGAATTAATCCAGTACTCAAACCTAATAAACTATAGATTTGACCCATTGATGCATGATCACGGCTAGCTAAATACTCATTTATCGTAATAATATGAACACCCTTTTCAGTCAGTGCATTTAATGACGCAGATAAAGTAGCTACTAGAGTTTTACCTTCACCAGTTCTCATTTCTGCAATTTTTTGATTATTTAGAACAAGACCACCAATTAATTGAACATCAAAATGTCTCAAGCCTAATGTCCGTACACTAGCTTCTCTTGTTAATGCAAATGACTCACCAATTAATGAAGTTAAATTTTGTGATTGTTGATAACGTTTTTTCAACTTAAAACTTTGAACACGTAATTCGTTATCGCTAAGAGTTTGGAACTGTTCTTCAAAGTTATTTATTTGATTAACTAAATTTTGATACTTTTTTGTAATATAATTTCTTCGTAATAGATTTTTTTGCATCCAAAATTATTTAAATATTTTTAAACAATAATATTTATACGTTTCTTTTTACCTTCATGATAATCAAATTTTATTGTTCCTTCTTTCAATGCAAATAAGGTAAAATCTTTTCCACATCCTACGTTAAGACCTGGTCTAAATTTCATTCCGCGTTGACGAATCAAAATATTTCCAGCAATAACTCTTTCACCTCCAAACTTTTTTACTCCTAACCTTTTGGAATTTGAATCACGACCATTTTTTGTACTTCCTGCCCCTTTTTTATGTGCCATAATTTTAAATTCCTATGTTTTATAGTTAAATTGATTAATTCTGAGTAATATTTTCAATAAAAACTCGTGTTAACTCTTGACGGTGACCTTGTTTTTTACGTGTTTTCTTTTTTGGTCGCATCTTATAAACAATTGTTTTTTTACCTCGGAAGTGTTCTAAAATTTTACCTTTTATTTTAACACTTTGTAAATAGGGTTGCCCAACTAACAAATTCTCACCATCATTTATTAATAAGACTCGATTTAAGGTTATTTGTTTTCCTAACTCAGTTGGAATTCTATTAAAATCATAGTATTTTCCTTCTTCAATCCAAAATTGTCTTCCACTAATTTCGGCGATTGCGTATTTCATAATCTAAATTAATTTATTTTTATTTAAGCTGAATAGTACTAAAAATTTTTTTAAACCGTCAACTTTTTTAAAACTAGATGTTACTCTCGACTTTTTGTCTGTAATCTTATTAATTCATTATAAAACAATTGAAATGCTTTTGATTTCGAACAATCTGGGTTACTAATTACAGATAATTGACGATTGATATTAAGGTTCTCAATCTTTAGAATTCGTATCTGTTTTAGTCTCATCTCTTTCTCAATCGATGATGACGAAACAAAAGCCGCCCCTAATCCTAAACTAACTGCTGTTTTAATTCCTTCAATAGAATTTAATTGTAAAATTGTTCTTAAAGCATTTGTTTGAATTTTATTCTGAATTAAAATATTATCAATAAATTTTTTTATTGTCGAAGTCGAATGGAGTGTTATAAAATCTAAACAATATAGGTCTTCTTTTTTTATTATTCTCTTAGTAGCAAACGGATGTGAATTTGAAACAATTAGACTTAACTCATCATTGACAAAAGGTTGAATTGTTAGTTTTTTCTTTAAATTTTTTGATATATCACCTCCTACAATTGCTACATCAATTTTACGTTTTATTATACTATTAGCAATCGTCCGTGTAGAATTGACTTGAACTTTCAAATCAATCTGAGGATAGTTTTGGGCAAAAGACGCTAAAATACGGGGCATTAAATAAGTTCCAATTGTTTGACTTGCTCCTACTTTCAAATTTCCTCGATCACCCTTTTTAAGATCAATTAAAGCGCGACAACTTTCTTCACAAAGAATTAAGATTCGGTTAGAATATTGTAAAAAGACTCTTCCGCTTTCAGTTAAAGAAATATTATTTCGTTCACGGTTAATCAATACTGTATTTAAATTTTCTTCTAATATTTTAATTTGTTTACTCAACGATGGTTGTGAAATATATAAACTAGAAGCTGCGTTAGTAAAATTCTTTTTTGACGCAATTGCTTTTAAAATTCTTAATTGTTGAAGAGTGAAAGGAAGCGTATTTAATTTCATTGATTATTATTGTTGATAAAAAATGATTGTAAAAATTGATTGCGGATGGAGGGACTTGAACCCTCACAACTATCGTTACTAGTACCTAAAACTAGCGCGTATACCAATTTCGCCACATCCGCTAATTAAAAACTAATTATTTAATTTACATAATTATATTAAAAATAAATCTTTAAAAGATATTTTAAGATTTATTCATTGTCATTTTCATCTTCGTCGATACTATATACAAAACTTGTTGGTTTACCTCGTAACATTGATTTAGCTAAAGAAAATGATTTTTGAGCTGCTTTAAACCCTTTTCGTTTCCAATTTGCTTTACGAGCATTCTTTTTCGCTTTCGATTTTCTCTTTTTAGGTACAGCCATTGTTTTTTTAGATGAATATACTTATATATGTATATTAAAATATTTTATTTAAAAAGTCAAATTTTAATATATATTTTTACATTCGAGATTAAATATTAAACTAAAAAAAATTACTTATATATTCAAGTTTTTAGTCTTCTAATATGAAATACAGAAAGATACAACCCTTTATAAAAAGGGTTGTAAAGATTTTAGACTTGGAATTAACCGTTAACAGCTGGAGCTGTTAAAGCTACTGGTAATACTTCACCTGAAGCTAAATCTAATGGGAAGTTATGTGCGTTACGCTCATGCATTACTTCCATACCTAAATCAGCACGGTTGATGATGTCAGCCCATGTGTTAATAACACGACCTTGAGAATCAACAACTGATTGGTTGAAGTTGAAACCGTTTAAGTTGAACGCCATTGTGCTAATACCCATAGAAGTTAACCAGATACCTAAAACTGGCCATAAAGCTAAGAAGAAATGTAAAGCACGAGAGTTGTTGAATGAAGCGTATTGGAAGATTAAACGACCGAAGTAACCGTGTGCTGCAACGATGTTGTAAGTCTCTTCTTCTTGACCGAATTTGTAACCGTTGTTAGTAGATTCGTTTTCAGTTGTTTCACGAATTAAAGAAGAAGTTACTAATGAACCGTGCATAGCTGAGAATAAAGAACCACCAAATACACCAGCAACACCAGCCATGTGGAATGGGTGCATTAAAATGTTATGCTCAGCTTGGAATACAAGCATGAAGTTGAATGTACCAGAGATACCTAAAGGCATACCATCAGAGAATGAACCTTGACCAATTGGGTAAACTAAGAATACTGCAGATGCTGCAGCTACTGGAGCTGAGAATGCTACAAAAATCCAAGGACGCATACCTAAACGGTAAGATAATTCCCACTCACGACCCATGTAAGAAGCTACACCTAATAAGAAGTGCATAACTACTAATTGGTAAGGACCACCGTTGTATAACCACTCATCGATTGAAGCTGCTTCCCAAATTGGGTAGAAGTGCATACCGATAGCGTTAGAACTAGGGATAACTGAACCAGTAATAATGTTGTTTCCGTATAATAAAGAACCTGCTACAGGCTCACGGATACCATCAATATCAACAGGAGGTGCTGCGATAAACGCAATGATGTAACAAGAAGTAGCTGTTAATAATGTAGGGAACATTAAACAACCAAACCAACCGATATATAAACGGTTTTCTGTACTAGTAATCCATGCAGAGAAACGTTCCCATACTGAAACGCTTTCACGTCTTTCTAAAGTTGCTGTCATAAAAAAATTTTATTTACTATAAATATTCCCAAATATTGAATTTGTTAAATGTAATTGTACACCAGAACCTAAAATGTCACCACTATATTAATTATATTTTTTATAAATTTATTTAATTATATAAGTTTATAAAAATATAATTAAAATAAATAACTTTTTTGTATTTTTAAAGGCTAACATCTATTTAGAGTTAAATTTAAGTTTGTTAAAACACCAATCAATTTTGTTGTAAAAGATTCAATCGAAATTAAAATTTTATATAGACAGCCAAAATTTTTTAATAGAATAATTTAAAAAATTTATCTAATTATTCTATTAAATTTCTAAATATTGAAGATTTTTTTCACTAACAGATTTCACTTTTTTCAAAAAAATATACAAAATAATTTAGGTTAACATTAATTTAAATTATTTACTTACAAATATTACATTTTGATTCAAGAATAGAAAGCCTATAATTTATTATTTTTGTATATAGTTAAACTAGTTTTCGAAAGGCGGCACCCAGATTCGAACTGGGGATCGAGGATTTGCAATCCCCTGCCTTACCACTTGGCCATACCACCTATTAATTGATTAACCATAATATACAATAATTAAGAAAAAAATACAAAAATAAAATGTTAAGATTTTTTAAAATAGTTAGAAGAGTGCATCTAATTTTATATTTAACTTTAAAAACTTTATTTATATTTAAAAATATAAATAAAGTTTTTTGATAAGCTTTCTAGTTTTAAAATTTAAGATAACTATTCAATTTTTTATATTTTATGTATACTATTAAAATATAATAGTACAGTAATAAGGTATTATTTTATAAACTTTTAAAATTATATATAAAGGATTTTTATTTATGGATACTCGTTTAGTTATCATTGCTTTACCATTACTCGTTGCAGCGTCATGGGCACTATATAATATCGGCCGTTTAGCTATTCAACAAGTTCAAAGATTATCAAGATAGTAAGATAGATAACTTTGATTACCTATTTCTTAATAGAAACCAAAAAAGTATAAATTAAAATAACAAGCACAAATAAATTCTAATTGTTTGATAAATTTTCTTTTTACCAAATTTTTAAAAAATAAAGGATAATTTTTATGTCTCATACTGTAAAGATTTATGACACATGTATTGGTTGCACTCAATGTGTACGTGCATGTCCTACTGATGTATTAGAAATGGTTCCATGGGATGGCTGCAAATCTGGTCAAATTGCTTCATCACCACGTGTTGAAGATTGTGTTGGCTGTAAACGGTGTGAAACAGCGTGTCCTACTGATTTCTTAAGTGTTCGAGTGTATTTAGGGGCTGAAACAACACGTAGTTTAGGTTTAGCATATTAAAAATAAATTATTAAATATTCTTATATTATTTTTCATCCTATAATATAAGTTTATTTTTTAGCTAAAGAAATGATGAAAATACATTCTTTAATTTTCTAAAAAAATCTAATAGAATATAAAACCCCTTCAAATAAATCTTTAGTTAAGATTTATTTGAAGATGACAAATCATCAACAATAATACATTCAGTAGTTAAAATCATACTAGCAATTGAAGTCGCATTCTGTAATCCCGAACGAGTAACTTTAGCAGGATCTACGATACCTTCTTCATACATATTTCCAAAAGTATTCTGTGCTGCATTATAACCTACTTCAAACTCTTGTTGTTGGACATTTTCAAGAACAACTGGGCCATTAATACCAGCATTTTCTGCGATTCTACGTAATGGGGCCAAAATTGCTCGGGATATGATCATTGCTCCAATTAATTCATCTTCTTTGAGGTTTGTTTTAGCCCAATTAACCAGATTTTCAGATAAATGAGCTAATGTTGCTCCACCACCAGGAACAATGCCTTCTTCAACTGCTGCCCGAGTTGCATTAATAGCATCTTCTAATCTTAATTTTTTATTTTTCATTTCCGTTTCAGTAATAGCACCAACTTTAATAACTGCTATACCACCTGATAATTTAGCTATTCGATCTTGTAATTTCTCTTTTTCATAAGATGTATCCGCCGTATTTACTTGTTTTCGTAATTGTTCACAACGAATTTTAATTTCATTTAAGGTTTGACCTGAAGCAACAATTGTAGTTCCTTCTTTAGTAATAATAATTCGACGGGCTTGACCTAACAAATCAAGCTGGATATTTTCTAAACTTAATCCAGCATCTTGTGTAATAACAGTACCGCCTGTTAAAATAGCAATATCTGCTAACATTTGTTTACGTAGTTCACCAAATCCTGGAGCTCTAATTGCTACAACATTTACAATTCCACGTAATTTATTTAATATTAACGTAGCTAAAGCTTCTTTTTCAACATCTTCTGCAATAATCAGAAGTGGTCGTTTTGTTTTTGTTATTTGTTCTAAAATTGGCAATAAATCTTGTTGAACCAAAGTAATTCGTTTATCTGTCAAAAGAATATAAGGATTATCATAAGAAACTTCCATTTTATCCGTATTGGTAATAAAATAAGGAGAAATAAATCCTTTTTCTAGTTTCATTCCTTCGGTAATTTCAAGTTCTGTTGTAATCCCTTTTCCTTCTTCAAGCGAAATAATACCTTCTTTTCCAACTTTTGCTAATGCATCAGCAATAAGTGAGCCAATCATTTCATCATTACCAGCAGAAATTGAAGCAACATGTTGAATAGATTGAATATCTTCAACAGGTTGGGCAAATTCATTAATTTGAGTTACTAAATATTGCGTAGCTTTTTCCATACCAAGTTTAATGGCAATTGGGTTTGCACCGGCGGCAACATTTTTTAGTCCTTCTTTAACCATGGCATATGCTAAAACAGTAGCTGTTGTTGTACCATCTCCAGCAACATCATTTGTTTTTGAAGCAGCCTGCCGTATTAACGAAACGCCAGTATTTTCAATATGATCAGTTAAATTAATTTCTTTTGCAATTGTAACTCCATCATTTACAATTTGAGGTGATCCATATGCTTTTTCTAATACAACATTTCTACCTTTTGGTCCTAATGTTACAGAAACAGCTTCAACCATTATTTCCATTCCTCTTTCTAAGGCACGTCTAGCATTATCTTGATATAAAATTTTTTTAGCCATTTTAAATTTTGATATAATTTAGTAATATTTTTAAAGGAAATCTTTGAAATTAAACTGTAATCTACTACAGAGAGTTTAAGCAAGCCTAAAGTGAAATTTTATTTACTCTTTTACTTTACTTAATTACTATATTTATTCTATAATTAATGAGAAGTTTATATTGGGCTTGTAGCTCAGTGGATTAGAGCACGTGGTTACGACCCACGGTGTCAGGGGTTCAAGTCCCTTCTTGCCCAATTTAATAATTTTATACTGTTTAAATTAATAGCAGTATTTTGGGGTGTCGCCAAGTGGTAAGGCTGCGGACTTTGACTCCGCCATTCGTAGGTTCAAATCCTGCCACCCCAGTTCGAATTAAACAATTTATATCGTAAATATTAAGACTAATTTTAATAAAATATTAATATTGATAGAAGATGGAAATATGGAAGCTAAAATACAATTTATAAAAGATTTAAACGAAAAAGTTTTACCCGATGTCCGTTTGACAAGATCACGAGATGGAAGTACTGGAACAGCAACCTTCATATTTAAAAATCCGAATATTTTAGATAAACGCACTACTAAAGAAGGTGAAATTACTGGAATGTATTTAATTGATGAAGAAGGTATTTTAGAAACACGAGATGTAAATGCAAAATTTATTAATGGAAAACCTGAAGCAATTAAATCGATTTATATTATGAAAAATTCAAAAGCATGGGACAGATTTATAAGATTTATGGAAAGATATGGGGAAACAAATGGTCTAGTATTTACAAAAGCAAGCTAACAGTAGTTTTAGCATTCGTTTTTGAAGGTATAATAATTAAAGATTTCTGATCAATTATATTTTGATTAAAAAAACTTTTTCTAATAAGAATTATTGTTCTATTTCTGAGGCAGTAATATACTTTAATATTTTCATAAAAAGCTTAAATTTTTTAAACTTTCGTATAAATTAACTTCTACCCAATAGAATTTAAATTACAATATAAAATTTATGGATATGTAAATTATTTTATTCAAAACATTAAACCTTTTTAAAGATTCTTGAATATAAAATTTTTTCTTCCAAGAATCTATAGTAGTAATAATTATTATTTGACTTTTAGAAAATTACCCTCCTCCAACAATAGTAACAATTTCAATTTCATCTAAATGATTAATAAAGGTACTTTTCCAATGGGTTTTATCAAAAATTACTTTATTATATTCTAATACTAAAAGACTTTCATTATAATTAAAATACACTATCAGATCATATAAACTAATCAAATAATTAATACTATATTTTTCATCATTTAGGAAAAAGCTTTTAATTTGTGTCATAAATTTTTTATTTTTGTTTACTAGACATCTAATATTAAAAATTGATATAATATTAGTCAAGGAAATATGGCTTCTGTGGCCAAGTGGTTAAGGCAGCGGGTTGTGATTCCGCCATTCGCCGGTTCAAGTCCGGTCAGAGGCCCGTATTAATTCTAAAATAGTTAAGTATTTATAAAATTTTATTTACAATTAAAATTAGTTTATGTCACGTTATCGAGGTCCACGACTAAGACTCATTAGACGATTTGGAAAAGATAAAAATAATGAAGATAATGTTAGATTACCAGGTTTAACAACAAAACACTCAAATCGAAAATTACGTCCTGGAAAATCTTCAACTTCTGATAATGGAAACCAAAAATTGACTGAATATGGTATTCGTTTAAATGAAAAACAGAAATTAAAATTTAATTACGGATTAACTGAAAGTCAATTATTTAGGTATGTTAAAGAAGCACGTAGAAGAAAAGGGGTTACTGGTCTAATTTTACTTCAATTATTAGAAATGAGATTAGATACACTTTGTTTCACGTTAGGATTTGCAAATACTATTGCTCAAGCTCGACAACTTGTAAATCATGGTCACATCACAGTAAACAAAAAAGTAATTGATATCCCAAGTTTTCAGTGTCGACTAAATGATCTAATTAGCGTAAAAGAAAGAAGTGTTTCTAAAAATTTAGTTACTAATAATATCAAAGTAAACCAACGCAATGATATACCTGCACACTTAAAATTTGATGATTCTAAAATAGAAGCAACGGTTCTAGATTATTGTGACCGTGATGATGTTCAATTACAACTTAATGAATTACTTGTAATCGAATATTATTCAAGAAGATAATAAATTATTACTATATATTCAGAAATTACTATTATGTTAAAATTAAGACTAAAAAGAGTTGGAAGAAAGGGTGCTCCATCATATCGGTTAGTTGTTATGGAAAACAGTGCTCGACGTGATGGACGAGCATTAATGGAATTAGGATATTATAATCCCATATCAAAAAAGTCTCATTTTGATGTTATTAATATTGAAAAATGGTTAAAATCTGGTGCAAAGCCTACTAAGACTGTTTTTGATTTATTAAAAAAAGCTGATATCATTTAATTATTCTTTTAATAGTTCTTTTAGAACTATTAAAAGAATAATTTATATTTACTAAATTTTAAATTACTTCAAATGTTTTTAACATTAGAATATTAATTAATTTAATGATTGGTTCAAATTTAATATTTATTATTTTTTATTAGAAATAGAAAATAATGAATCGATAAAACTTTCAAAAAAAGATAGTAATTAAAAATTTATAGAATCAATTTGGTTTGAACACAGGTTATTTGTTATAATATCATTAAAAATAAATTAATATTAGCTAATAAGGAAAAAATTAAATGAATCGTGATACGTTACAAAAGATTCTTATTGGATTATTTGTTACAGCTTGTATCTTTTTAGGAATTCAAGTTGTTGATACAGATAAAATTTTAGAATTTAATCAGAATTCTCCAAAAACAGAGATGACCGTTGCTTCAAGTGGCTCACGTATGACATATGGGCGATTTTTAGAATATCTAGAACTTGGTTGGGTTAAACAAGTAGATTTATATGATAACAATCGTAATGCCATTGTTTTAGCTTCAAGCCCTGAGTTAGGAAATCGACCACAGGCAATTCGTGTTGAAATACCAGTTGGTGCTTCTCAATTAATTCAAAAGTTAAAAGAATACAATATTGATTTCGATGCTCACCCTCTTCCGCAAAAAAGTCTTTTAATTACTATTGCTAGTAATTTAATTTTACCATTAGTCTTTATTGCTGGTTTAATATTCTTTTTTCAAAATTCAGAAAATTTCTCTCAGAATTCGGGTATGTCACCCATGAATCTAGGGAAATCAACAGCCCGTTTTGATCAACGACCAGAAACAGGTATTTGTTTTGATGATATTGCTGGAATTGATGAAGCAAAAGCAGAGTTTGAAGAAATTGTTTCATTTTTACGTGAACCTGAGCGATATACGTTAGTTGGAGCCAAAATTCCAAAAGGTGTTTTATTAATTGGCCCTCCAGGAACAGGAAAAACTTTATTAGCGAAAGCTATTGCCAGCGAAGCAAATGTTCCATTTTTTAATGTTGCTGGATCAGAATTTGTTGAAATGTTTATTGGTATTGGTGCAGCACGAATTCGTGATTTATTTAAAAAAGCTTCTGAAAATACACCTTGTATTGTTTTTATTGATGAAATTGATGCAGTTGGACGTGAACGAGGATCTGGTATTGGTGGGGGTAATGACGAACGAGAACAAACACTGAATCAGTTATTAACTGAGATGGATGGGTTCAAAGAAAATAAAGGAGTTATTGTAGTTGGAGCTACAAACCGTGTTGACATCTTAGATTCTGCCTTATTACGACCAGGACGTTTTGACCGTCAAATTACAGTTGGATTACCTGATCGACTAGGTCGACTTGGAATCTTAAAAGTTCATGCGCGAAATAAGCCTCTAGACGAAGATGTTTCATTAATTCAAATTGCAAATCGAACACCAGGTTTTTCAGGAGCAGATTTAGCAAATTTATTAAATGAGTCGGCAATTTTAGCAACTCGTTACAAAAAAAATACAATCACAAAAAATGAAGTAAATGAAGCTGTTGATCGAATCCTTGGTGGAATTGCTGGTTCAGCTATGGAAGATACAAAAAACAAGAAATTAATTGCTTATCAGGAAGTTGGTCATGCTATAATCGGCTCATTATTACAAAATCATGATAAAGTTGGAAAAGTAACATTAATTCCACGAGGAAGTTCTAAAGGCTTAACCTGGTTTGCCCCGGATGAAGACCAAATGTTAATTTCACGTGCACAATTGTTAGCACGTATCACTAGCGCATTAGGTGGACGGGTAGCAGAAAAAGTTATCTTTGGTGAAACAGAAGTAACTACTGGAGTAAGTGGTGACATACAACAAGTAACACGAATTGCTAGACAAATGGTAACACGTTATGGAATGTCAACTCTTGGTCCAATTGCATTAGAAAATGATAATAACGAATTGATTTTTAAGGGTGAAATGTCAAACCGTATTGATGCTGAAGTTTGCAGAATTGTAAACCATTGTGAACAACTAGCTACCCGAATTATTCGAGATAATCGTGTTATTGTTGATCTAATTGTTGAACGTTTACTTGATGCTGAAACACTAGATGGTGATGAGTTTCGTAAACTAGTGGAACAATATACTATTCCGCCAGTAAAACAATAGGTTATTAGAAAATATATGTTTAACATTTTAGTATAAAGTGATCATTAACGAGTATTCACCCGAAAAAATATCTTATATACTAAAATGTTACACTGGATTATGAAAAAAATATTAGAAAGAATATTGTATGAGTTATTTTATGATAGTAAATAAAAAATTCATTATTAAACAATAAATAATTTATATGAATTTGACAAAACGGTTAGAATCATAAAAGTGAATTATTTTTTTTGTTCATATTTTCAAGTCCAATTTAAATTAGACTTACATTAAATGTGTTATCAAAAGCAATAGTGATATATTAATTAAATAGAAATCTGATATTGTTTTAGATTACTCACTATAAAACATTTGGATTAAATTTGATTCGATTCATTCTTTACAATTTAGGATTATAAATTTTAAATTTAGAGTTAAATATTATGTAATTTAATATTTATTACAAAATAATTCATAAAATGAGTTATTTTGTAATAAATATAATAGAAAAACCTTTAAATTTACCGAGAGAAATAAAAGTTATTATTTATTTCAAGAATAATTCTTTTGATTCTGCAATTGCCTCTTTTAAAGAAGTTTCTGCTTCTTCTGTAAATTGATTTGTTGATTGTACAATATTCAGATATGGTTTCTGTGATGTTGTTAAATATGAAATTAAACTAGCACAGTAACTTTTTACATCTGAAACTTCCAGTTCATCTAAATACCCATTAATTCCAGTATAAATTAAAGCAACTTGTTGAGGAACTGATAATGGTGAATTTTGTGGTTGTTTTAAAAGTTCACGTAATCTTACTCCACGTGCTAGTTGCTTTTGTGTTGCATCATCTAAATCTGAAGCAAACTGTGAGAAAGCTTCTAATTCTGCAAATTGAGCTAGCTCTAATTTTAATTTTCCTGCAACTTTTTTCATTGCTTTAGTTTGTGCTGCCGAACCTACTCGAGATACTGAAATACCGACGTTAATTGCTGGTCGAATTCCTGAATTAAATAAATCATTCGATAAGAAAATTTGACCATCAGTAATCGAAATTACATTTGTAGGTATATATGCTGAAACATCACTAGCTTGGGTTTCAATAACTGGAAGTGCAGTCATACTTCCCCCACCTAATGCATCACTCAATTTTGCTGCACGTTCTAATAAACGTGAGTGTAAATAGAATACATCACCTGGATATGCTTCACGTCCTGGAGGACGACGTAATAATAACGACATTTGACGGTACGCCATTGCTTGTTTCGTTAGATCATCATAAATAACTAATGTTGCTTTACCTTTATACATAAAGTATTCAGCTAATGCAGCACCTGCATATGGAGCAATATATTGTAATGTTGCTGGATCATTAGCACTTGCTGCTACAATAATTGTATATGCCATTGCACCTTTTTCGTCAAGAACATTTACTACTTGAGCAATGGTTGAAGCTTTTTGACCAACACCAACATAGACACAAACAACGTCTTCAGTTTTTTGGTTAATAATTGTATCAACAGCAATCGCAGTTTTACCTGTTTGACGGTCACCAATAATCAGTTCTCGTTGACCACGGCCAATAGGGATCATTGCATCAATTGATGTAATACCAGTTTGTAATGGTTCACAAACCGATTTACGACTAATAATACCAGGAGCCATAGCTTCAAGTAATTGACTTCCGTCAGATACAATTTCACCTTTTCCATCAATCGGAGCTCCTAGTGCATTTACAACACGCCCTAAAAATTTCTCTCCAACTGGAATTTGTGCAATTTGACCAGTTGATTTCACGGTACTACCTTCTAAAATTTGGCGGCCGGTACCCATTAATACAACACCAACGTTATCATTCTCCAAATTTAAAGCAATTCCAATTGTTTTGTCTTCAAATTCTAAAAGTTCTCCACACATTACTTGATCAAGACCATAAACTCGTGCAATACCATCACCAACTTGTAAGACAGTACCAATATTATCTACTTTAACATCTTGATCATATTGTTCAATTTGTTCGCGGATAATACTACTAATTTCGTCTGGACGAATATTTATCATTGTATTATTTTCTTAAGATATAAAAAGTTAATAAAGTTTATTTGCGTTAAATTTCTAAAACAGTATCTAAATGCTTAGCTAATTTTTGTAACTGATTTTTTACTGTAAAATCAATAATCTTTGATTCTGTTTTAATTAAAAATCCACCAATTAAACTGGAATCTACATTAATTACTAACCGAATTTCTCGAGCATTTGTTAATTCTTTTAATTTTTGAATCAACGTATCTTTTTGTAAATTTGTAAAAGATGATGCTGTTGAAACTTCAATCATTTTAATTGATGCAGTCTGATAAATTAATTCTAAGTAACTTTGAATTACTGTAGTTAATAAATTAATTCGATCACGTTCTACTAGAACCATTAAAAATTTAAAAGTTTCCGTATTAAGTTGTGATTTTAATGTTTTGGTTAAAATCCCAATTTTCACTTTTCGTTTTATAATTGGATTGTTTAGATATTCTAATAGTTCAGGAGCTTCATTTAAAAAAGTATCTAAATTTTGAAAATCAGCTGTAATTTGATGCATGATGTTTTTTTCAACAGAAAAGTCAAATAAAGCACGTGCATAAGGAGCTGCAATTTTAGATGTTAAGGGATTTCCGCTCATAATAAATCTCCTTTTAATTTATCAATAGTCTCAGTAATTAATACGCTTGAACGTTCTTTTGACTTAAAAGTCTCTTGAACTCTATTTACTGTCCGTTGTAAGACTAGAGAAATAATTTGTTGTTTGATTTCAACAAAAATTTGTCGTTCTTTTGAACGAAAAGTTGCTAGTGCACGATCAAAACGAACTGCTAGATCTTTTTTAGCTTGAAACGCATCTGACGCAAGTAATGTTTTTTTAGTTGTTACTGTTTCATTTTTAATGTCACTAATAACAATATTTGCTTGGTTTAATTGCTTTTGAGCTTCGACTAAACGTTTTTGAGCTTCATTTAATCGATCTTCAGCATCTTGAACTTCATTTACAATTGTTGTTCTTCTTTCTTCTAATAATGATCCTAAAAAGTCTCGACCAGTATAGACTAAAATTGCAAGTAAGGCTAAGATATTAATTAAACCTGTTTCTAGAATATCGGTATTTAAACCAATACCTTCATTGGCAAGTAATGTAAAAATTTGATCAAAATTTTCCATGTTTTCGATTTTTTATCTAAACTGTTCACTTATAAAAAGGAAAATTACAGTCAACAAAAAATTTAAATTGCTAATCTAGTTTCAATATTAGTAGCTAATGATTGAACAATTTCATCTAAATTATTAAGGGCAATTTCTTTTTTATCAAGAAGATCTTTGGTAATATTATCTAATAAACTATCAATATATTTTTGAGAGATATTTACTTCTACTTCTAAGATTTCTTTGTGAATTTTTTGTGATTTTGTAATTTCTAATTGAGCTTGTTTACGGACGTCTTCTAACTCTTGTTCATATTTTGTTGTTAACTCATTAGCTTTTCTTAATATATCTGAAGCTTCACTAAGATTCGTTAGAATATAGTCTTTTCGTTCTTCGATAATTGTTAACAATGGATTATATAAAGTTACATTTAAAATAAACATAAGTAGTACAAATTGAATTGCTACTAGCGGTAATGTTGCATTTAAATCAAATAATCCACCAGGTCCACTAATTTCTGAACTTGAGATTAAAATTGAAAAATTAATCATATAAAATCTATATAGTATAGAATTAAAGTTTTGTGAATAAAAACCTATATAAAAAGGTTTTTATTTTTGTTTGAAAATTTTTTACTTTTTTAACTAAGTGTTGAATGGATTAGCAAATAATAATGCTAAAGCTACTACTAAACCATAAATAGTTAACGCTTCCATAAAGGCTAGACTTAATAACAGTGTACCACGAATTTTGTTTTCTGCTTCAGGTTGACGAGCAATACCTTCAACAGCTTGACCTGCAGCATTACCTTGACCAATACCAGGTCCAATAGCAGCTAAACCAATAGCTAAACCAGCAGCAATAACAGAAGCAGCAGCAATAATAGAATCCATAATAAAATTTTAATTATATATATATATTTTTTAAAAAATCTAATCTTGGTCAGTCATAATTTATTCAAGAGCTTCGGCAATGTATGCGGCAGCTAACGTTGAAAAAATTAAAGCTTGTACTGAACCAGCAAAAATACCTAATAACATGATTGGTAACGGAATTACCAATGGAACTAATGAAGTTAATACAGTAATTGTTAATTCATCAGCTAAAACATTTCCAAATAATCGGAAACTTAATGATAACGGCTTTGTAAAATCTTCTAGAATATTAATTGGTAAAAGAAGTGGAATTGGTTGAACATAACGTTTAAAATATCCAAACCCCTTTTTACTTAACCCTGCATAAAAATAGGCAAATGAAGTTAGTAATGCTAATGCAACTGTGGTATTAATATCATTCGTTGGAGCAGCAAATTCTCCCTCTGGTAATTGAATTAATTTCCATGGAACAATTGCTCCTGCCCAGTTACATCCAAAAATAAAGAAGAATAAAGTCCCAATAAATGGAATCCATTCTTTATAAAAACTTTCACCTAATTGATCTTTAGCAATGTCAGTTACAAATTCAACCGCTGATTCCATAAAGTTTTGCCAACCATGTGGAATACGATCTGCATTTGAAGTACCTAGGAATGCAAATATTAATAATAATATAACAACAAACCAAATAACTGCAAGAACTTGACCATGAACTAAAAACCCTGCAAGATTCCAGTAAAAATGTTTTCCAACTTCTGCTTCCGCTAATAGTGTAAACATATTTGAATCAAACATTTCTGGGTATAAAAAATTTAACTAACTTAGTAAATTACCCAATATTAAAAAATATATAGGAACAATTAAGATTATAAAGCAATTTAGAATAGTTTAGGGATAGTTTTATAAAAAAGCTTTTTATGTTAACCATTCATAACCTTTAGCTTCCAATTCTTTAGCTAAGTCTGCGGAACCAGTTTTAACGATTTGTCCGTTTTGCATTACATGAACATAGGTTGGATGAATATAATCTAATAAACGTTGATAATGTGTAATAAGTAAAATCGCTTTGGATGGGTTCATAAAATTATTGATTCCTAATGAAATTGTCTTCAAAGCATCAATATCTAAACCAGAATCAGTTTCGTCTAAAATTGCCAATTCTGAATCTAATAAAATCATTTGTAAAATTTCGTTCCGTTTTTTTTCACCACCTGAAAACCCTTCATTAACATTTCTAGATAAAAAAACAGGTGACATTTTAACAAGTTTTAATTTTTCGGTAATAATTTGGAAAAATTCAATTGGATTAACTTCTGGTTTATTATAGTATTTTTGTTTTGCGTTATAGGCTAAACGAAGAAAGTCTTCATTACTTACACCTGGGATTTCAATTGGATATTGAAAAGCTAAGAATATTCCTAAATGTGATCGTTGTTCGGGCTCAAGATCTAAGATACTTAAACCTTTAAACAAGATATCTCCATCCGAAATTGAATAAGCTGGATGCCCAGCTAAAACTTTTGAAAATGTACTTTTACCAGATCCATTTGGTCCCATAATTGCATGAATTTCACCTGGATTTATTGTTAAGTTAAAATTTTTTAAAATTTCATTTTCATTAATAGAAACGTACAGATCTTTGACTTCCAAAAGAGGTAAATTTGAATCCATTAGCCAACACTCCCTTCTAATTTTAAAGTTAATAAGTTATCTGCTTCTGCAGCAAATTCAAGTGGTAATTCAGTAAAAATTTCACGGCAAAATCCACTTATCATAAGTTCAACAGCTTTTTCTAACTCAATCCCACGTTGTAAAAAATAAAAAATCTGTTCTTCACCGATTTTTGATGTTGAAGCTTCATGCTCAATCTTTGTAGTTGAATTATGAACAGAAATAAATGGAAAAGTATTTGCATTCGATAAATTACCAATCAATAACGAATCACATTGAGAGTAATTACGAGCGCCATGTGCTTTGTTCATTATATTTACAAATCCGCGGTAACTATTTTTTGATTTACCAGCAGAAATTCCTTTTGATATAATTCGACTTCTTGAATTTTTCCCAATATGAACCATTTTTGTTCCTGTATCAGCTTGTTGATAATTATTTGTTAATGCAACAGAGTAAAATTCACCTTGTGAATCATCCCCCATTAATATACAACTCGGATATTTCCATGTGATTGCTGATCCAGTTTCAACTTGTGTCCAAGAAATTTTAGCATTTTTTCCCGCACATAAACCACGTTTAGTAACAAAATTATAAATACCACCTTTACCATATTCATTTCCTGAATACCAATTTTGAACGGTTGAATATTTTATAGTCGCATTCTCTAAAGCTATTAATTCAACAACAGCCGCATGAAGCTGATTTGTATCATATTGTGGAGCTGTACATCCTTCTAAATAATTAACTTGACTATTTTTTTCCGCAATTAACAGTGTCCGTTCAAATTGACCCGAATTTTCATCGTTGATTCTAAAATAAGTTGAAATATCTAATGGACAAATTGTATCACGGGGAATATAACAGAATGATCCATCAGTAAAAACTGCTGAATTTAAAGCTGAGAAATAATTATCACCAATAGGTACGATTGAACCTAGATATTTTTGAATTAATTCTGCCGAATGATCAATAGCAGTAGCTTCTGAAATCGATGAAAAAATGATTCCATATTGACTTAACTCTTCTTGAAAAGTTGTTCCAATTGAAACACTGTCGAATACAACATCAACTGCAACATTAGCTAATCGTTTTTGTTCAGTTAGTGAAATCCCTAACTTTTCAAATGTTTGAAGTAACTCAGGATCAACTTCACTTAAGTCTTTTAGCTTTTTTTTAGATTTGGGAGCTGAATAGTAAATTATCTCTTGATAATTTATTTGTGGGAATTTCAAATAAGCCCAATCGGGTTCAGACATACGTTTCCATTTCTTATAAGCTTTTAATCGAAACTCTAGTAAAAAACTTGGTTCTTGTTTTTTTTTCGAAATTAAAGTAACAGTTTGCTCATTTAATCCTTTCTTAATAATATCTTTTTCAATATTTGTTGAAAATCCATATTGATAAGTTTTATTGACCAACTTTGTAATGTTAGTATTTAAAACTTTGTTTGATTGGTTAACCATAGCAATTCAGATATAAGATATGTGTATAAATAATTTAAGTATATAGATCGATTATTATATATTGTATATACTATTGTAAAAGAATTTCTTTAATCTCTTACAAATACTTTCTAATCTATATAATTACATTCTTAAAAACTATAAAATTGTTAAACAATACTAATTATTATTTTTAAATGAATCAAGATTATAATTTTTTATCAAAGTTGCTAGTTAATAAGTTTTTACTATTCATTATTAACATCCAACTGACAGAACTAGTTTTTAACTAGAATTAGTTAACTATCTATTATATATTGCCTTTTATTCTAAGGAGAAATCAATGTCTCAATCTGTATCAGAACGGACTCGAATTAAAAGTGACCGTTACGAATCTGGTGTAATTCCATATGCTAAAATGGGTTACTGGGATGCATCATACTCAGTAAAAACTACTGATATTCTTGCTTTATTCCGTATTACACCACAACCAGGCGTAGATCCTGTGGAAGCCGCTGCTGCAGTAGCTGGAGAGTCTTCTACAGCAACTTGGACAGTTGTATGGACTGATTTATTAACAGCTTGTGACCGTTATCGTGCAAAAGCTTACCGTGTAGATCCAGTTCCAAACTCACCAGATGTTTATTTCGCTTTTATCGCATATGAATGTGATTTATTCGAAGAAGGTTCTTTATCGAACTTAACAGCATCTATCATTGGTAACGTTTTTGGTTTTAAAGCGATTTCAGCTTTACGATTAGAAGATATGCGTATTCCTCACTCATATTTAAAAACATTCCAAGGTCCTGCAACAGGTATCATTGTAGAACGTGAACGTTTAAACAAATATGGTACTCCTTTATTAGGTGCAACAGTAAAACCAAAATTAGGTTTATCTGGTAAGAACTATGGTCGTGTTGTATACGAAGGTTTAAAAGGTGGTTTAGATTTCTTAAAAGATGATGAAAACATTAACTCACAACCATTTATGCGTTGGAGAGAGCGTTTCTTAAACTGTATGGAAGGTATTAACCGTGCATCTGCTGCTACAGGAGAAGTAAAAGGTTCTTACTTAAACGTTACAGCTGCTACAATGGAAGAAGTTTATAAACGTTGTGATTATGCGAGAGAAGTAGGTTCTATCGTTGTTATGATCGATTTAGTTATGGGTTATACAGCAATTCAAAGTGTTGCACTTTGGGCTCGTGAAAATGATGTACTTTTACATTTACACCGTGCTGGTAATTCTACATATGCACGTCAAAAAAATCATGGTATTAACTTCCGTGTTATTTGTAAATGGATGCGTATGTCTGGTGTAGATCATATCCATGCCGGAACAGTTGTTGGTAAATTAGAAGGTGATCCTTTAATGATTAAAGGTTTCTACGATATTTTACGTTTAACAAATTTAGATGTTAATTTACCATTTGGTATTTTCTTCGAAATGAATTGGGCTAGTTTACGTCGTTGTATGCCTGTTGCTTCAGGTGGTATTCACTGTGGTCAAATGCACCAATTAGTTCACTATTTAGGTGATGATGTAGTACTACAATTTGGTGGTGGTACAATTGGTCATCCAGATGGTATTCAAGCCGGTGCAACAGCTAACCGTGTTGCTTTAGAAGCTATGGTAATGGCTCGTAATGAAGGTGCTGATTACTTTAATAATGATGTTGGTCCACAAATTTTACGTAATGCTGCGAAAACATGTGGTCCATTACAAACAGCATTAGATTTATGGAAAGATATTAGTTTTAACTACACATCTACAGATACTGCTGATTTCGCTGTAACACCAACTGCAAACGTATAATAAATTACTTTTAAAAAATTAAAGGAGTATTTGAATAGTGAGACTTACACAAGGTTGTTTCTCGTTTTTACCGGATTTAACTGATCAACAAATTGAAAAACAAATTTCTTATGCAATTAGCAGAGGCTTAGCAATGAACGTTGAGTGGACAGATGATCCACATCCTCGTAATAGCTACTGGGAATTATGGGGTTTACCTTTATTTGACGTTAAAGATACTGCATCTGTAATGTTTGAATTACAAGAAGCTCGTAAAGCATGTGCATCTGGATATATCCGTCTTAACGCATTTGATGCGGGTTACGGTACTGAAAGTTGTGTTATGTCATTTATTGCAAATCGTCCTGCAAGTGAACCAGGATTTTATTTAGAACGTACAGAAACTAAAGGTCGTTTCATACAATATACAATTAAATCGTATAGTGTTCAAGCGAATCCTGAAGGTGGCCGTTACTAATAAAGTCTAAATATGGGTAAATTTTTAAAAATTTACCCTAAAAAAAATTGACTCAGTAATAATAACAATTCATTTTAAATTTAATTTAAAAGTAAAATGAATTGTTATTACATTTTCTAAATTGAAATAAAAGTAAGATAAAGAAATTCTTTTTTACCTTACTTTTATTTATTTAAGTTTGATCTATGTAATTTAATATTAAATTTTAATTTTTATTTTTCTTAAATAGACGGGCAAGTCGACGTTGTGACCGTTTCTTTACTGGTGATATATCTTCATCTTTATCATCCGACGAATTCACTATTTCTTCTGTTAAAGATTCATTTAATTTTAAGCCATCCACATCTTTTTCTTGGAAAAAGATTGGATCTACCGCATCAAAATTAACGTCTACTTCTAATTCATTTATGTAGTAAAATGAATCCTCAGCTTTTTTTAACCGAACAATAATATTTGTATTCGGATATAGAGTTTTTGATAAACATTGTTCTGCTAAACTGTCTTCCAAATATTTCATAATTGCACGACGTAAAGGACGAGCACCATAAAGAGGATCATAACCTTCACTAGTTAAAAATGCTTGGACTGCTGAATCAACAATTAAATTAATTTCTTTGTCTTTTAATCTATCCTGAAGTTGCTTAATCATCAATGCACAAATTTGCCAAATGTTAGAACGTGTTAAATGATTAAAGACAATAATTTCATCAATACGATTTAGAAACTCTGGACGGAAAAAGTTTTTAAGCTCTTCATTGACTAATTTTTTTGTTTTTTCAAATATTTCTTGGTCTTGAGGTCCGTCAGGAGCTGGTTCCCAACCAAGAACAGCATCAGGTAGAAGTTTGAATTTTCCATCTTGTTCAGATTTGTGTTTAATTCCACTTTCTCTTTCGATAATTTTTGAACCTAAATTCGTTGTCATAACGATCACAGTATTTGTGAAATCAACTACACGACCTTTTGCGTCAGATAATCGACCGTCATCTAATATTTGCAACATTAAATTAAAAACATCAGGATGAGCTTTTTCTACTTCATCAAATAGTACTACGGAATATGGTTTTGAGCGAACATCTTCGGTTAATTGTCCACCTTCATTATAACCAACATAACCAGGAGGTGAACCAATTAATTTTGCTACAGTATGTTTTTCCATAAACTCTGACATATCTAACCGAATCATACTTTCATCAGCATTAAACATATAATCTGCTAGTGCTTTAGTTAACTCAGTTTTTCCTACACCAGTTGGGCCAGCAAAAATAAAACTTGCAATGGGTCGATCAGGATTCCGTAACCCTACACGTGCTCGACGAATGGCCTTTGCAACAGAAGTAACAGCATGTTTCTGACCAATAATTCGTTTATGAATTATTTCTTCCATTTTCATCAATCTTTCTGATTCCGAGCCTGTAAGTTTATTAACAGGTATACCAGTCCAATTTGAAACTACAGCTGAAACGTCGTCTTCAGTAACCATATCTACATCTTCACGTACAAACCCACGTTTTTTCTTTGTTAATGCAGATTGTTTCATAATACGGATATGAGTTCGAACTTCCATCTCATGATCTACTAATTGTTTAGCAGCTTCGAAATCATGCTCTTTAACACACTCATCTTTATCCTTAATCGTATCTTGTAATTCTTGCATTAATTGTTGTAAACCGGACGGTAAACGTCTATTTTCTAAACGAACACGTGCTCCAGCTTCATCTAAAACATCAATTGCTTTATCTGGTAAAAAACGATCTGCAATATATTTATCGGCAAGGATTGCTGCTTGTTCTAAGGCTTTATCCTGATAACTTAATGCGTGGTGTTGTTCAAGTTTTGATCGTAATCCACGTAAAATTTCAATTGTAACTCCAACAGTTGGTTCTTCAACCCGAACTGGTTGGAAACGTCTTTCTAAAGCTGGATCTCGTTCAATGTATTTACGGTATTCATCATTTGTTGTTGCACCAATACAACGGAATTTTCCACGTGCAAGAGCAGGCTTTAAGATATTTGCAGCATCAACTGCACCTTCAGCTGCCCCAGCTCCAACTAATGTATGAATTTCATCAATTACAATGATAACAGAAGCGTCATTTTGAGCCTCTTCAACAATTCTTTTTAATCGTTCTTCAAATTCACCACGATACTTAGTACCTGCTAAAATTGAACCTAAATCTAAAGACATTATAAGACTTCCATCTAAAAAATGTGGAACTTTTTCAGTTAAAACTAATTGTGCTAATCCTTCAGCAACTGCCGTTTTTCCAACACCAGCCTCCCCAATTAAAACTGGGTTATTTTTTGTTCGACGCGCTAAAACAGCAATCACATTATCAATTTCTTTATCTCGCCCAATAACTGGATCTAATTTTCCATCAGCTGCTTCTTTAGTAACATTTTCCGCATATTCATCTAACGTGGGTGTTGGGCTTCCTTTTCTTTCACGTTCTAGTAAAAATTTTTCAGCTTGTGTTAATGGACGTAAAATTTCTTCTTGCGTTTCTTCAATATATGCTAAAATTAGATTTCGTAATTGGGGTATATTAACACGTAATTTATCTAATGTCCGCATTGCAACACCATCAGATTCAGCAATAAGTGCTAATAAAATGTGTTCTGTTCCAACAAAATTCTGACCTAAATCTTTTCCTTCATGAACTGCCATTTCTAAAACCCGTTTTGCTCTAGGTGTAAAAGGAATTTCAGATGCAACAAATCCAGTCCCACGTCCAATATAAAGTTCAATTTCTCTTCTTGCTTTTTTTAGAGTAATTTTTATTTTTTTTAATGCTCGAGCACCAATACCATGGCGTTGACCAATCACTCCTAATAAAAGTTGTTCAGTCCCAACAAAGTTATGTCCCATTCTACGGGCTTCTTCTTGAGACAACATAATAACTTTAATTGCCCCTTCAGTAAATTTTTCAAACATAAGAATTAATAATTAATCATTATTTTAAAATTTGGAGTAGATTCTATTCACTTACTCTCTGATATTACTTTATTATAATTAAAATTTCAGAATAATGTGCTAATATTATTTAAAGGTGAACTTGCATTTGCATAATATTTTTTTTCCATTCGACCAGCTAAATAAGCTGCTCGACCAGCTTTAACACCCAAATTCATAGCATAAGCCATCTGTGATGGGTTTTTAGATTGAGCAACGGCAGTGTTTAATAAAATTCCATCAACTCCTAATTCCATTGCCATCGTCGCTTCACTTGTTGCTCCAATACCAGCATCAACAATTACAGGAATGCGTGCATTTTCAACAATAATTTGAATATTTGCTAAGTTATTTAATCCTTGTCCTGAACCAATAGGAGCGCCTAGTGGCATAACAGTAGCGCAACCTAAATCTTCTAAATGTAAAGCTAACATTGGATCAGCATTAATGTACGGTAAAACGGTAAACCCTTTTTTTACTAAGAATTCAGCTGCTTTTAATGTTCCAATTGGATCTGGTAGTAAATATTTGGGATCAGAAATAACTTCCAATTTAACAAAAAAGTTATCTTCTTGGCCAATTTGGCATGCCAATTCATGACCTAAAAATGCCATTCTTATTGCTTCTTCTGCCGTTTGAGAACCTGCTGTATTTGGTAGTAACCAAAGTTTATTCCAGTCTAAATTATTTAAAAAATTTGCTGTATCATTCTTCAAATTTGTCGGTAAACGCCGAATTGCTACCGTGACAATTTCACATTCACTGTTTACAATACTATCTATTCCATCTTTTGTTGTCTTGTATTTTCCTGTTCCTAACATTAGTCGAGACGTAAAAACTTTGTTTCCAATCTTTAATTTATCAGAATTATATTCCATACTCTATTTAATTTTTAATATTTCACAATCAAATTTTGAATTCTCCCCAGGCAGGACTTGAACCTGCGACCCATCGGTTAACAGCCGATTGCTCTACCACTGAGCTACTGAGGATAATATCGTTATAATATTATTATAGCACAACTTTAACGAATAAACAAACTTTTTGAATTTTTAGTTTTTAATAAGAACAGTTGATAAAATTAAAATTTTATCAACTGTTCTTATTAAAAACTAAAAACCTTAAGACGTGTGAATCAAATTTTAAAGTATTAGCAAAGTTATTTATATATTTTGGCATACTTGAAAAATTTAATTGAATATAATTTCCTTTTGTTTTATTGAAAATTGAATAAGACAAATCACGTTTACCACGTGAAATTACTGAAATGTCAGATACATTAAACTTTCTTAAGTTTTTTGCATAGTTAAATACCCAATTTTTTAGTTCACTGTCATTAAATTCTTCTGTTAAAAGAATCATTATTTCATAGTCTCGTTGCATTGTCATACAATAGTAGTTTTATTAAAAGTAAATTTATAATACCGATAACATAAAATGAATGTCAATGTAAATTATATTCAAATTTGGACAATAGCTAGAATTACTTTAATATTAAAAATTGATACAAATACTTATAGTTCAGTATAATTTAATCATTTTTGATATAATAATAAAGCGTATTATAATTTACACAAAAAAATTTTATTGGAGAGATTTCGTGGATTGGAATGAAATTCAAAACGTTTTATCAAATACTGTTTTTGCTATTTTACTTTTTGCAATGGTAATTTATTGGGTTAATTTATTGTTTTTCAACGAAAAATCATATCTATCTTTAATAGGTCGCTTAAGTACTGGTATAGCTACATTATTTCTATTTTTTATTCTATGCTCGCGCTGGATAATTGCAGGTTATTTTCCATTAAGCAACCTATATGAATCCTTACTTTTTTTAACTTGGATTTTATTAACAGTTTATTTATATATTGAAACAAAAACCAATAGCCGTTTAATTGGTGCTATTGTAATTCCAATTACTTTGTTAATTAGTGGATTTGCAAACCTTACACTTTCTCCGGAAATGCAAAAATCAAGCCCACTAGTTCCAGCTTTACAATCAAACTGGTTAATGATGCATGTAAGTATGATGTTACTAAGTTACGGAACTTTAATTATGGGTTCGTTACTATGTATTTTATTTCTAGTTATTTCAGGTTATAAAGATATTGATTTAAAATCAACAGAAAATTCCTCATCATTTTTTTATAATGTAATGTTAGATTATTATGAGGCTAAAATAGTATCTTCATCACCTGAAATTTCTAACTTTGGAAAATTAAAATTGTTACAGAGTATAGATAATTGGAGTTATCGAATCATTGGGTTAGGTTTTCCATTTTTAACAATTGGGATTATTTCAGGCGGAGTTTGGGCTAATGAAGCATGGGGTTCTTATTGGAGTTGGGATCCAAAAGAAACATGGGCATTAATAACTTGGTTAGTTTTTGCTACTTATCTTCATGCTCGTATTACTAAAGGGTGGGAAGGCAAAAAAACTGCTATTCTAGGTGGTTTAGGTTTTTTTGTAATTTGGATTTGTTATTTAGGAGTAAATTTTTTAGGAAAAGGTTTACATAGTTATGGTTGGCTTTCTTAAAAAATTTCTTTGCTAAATTAATTTCAATAATTTATGCAAATATAACGATTTTTTTTAAGAAAACTATTCATTGTGAATTTTATTTTTACTTATTAAATTAGAAATTCACTTTTCTATTACATTAACTAGAAATTTATTTCAAATATTAATATGTTGAGTTTTTTAATAAAAATTCAACATATTAATATTATTTTCAAATTAAAATTAACTCATAAAGTTAACGTGTTTTAGTTTTAGTAAAAATCGTGTCGTGGACACGATTTTTGAAACCATAATATTTATTTTTGTAAATTATGTGTTTATTGTATCATTTGATTTCATCGAATTTAATTTTTCTTTCAAATCTTCCAATAATACTTTTAATGTTTCAATATTATCCTCTTGAATATTTTGTTTGATTTCAGAAATCAATTTATTGATTTCTTGCTTTGCGCTATCTGAAACATTTTCGTTTGGAAGTGAAAGTTCTTTTTCTACTTCAGAACATAATAGTTCTGCTTGATTTTTTAAATCAATATTTTCACGTGTTATTTTGTCAGCAGCCGCATTTTTTTCCGCTTCTTCTAACATAGTTTGTACTTCACTTTCACTTAATGTTGATGCACCTTGGATTGTTACATTTTGTTCAACACCAGTTTCTTTTTCTTTCGCTGCTACAGATAAAATTCCATCTACATCAATATCAAAAGTAACTTCAATTTGTGGAACTCCTCGATTTCCAGCAGGAATACCATCTAGTCTAAAGTTTCCAAGGCTTTTATTTGCAGAAACTAAGTCTCTTTCACCCTGTAAGATATGAATTTCTACATTGGTTTGATTATCTACGGCTGTTGAAAACATTTCAGATTTTTTTACCGGAATAGTTGTATTTCGGGCAATAATTTTTGTCATTACACCACCTAATGTTTCAACACCCAATGAAAGTGGTGTTACATCTAGTAATAAAATATCTTTGATTTCACCTGCTAAGATACCTGCTTGAACCGCTGCCCCAATTGCAACAACTTCATCTGGATTAACTGATTGGTTTGGTTTTTTACCCGTTAAAGATTCAACTAAATTTTGAATCGCTGGAATTCGTGTTGAACCACCTACTAATACAATTTCATCAATATCTGATTTATCAAGTCGAGCATCACTTATTGATTTTTCAACTGGAATTCGACAACGTTCAATTAAATCTCCACATAATTTTTCAAAATTATCTCTTGTTAATTCTTGATCAATGTGTTTCGGTCCTGTTTTATCAGCTGTAATAAATGGTAAAGCTATTTTTGTTTTTTCTACTGTTGACAGTTCCATTTTTGCTTTCTCAGCTGCTTCCGTTAATCGTTGTAATGCTTGAATATCTGTCGATAAATCAATTCCTTCTTTTTCCTTAAAGTCTTTCATCAACCAATTTACTAGGACTTTATCAAAATCATCACCACCTAATTTTGTATCGCCAGCTGTTGATAGAACTTCAAAAATACCGTCACCCACTTCTAAAATTGAAACATCAAATGTACCACCACCTAAATCAAAAACCAAAATTGTTTCATTTTGTTTTTTATCTAAACCATAGGCTAATGACGCAGCTGTTGGTTCATTAAGAATTCGTAACACTTCAACCCCAGCAATTTTTCCAGCATCCATAGTTGCTTGACGCTGCGAATCGTTAAAATAAGCTGGTACAGTAATAACTGCCTGTTTTACATCTTGTTTCAAATACTCTGATGCATCACTAATTAATTTTCTTAAAACTTGTGCCGAAACTTCTTCGGGACTAAATTCTTTACCTAATGCAGGACATTTAATTTTGAGATTATCATTTGAATCATGAGTAAGTTTGTAAGGTAATTGTTTTGCTTCTGCTGATGTTTCACTTTCTTTTGAACCGATAAACCGTTTAACTGAGAAAAATGTATTTTCAGGGTTAATCACAGCTTGTCTTTTTGCAATTTGACCCACTAATAATTCTTGTTTTTTTGTATATGCCACAATTGAAGGTGTTGTTCGTAACCCTTCACTATTTATAATAACACTTGGTTGTCCACCTTCAATAGCAGCTACAACTGAATTTGTTGTACCTAAATCAATACCAACGACTTTTGCCATAGTTTCTTTCTCCTAGAAATTATTTAAATATATATCTTCTGTATATACAGTATAACTATTTTAATATAATTTATTAGGGGGAATATCCGTATTAATTAAAAATAAAAATAAGAAGTTAACTATACTTCATAAATATAGGTTTTGTTATTTTTCTAATCTAATGATATCATAGGTTTATTTAGAAATAACTAATAATATTTATAAAATAAAAGTATATTTATACTTTATGTAGACAATAAAATATCTACACTCTTATATTATCTTTATAATTTATTAATTTTAGTTAATTTATTAAAGTTTAGCTTTTAATCAATCAATGTCGTGTTAATTAAACATAATTAAAAATATTGGGAGAACTATCGTGAGCATAGGTTTATTAGGTAATAAAATCGGTATGACACAAATTTTTGATGAATCAGGCAATATTGTTCCTGTAACAATTATAAAAGTTGGGCCATGTATCGTTACACAAATTAAAACAAAAGTAAAAGATGGTTATGATGCTATTCAAGTTGGATATAGTAATACCTCAACGAAGTTATTGACGCAATCAGAATTAGGTCATTTGCAGAAATCAAATATTCAACCGTTAAAATATTTAAAAGAATTTCGCGTTAAAAATGCAACAGAATTTGAAATTGGTCAAGTATTAAATGTAGACTTACTTTCAATAGATCAACTCGTAAACATAAAGGGTAAAACTGTTGGTAAAGGGTTTTCTGGACTACAAAAACGTTACAACTTTACACGTGGTCCGATGACACATGGTTCAAAAAATCATCGAGCACCTGGTTCTATTGGTATGGGTACAACTCCTGGACGTGTTTTACCTGGTAAAAAAATGGCTGGTCAATTAGGTAATAAACTTACAACAATTAAAAAACTTAAAGTTATTCAATTAAGTTCGGAAGAAAATATCTTAATTATTAAAGGATCAGTTCCTGGAAAACCTGGAAATTTATTAAGTATTACTCCTTCGAATTAGAAAAATTATATTAGTAAAATTCAGTATGACTGTTCAAAAATTTTTAAAATATACTCCATTGGATACAAATGGAAAATCATTAGATTCTACACATGAATTGACATTAAATATTCTTGAAAAATCAGGTAATTATTTATTACATAAAGATCTTTTAAGACATTTAAGTTCTCAAAAACAAGGTACAGTGTCAACAAAAACTCGAAGTGAAGTTCGGGGTGGTGGTGCAAAGCCATGGCAACAAAAAGGAACTGGGCGTGCACGAGCTGGTTCAAATCGATCACCTTTATGGAAAGGCGGTGGCGTAATTTTTGGTCCAAAACCAAAACAAGTTTCTTTAAAATTAAATAAAAAAGAGCGTCGGTTAGCTTTGCAAACACTGTTATATAATAAAAAAAATAATGTTCTAGTTATTGAAGAACTAGAAAATACAATTCAAAACTCTAAAACGAAGAGTTTTATCCAAATATGTAAAAATTGTAATATTGATTTAAATCAAAAGGTTTTAGTAATTGTTTCAAAAAAAACAGTGCCATTAAAATTAGCAACCCAAAATCTTAAAAATGTTGAATTAATTTTAGCTTCAAATTTAAACACTTTTAGTATATTAAGAGCAAAACAAATTATATTAAGCTCATTGTCAATAAATGATATAAAGGAAACTTATTGTGATTAATTCGTCAAATAGTAGTAATGCAAATATTATTAAATATCCTTTGATAACTGATAAAGCAACAAGACTTTTAGAAAATAATCAATATAGTTTTATTGTTGACCGAAATTCCGATAAAATTACAATTAAAAGCACAATTGAATATTTATTTGATGTAAAAGTTATCAAAGTGAATACCTGTCGTCTCCCTCGTAAAAAAAAACGTGTAGGTAAATATATTGGATGGAAACCACAATATAAAAAAGCAATTGTGAGTTTAACTAAAGGTGATGTAATAGACTTATTTACCGAAAATTAATAAATATAAAAAGAAAAGTTTATGAGTATCCGTCTTTATAAATCATATACACCAGGAACACGGCATCGTGCTCTTTCAGCTTTTACAGAAATTACAAAATCTAAACCAGAAAAAAGTCTGATCAGAAAAAACCATCGTCATAAAGGACGTAATAATCGAGGTGTTATTACAATCCGTCATCGTGGTGGTGGGCATAAACGACGTTATCGTTTAATTGATTTTAGTCGTAACAAATATGGAATTAATGGAACTGTCACAACGATCGAATATGATCCTAATCGAAATGCCCGAATAGCATTAATTTTTTACAACGATGGAGAAAAACGTTATATTTTGCATCCAAAAGGTTTAAAAATAAATGACATAATTTTATCAGGATCAAATTCTCCATTAACTATTGGAAATACTTTACCTTTAAATGAAATTCCTTTAGGGACATCAATTCATAATATTGAACTTATTCCAAATAGAGGAGGCCAACTTGTTCGTGCAGCAGGTACATCTGCAAAAATCTTAGCAAAAGAAGGAAACTATATTACATTACGTTTACCATCAAAAGAAATTCGATTAGTTCGAAAAGAGTGTTTCGCAACAATTGGTGAAATAAGTAACAATGATGTTTTTTTAGTTCAAAGTGGGAAAGCGGGTAGAACTCGTTGGCTTGGGAAACGTCCCACGGTTCGTGGATCTGTTATGAATCCGTGTGATCACCCACATGGAGGGGGTGAAGGAAGAGCACCGATTGGTCGTACACGTCCATTAACACCATGGGGAAAACCTGCATTAGGTATTAAAACACGAAAAAAGAAGAACTTAAGTGATGAATATATTCTTCGACGACGTGTAACATAATTATTTAAGATTATTAATAAAAAGATTTAAAAATGGCACGATCATTAAAAAAAAGTCCGTTTGTTGCTTATCATTTATTAAAAAAAATTGATAAAATGAATAAAGCAAATAAAAAAGAGACAATTACTACTTGGTCTCGATCTTCAACAATTTTACCAAATATGATTGGGTTTACAATTGCGGTTTACAATGGAAAACAACATGTACCAATTTTCATTTCGGATCAATTAGTAGGACATAAACTAGGAGAATTTGTTTCAACAAGAAATTTTAAAACTCATATTAAAACTGATAGAAAATCCCAACGTTAATTATTGAATCAAACTTTCTAATGGCTTTGAATATATTCTGTTATCTGACACAAAAAATTGAAGATTCCATAAATCGTAAACCTAGGAATGATCGCCACTGCAGGTGTATGGAAGAGTCTTCTATTTATCATAAACAAAAAGATCAAAAAAAAGAAAATAAAATTGATATTCATAAACAAAGCGAAAACGTTGTAAGTGAATGGATAACCTTATCTTCTCCTAAAGAAAGTTTTACGGATTTAGAACATATTGAAATTTATGAAAAATTAAAATTGCCGTATGAAGGGAAACAGTTATTTACTCGATGGAGTCATTCGTATCCCGATTTAAGTGAGATGAAATCAAAAACGTTTTATATAAAATATGAAAAGAAGTTATCAGTAATTGATAAAATTATGTTAAATAATTTTCAGAATAAGTATTTGTATCATGTAATTGACGATATTCTATATTCGTTAAAATCAAAACCAATTGAACGAAATAATTTATTATCTATTATTTATTCACCTATTCTTTATCTACAAAATAATTTTTCCATTGATTTTTTTGACATATGGTTTGGTGATATTTATATCAACCAACAATCAAAAGTTAATAAATTTTTAGCTAAAAATAATTCAAATTTCGAACAATTTAGTTATATAACTATTAAATTTTTCTATACAACAAAGCTTCCTGTTAAAAAACCTGAACCTTTATGGTAATTTTTGAATTGGACTCAAAAAAATTACTTTTATAAACTAAAAATATATGTATTAATTAATTCATTATGGCCAATTCGCAATCCGTAAAAGCAGTAGCAAAATATATCCGAATGTCTCCACATAAGATTCGACGAGTAATTGACCAAATTCGAGGTCGCTCTTATCAAGAAGCATTAATGATTTTAGAATTTTTACCTTATAACGCAGGTGGACCTATTTGGCAAGTAGTTCATTCTGCAGCAGCAAATGCTAAACATAATTATAAATTAGATAAAAAAAAGCTAATTATTGATCAAATTTTTGCAGATGAGGGTCCTAAATTAAAACGAATCCGTCCGCGTGCACAAGGGCGAGCATATAAAATTTTAAAACCAACTTGTCATATCACAGTCGTGATGAGAGAGAAAAATTAAATTATAAATTTATGAGTTTAAATTAAAAGTATTTCTATATGGGTCAAAAAACACATCCTTTAGGGTTTCGATTAGGCATTGTACAAGAACACCAATCTGTATGGTATGCGAATTTAAATCAGTACGCCAACATTTTGGAAGAAGATGATAAAATCCGAACTTATATAAACACAATTGCACGAGTTAATTCAATTTCAAAAGTTCAGATTCGTCGAAATATAACAAAAAATCAAGTTAAATTAATTATAGAAACTGGAAAACCAGGAGTATTAGTTGGTGAAGCAGGTAATGGATTCAAAAAATTATTAAAGGATCTTAAAAAATTATTACCATCTGGGCGAGATTTAATAGTCACAATTTCTGAAATTAAAATGGAGTTTGTTAATCGAGATGCTCAACTATTAGCTAACTTAGTTGCAGATCAATTAGAAAATCGTGTCGCATTTCGAAGAGCTACTCGAACTGTATTAGAATTAGCACAGAGTGAATATATAAATAATGTTAAGCTTCCTCCTTTAAACGGTATTAAGATTCAAGTTTCTGGTCGTTTAAATGGTGCAGAAATTGCAAGAAGTGAATGGGTTAGAGAGGGAAGGGTACCATTACAAACCTTACGTGCAGATATTGATTATGCAACAGCAGAAGCCAATACTATTTATGGTGTTTTAGGAATTAAAATTTGGCTTTTTAAAAGTGAAATTTTATCTAAATAAGAGTTATTAAGACAATTTATATTTTTATTACATTAATTTGTTATGTTAAGTCCAAAAAGAACAAAATATAGAAAGTATCATCGAGGACGTATGCGAGGGAAAGCAACACGTGGTAATGAAATTTGCTTTGGAAGTTTTGGTTTACAAGCTTTAGAACCGAATTGGATTACGTCGCGTCAAATTGAAGCAGCTCGACGAACAATTACCCGTTATACTAAACGTGGTGCAAAATTATGGATTCGTATTTTCCCAGATAAAAGTGTTACTGCTCGAGCTGCCGAATCAAGAATGGGTGCAGGTAAAGGTGCTGTCGATTATTGGGTAGCTGTAGTAAAACCTGGAACAATTATTTTTGAAATTAGTTCTGTTCCAGAAGAAGTCGCAAAAGCTGCATTAAGTTTAGCTGCTTATAAACTGCCTTTAAAAACAAAATTTATTAATAAAGATACGATTAAATAAGCTATGAGTTTACCGCAATTTAATGACATTCTTTCACTTTCAAATGTAGAAATATCCGACGCGATTGTTGAAACAGAAAGTAAATTGTTTAATTTACGATTTAAAAAGGCGACACGACAAAATTTGAAATCACATGAAATAAAATATACAAAGCGTCAGTTAGCTCATTTAAAAACGCTTTTAACATTACGATTAGAAAATGTTGAGCAAATAGATGATATTAATAAATAATTTGGAACTTAAGGAGGTAAGAAATGCCAGTTAAACAACAAGTTGGTATTGTAGTTAGTAATAAAATGCAAAAGACAATTGTAGTCAGAATTGTAAAGAGATATCCCCATCCGATGTATTCTAAAACATTGATTAAAACTAAAAAATATTTAGCGCACGATGAATTAGAAAAATGTACTATTGGAGACCAAGTATTAATTCAAGAATGCCGACCATTAAGTAAAAGAAAACGTTGGCAATTACTTGAAATTATTTCAAAATCATCGTTAATCAGTTAAATAGTATTTTATGATTTATCCTCAAACAATTTTAACCGTAGCTGATAATACAGGTGCGAAAAAAGTCATGTGTATTCGAATATTAGGTGGAAATAAAAAATATGCTGAAATTGGTGATACTATTATTGCCGTTGTTAAAGAAGCTATTCCAAATATGCCAATTAAACGTTCTGATGTAGTCAAAGCAATTATTGTACGGACTAAAAAAACAATTCGTCGACAAGATGGAATGTATATTAGATTTGATGACAATGCTGCAATAATTGTTAATGCTGAAAATAATCCTCGTGGTACAAGAGTATTTGGTCCAATTGCCCGAGAAATTCGAGATAAAAATCTTTCAAAAATTGTCTCATTAGCTCCGGAGGTTTTATAAATGGTAAAAAAACAAAAATTGCATGTAAAAATCGGTGATCAAGTAACTGTTATTTCTGGTTTCCATAAAAATGAAACAGGAGAAATTATTAAAGTAGATTTAAAAACCGGAAAAGTTGTCGTACAGGGAATTAATTTAAAATTTAAACATGTCAAACCAACGACAGAGAATGAAATAGGTGAAATTAAACAATTTGAAGCTCCTATTCACCATTCAAATGTCCGAATAAATTAAAAAGAAATCTCTTAAATATGCTAAATCAACATTCATTAGAAGAAATCGGTGATATTCACAACTTACTTGAAGATATAAAAAAAGAATACAAGAATGGAATTAAACCGATTTTAATAAGAAATAGTCCCTCTCGGTTTAAAAATCCTCATACGGTTCCAAAATTAAAAAAGATTCAAATCAACCGAGGTCTTGGACTAGCAGCACAGAATACAACTGTTTTAAAGAAAAATATTGAAGAGTTTGAAAAGATTACTGGGCAAAAACCAATTATTACACGGTCAAAAAAAGCAATTGCCGGCTTCAAAATCCGTGACGATATGGAATTAGGTTTAAGTGTTACATTAAGAGGCGAAAAAATGTATGCTTTTTTAACAAAATTATTATTCTTTACATTTGCACAAATTCGTGATTTTCGTGGTTTATCTTTACGAAGTTTTGACAAAGCTGGAAATTACACCTTTGGTTTAAAAGAACAATTAATTTTTCCTGAGATAAATTATGATGATGTAGATCAAACACAAGGATTTACAATTAATATTATTTTAGAACATTCTTCTCCGAAATATCAATCCAAATCAATGGATAAAATTTTAAATGGAATGATTCTTTTTAAGTTTTTACGTTTTCCATTAAATGATTGTGGATATTATGATAAATATTCTTCATTCTCAGAAGTAAATCAAATTTGGGATAGAAAAAAACACTTGAAACGAAAACGTTGGTCACAAGAATAAATAAAAATATATTTGATAAGGATAAAATTATGGTAACCGATACTATTTCAGATATGTTAACAAGAATTCGCAACGCAAACATGGTAAAACATCAAATCGTTCAGATTCCTGCTACAAAAATGTCATTAGCTATTGCAACTATTTTAAAAGAGGAAGGGTTTATTATAGATTTTGAAGATTATCAAGAAAATAAGCAATCATACTTATTACTTTCATTGAAATATATGGGAAAATCTCGAAAATCTGTAATCAGTACAATTAAACGAATTAGTAAACCAGGTTTACGAGTTTATGTTAATTCAAAAGAATTACCAAAAGTCTTAGATAATTTAGGAATTGCAATTCTATCAACGTCAAAAGGCGTGATGACAAACCTAAAAGCAAAAGAATTTGGTATTGGTGGTGAAGTATTATGTTATATTTGGTAAATAAGGAGTTTTAAAAATGTCACGTATAGGAAGATCACCAATTAAAATACCAGCAAATGTTGATGTAAATTGGGACGGTTCAGAACTTATTGTAAAGGGAAAATTTGGAAGTTTACAAAGAATCATCCCTGAAACAATCGGTATTCAACAAGATGAAAATATATTAAAAATTAGTTTAAAGAATGAAACTCGAAATCTCCGTTCATTACATGGTTTATACCGAACGTTGATAAATAATATGGTTATTGGAGTTTCTGAACAGTTTCAATTAACCTTAATTCTAAAAGGTGTAGGTTATCGAGCTGCAGTCCAAAGTAAAAAAATTATTTTAAATTTAGGTTATAGTCACCCAGTTGAAATTACTATCCCTGACGAAGTTTCTATTGAGGTTGTTCAAAATACCACAATAAACTTAAAATCATGTGATAAAGAATTATTAGGTTTATGTGCTTCTAATATACGCGCTTGGAGACGACCAGAACCCTATAAAGGAAAAGGAATACTTTATAAAAATGAGCAAATTCTTCGTAAAGCTGGAAAAGCTGGAAAATAAATTAGATATTTAACTTATTTGTCTACATTTAGACCAATAAATCTTTTTACTTTTTTATGAAATTCTAATAATTTACATTAAAATAAACAAAATTATGAAACTTTCTCGACGAACTCTATTAAAATTAAAAAACAAGAACAAAAAATTAAAACCCAATAAATATAAGAAATGTAAACGTGATTCATTACGTGGGACTGTAAAAGGAACGTTAGAACGTCCACGTTTATCTGTATATCGTTCAAATGAAAATATTTATGCACAAATTATTGATGATACAACTTCAAAAACTTTACTAACTTGTTCAACCTTAGACCGTTCAATTAAACTTAGTTTAACAACTGGTCGAACTTGTGATGCATCTAGACTAATAGGAGAAAAATTAGCTGAACGAAGTTTAAAAAAGAACATTACAAAAATTGTTTTTGATCGTGGTCCTTATCTATATCATGGTCGTATCAAAGCTTTAGCAGATGGAGCAAGAGCAGGTGGATTACAATTTTAACTTTAAAATTCCCAAACAATTTAGATAAATTAAATGTTATGAATACTGATTCAAGAAAAAATAAGTTAGGTAGAAAAAATAAACGTAAACCAAGATTTGTAGAACGTTTAATAAAAGTTAGCCGCGTTTCAAAAGTAACAAAAGGTGGTAAGAAATTAAGTTTTCGTGCTATTGTTGTAATTGGTGATGAAAAAGGTCAAGTTGGAGTTGGAGTTGCAAAAGCAGATGATGTTGTTAACGCATTTAAAAAAGCAAAGGCCGATGGTCATAAGAATTTAATTGTATTACCAATTACAAAATCCTTAACTATTCCACACAATGTAGAAGGTCAATTTGGGGCATGTAAAGTAATTATGAGACCTTCAATTGAAGGTTCAGGAGTAATTGCTGGTGGAGCAGTTCGTATTGTATTAGAAGTTGCTGGTGTAAAAAATGTAATTGCAAAACAATTAGGATCAAATAATTTATTAAATAATGCAAGAGCAGCAATTTGTGCTTTAGAAAATTTAACAACTAAATCAGAAGTCGCAAAAATTCGTGACTTAAATTTTAAATAACTTATAAAATCTAAGAAAGGAAACTGTGAAATTTAAACTTACTCCAAGGCTTTTAAGGCTCATATTACCTCGTTTTTTTATTACTTTTGTAATAATTTTATTCGTTCGAAGTGGAACGTTTCTTCCAGTCCCAGGGCTTAATCATAACGATTTAGAATTTGCTCTTCAACGAAATTTAGTTACACAAAACTTGATACGTACGTTTTTAGGTGATAATGTTTTTATTATTGGATTATTTACATTAAATATTTTTCCAGCCATAAATTCAACGATTATTCTTCAATTTCTTATTGGGCTTTCACCCGCATTATCTCAATTGCAAAAAGAAGGCGATTTTGAAGGACGACGTGAAATTAGCCGTTTAACACGGAAGATTACAGTAATTTTAGCAATTGTACAAAGTATTGGAATTACATTATATCTTCGTCCAATATTATTCGATTGGAATATTCTTTTAGCTAGTGAAATTGTTATTTGGTTAACCGCAGGAGCTATGATTGTATTGTGGTTAAGTGACGTAATTACTGAATATGGTTTAGGAAATGGGCCTTCTATATTTATTTATGTAAATATTGTTTCAAACTTACCAAATATTTATAATAAAATTATCGAAGAAAAGAAGGCAATTTCAATTGTTTACTCGGATCTAGCAATACTAACACTTAGTATTTTAATTATGTTTGCATTATATGCTATGGTTGTATTACAGAATAGTACTTTTCAAATCGATTTAATTTCCGCAAAACGTTTAAATCGAGTATCAAATCAAAATTGGGATGATTCGACAATTTATTCAGCTAGTTATTTACCACTAAAACTTAACCAAGCTGGTGTAATGCCAGTTATTCTAACAACAAGTTTTTTAGTTATCCCAAATTATCTTATTAATTTAAAAATATTTCATGGGTTAGATTTTCTTAATAACAGCGGAGCTAAAGGAATTTATTGGATAGGGTATATTATTCTAATTTTTGTCTTTAGTTCATTCTATTCATCAATTGTTTTAAAGCCTAAAGATATTTCTGATGAATTTCAAAAAGCAACTGTTAAAATCCCAAATGTTAGACCTGGAATTCAAACAACATATTATTTAAAACAAGAAATTAAAAGAATTACATTTGTTGGTGCAGCTTTACTTGCCTTTATAACAATTGTTCCTAACTTTATTGAATCGACATTGCAGATTTCCAGTTTAAATGGGTTGAGTACGACGTCTGTTTTAATTTTGGGTGGTGTAGTCTTAGATTTAAAACGTGAAATTACTAACATTTACTATTCAGAAGTTTATAGAAGTAAATATTAATAAACTAAAAATTATTATTTAAAAATTAAAAAATGAAAGTTCGCCCTTCAGTAAAAAAAATGTGTGATAAGTGCCGTGTAATTAAACGACATGGTAAAATTATGGTAATTTGTTCAAATCCGAAACATAAACAACGTCAAGGATAATATTATAAAGGAGTTTATAAAATGGTAAGATTAGTTGGTGTGGATTTACCACGAAACAAAAAAATTGCATATGCATTAACTTATATTCATGGGATTGGTCTTACATCTGCAAGAAGAATTATTGAAATTGCAGATATTGATTCAGATACCAGAGTTTATGATTTAACAACAGAACAGTCAGTTGCATTACGTCAAACCTTAGAGAATATCAATTTAAAATTAGAAGGTGACTTGAGAAGATTTAATGGGTTAAATATCAAAAGATTAAATGAAATAAACTGTCATCGTGGAAAACGACATCGAAATAGTCTACCCACTCGGGGTCAAAGAACTCGAACAAATGCACGTAATCGACGCGGGTCTAAAAAGACTGTGACGGGTAAGAAATAATTTTATACTAGTATTAGATTTATTTGAAATTTTTATATGGCACAAATAACTAGAAAATCAAAAATCCGAAGAGATAAAAGTCGTTTAAAAAATGGTGTTGTTCATATTCAATCAACATTTAATAATACAATTGTAACTATTACAAATACAAATGGTGACACTGTTTCATGGGCTTCAGCTGGAAGTTCAGGATTTAAAGGAGCACGAAAAAGTACACCTTTTGCTGCTCAAACCGCGGCAGAAAAAGCAGCTCTTCAAGCAGCGAATGTTGGAATAAAAAGTGTTGCTGTTTTCGTTAAGGGACAAGGATCAGGCCGTGAAACTGCTATCCGAGCAATTGAAGGAGCAGGATTAGATATAACATCGATTAAAGATATTACAGCTACTGCACACAATGGCTGTCGACCACCCAAACGTCGACGTGTCTAGAGTTTAATTTTTAAAAACCAAATGATAAATAATAATTTAATAAAACGCCTTAAATCTGACAAGATTGAATCAGGGGCTTGTCATGGACAATTTTTAATAAATTCTTTAAAATCTGGTCAAGGAATCACTATTGGAAATCAATTACGACGAGTACTTCTAAATGATCTAGGTGGGATGGCTATTACTGCTATTCGAATAGCAGGAGTAAGTCATGAGTTTTCAACTATTCCAGGTGTTCGTGAAGATATTCTTGAAATTTTATTAAATTTAAAAGGAGTTGTTTTACGTAGTGATACGAAGTCACCTCAATTTGGTCGTTTAAAAATTCAAGGACCGATAGTGGTTACAGCCGATTTAATTCAATTGCCAACGAATTTGGAATTTATAAATCCAAATCATTATCTCATGACAGTTTCAACAGCTAACGTAATTGAGATTGAATTTAAATTTGACTATGGCACAGGTTATACACTAGCGTCTCATACATTTTCAGAAGAAGATGAAAATTTTTTGCAACTTGATACAGTATTTATGCCTGTCCAAAAAGTTGATTTTAAAATAGAAAATGTTTATGATAATGATAATAAAATAACAGAACGGTTATTTTTAGATGTTTGGACAAATGGGAGTATTTCACCAGAAGAAGCACTTGAATCAGCAGCAAACGTTACTATTGATTTATTTACACGCTTAATAGTTGAAGAAAAACAAACAACTAAAGTTGATGAGTCAAAACCTAAAAATCAATCTATCAATATAGAACCTTATACTAATATAGCAATTGAAGAATTGCAATTATCAGTTCGAGCCTATAATTGTCTGAAAAAAGCTCAAATAAATACAGTTGGAGATTTATTACAGTATTCGCCTGAAAAACTCCAAGAACTAAAAAACTTTGGTCGAAAGTCATCATTAGAAGTCTTTTCGACATTAAAAAATAAACTAGGTATTATATTAAAATAATGCTCACATACGCTTATTTTTAGTTATTAAAAAAAAATTATGAACTCACTAAATAAAACATTCTTACCAATTAAAAGTTATAAAAATCGTAATTGGTATCTTATTGATTGCAAGGGACAAACACTAGGCCGCTTATCAACTTTAATTTCAGGTTTACTTAGAGGTAAAAATAAACCACAATATCACCCATCGGTTGATATAGGAGATTATATCGTTTTAATTAACGCAGACTCTATTATTTTAAATGAAAAAAGTAAACATTATCTTGTTTCTAATCCTGGTCGACCAGGTCGTTCATTAAAAATTCGAAATGTCATAGATTGTTTACCACAATTAGCAATTGAACGGGCAGTGAAAAGAATGTTATCACAAACAGAAGCAAAAAGATTGATGAGAAGATTGAAAATTTATAATGATGAAAATCATCTTCATCAAGCGCAAAGTCCTATAAAAATTGATGCCATGAATTTCTATTCACAGATTCAAACTGATCAATAAATAAATTTAGATATGATTAATATATACATCTATAAATTTTTCAAATAAATTTATATATATAATCTCAATCGTATTAATAAGTAAATAAGATAATAAAAATACTTATGACAAAATTAACTTTTCAAAAAACTGATATTGGACTTGGAAAACGAAAACAAGCTGTTGCAAGAGTTTTTTTAGTTCCAGGTAAAGGGGACATTATAATTAATAAAGTTTCTGGGAACAAATATTTACAATATAATGACACGTATTTAACAAGTGTTTGGGCGCCATTAAAACTTATTAAACTTCATACTGAGTTTGATATTATTGCATTTGTAAAAGGTGGGGGTCTGACAGGACAAGCTGGAGCAATTCAACTGGGGGTTGCTAGACAATTATGTAAAATAAATCCACAGTATCGAATAGAATTAAAACCAAAAGGATTCCTAACTCGTGATTCACGAATTAAAGAACGTAAAAAATATGGGTTACGAAAAGCAAGAAAAGCTCCACAATATTCAAAACGTTAAAATTTTATTAAAACTACATTATGCCAAAAACAAATTTACATCCTACATGGTTTACAAGTACACCTATTTTATGTGATGGAAAACCGTTAGGTTTAATTGGTTCAACAAAACCTGAACTTCAAGTAGATATATGGTTAGCAAACCATCCATTTTATACAAAATCACAAGTTATGATTGATAGTGAAGGGCGAGTTGAAAGATTCATGAAAAAATATGGTTTAAGTTCAACAGATCAATAACTTATCTAAAAATATTTTAAAACTTTTATGCCAACTATACAGCAATTAGTTCGTTCAAGACGTATCAACATTAAAAAGAAAACAAAATCACCTGCTCTTGTAAATTGTCCACAAAGACGTGGTGTTTGTACACGGGTTTATACGACAACACCGAAAAAACCAAATTCCGCTATTCGAAAAGTTGCTAGGGTTCGGTTAACTTCCGGTTTTGAAGTTACAGCTTATATTCCTGGAATTGGACATAATTTACAGGAACATTCAGTTGTTTTAATTCGGGGTGGTCGAGTAAAAGATTTACCAGGTGTACGATATCATATCGTCCGAGGGGCTTTAGATACAGGAGGTGTAAAAGATAGAAGACAAGGACGTTCAAAATATGGTGTTAAAAAACCAAAAGCTTAATAAATAATAATTTATTAAATAAAATAAAAATATTCAATAATTATATTTTATGTCACGTAGAAATATTTCAAAAAAACGTTTTCCGGAAGTCGATGCGATCTATAGTAGCTATTTAGTTAGTTTACTTATTACGAGAATTTTAAAATCAGGAAAGAAAACAACCGCAAAAAAAATTGTATATGAAGCATTTGAAATCATTCGAAAAAAAACAAATGAGGATCCATTAAAAATTTTTGAAACAGCAATTAAAAATGCTAGCCCTGTTGTTGAAGTTAAAGCACGACGAATTGGTGGATCAACATATCAAGTACCTATTGAAGTTAATCGGTTTCGAGCAACAAATTTATCGCTAAGATGGGTTATTCAATATTCTAAACAAAGAGTTGGAAGAAGTATGTCGATTAAATTAGCGAATGAAATTATTGACACCGCAAACGAAATCGGTAATACTATTAAAAAAAAAGAAGAAACTCATAAAATGGCCGAAGCAAATAAAGCTTTTGCTCATTTCAGATATTAATATTATTTCAAATTTAAAAACAATCTCGCTACAAGCTAAAAACTTAATTATCATTTTAAAAAACTTAAAGGAATTTAATCATGGCACGTGAAAAATTTGAACGTACGAAACCACATGTTAATATAGGAACAATTGGTCATGTTGATCATGGTAAAACAACATTAACAGCAGCAATTACAGCTACATTATCACTAGAGGGTGGTGCAGTGATAAAAGATTATAAAGATATTGATGGTGCACCAGAAGAGCGTGCTCGTGGTATTACTATTAATACAGCCCATGTAGAATATGAAACCAACAATCGTCATTATGCACATGTAGATTGCCCAGGTCATGCTGATTATGTTAAAAACATGATTACAGGAGCAGCACAAATGGATGGTGCTATTTTAGTTGTTTCAGCAGCGGATGGACCAATGCCACAAACACGTGAACATATTCTATTATCTAAACAAGTTGGTGTTCCAGATATTGTTGTATTTTTAAATAAACAAGATCAAGTTGATGACGATGAATTGCTAGAATTAGTTGAAATGGAAGTTCGTGAACTGTTATCGGCTTACGATTTCCCAGGTGATGATATTCCAATTTGTCCAGGTTCAGCACTACAAGCAATTGAAGCTATTACAGCAAATCCAGGTTTAAAACGTGGTGATAACCCATGGGTAGATAAAATCTTTGCATTAATGGATGCGGTTGATGAATATATCCCAACACCTGAACGTGATACAGAAAAAACTTTCTTAATGGCAATTGAAGATGTATTCTCAATTACTGGACGTGGAACTGTTGCAACAGGTCGTATTGAACGGGGAATTGTAAAAGTTGGTGATAATGTTGAAGTTGTTGGGATAGGTGAAACACAAACAACAACAATTACTGGAATTGAAATGTTCCAAAAAACTCTAGATGAGGGTTTTGCTGGCGATAATGTCGGAATTTTATTGCGTGGAGTTACTCGCGAAGACATTGAACGCGGTATGGTATTATCTCAACCGGGGACAATTACTCCACATACAGTATTTGAATCTGAAGTATATGTTTTAACAAATGATGAAGGTGGGCGTGCAACACCTTTCTTCACAGGTTATAGACCACAATTTTATGTTCGAACAACAGATGTAACAGGTGCAATTACCGCTTTTACAGCAGATGATGGATCAGCTGTTGAAATGGTATTACCAGGTGATCGAATTAAAATGACTGCTGAATTAATTTATCCTGTTGCAATTGAAGACGGTATGAGATTTGCAATTCGTGAAGGTGGTCGGACTATTGGTGCAGGTGTAGTTTCTAAAATTATTAAATAATTAAAAACTTTTATGAAAAACCAATCGGATGAAAAAATTCGTATCAAATTAACATCTTTTAATCATGAACTTTTAGTTTCTTCATGTCGAAAGATAACACAAACTATAAATTCAACTGCTTTAGATTCAGTTAAGATGGTAACCTTACCAACTTCAAAAAGAATTTATTGTGTTTTACGTTCACCACATGTTGATAAGGATTCAAGAGAACATTTTGAAATTCGAACTCATAAACGAATTTTAGAAATTTATTCTGATCCTGAGGAATCTATTATTGAACTATTATCAACGATAGAATTAAATCCTGGCGTATTTTGTTCTATTTCTTTCCCGTAATTGGGGTTTACATAAATTCTTTTAATATTGTTAACAATATTAAAAGAATTTTATTAAAAATAATTTAACAGATGTAGTTTTATCTTAAAGTATGACGTAGTATAATGTCACACGCAATATACATGGTTTTACTTATGGTGAAGTCTGCGACCGCGACCGAAATATAATAAGCACAAACTATAGTTATTCCAATAGCCACTAAGAGCTTGCTGCGTCCAAATTTTAAGGTTATATTCATTGCACTTTTTGCTATTTGGCGCGTCACTTCAGTATTTGCTATTTGCAACCTTAACTGTTGTTTCAACAGGATTTACCTCATTAGTTGGTGAGGTACCAAACAAAATTGCCAGTTGAATTGCAAAAATCACCAACAAACTTTAACGATCATCTTATATGGGATGTTTCTTTTGTTTTTTCCACAACAATAAGAATTCGATTAAAAAAACCAAAAAAATTTGGGGACACAACCATTTTTAGAACGTAAAACGAACCCTATCTGTGAACTTAATTTAACTTTGATCTAATTTAATGGTTGTGTCAAGCATTAAAGAAGTTTTTGATCATATGATTAAATGACATAACTGCATATGTTTCTGAGAGACTCTTATTAGCGATCGTATTGACTTTATTTAGTTTTTCTATTTTATCAAACATTATATTATTAATACAATTTATGAGTTGTTTGTTATAAAATTAGATATAATTTAATATAAGTGATTAATGCCAAAAAACATCAGTGTTTTGGAGAAATTTATTTCGTTATAACGCAATATTTAGTATTATGTAATTAGTCATTTACTAAATAAATTAAATGTAGTTAATCTATAGATTTTTAACCTTGTTATTATCCAATATTTTTTGTATAATATAGTTATAGCGTGTTTATGCCCGGATAGCTCAATTGGTAGAGCAATGGATTGAAGATCCGTGTGTTTCCAGTTCGAGTCTGGATCTGGGCATATTAATAATTCAGTAATTATTTTATCTATAAGATATAAAAGCAATCGTATATGTATTATAATTTTTACAAATAAATTATCTAAAGATCCAAAAAGATATTTTACTCTCAATAATCTTTTAAAAAACTTAGGTTTAACTAGATTATAAAAAATTTAAATAACAAAAAATTTCGAGATTTAATTTAAATAAACGACGAACATTTATTTAAACAATAATATTTTGAAAAAATAGCTTAAAATGACATGAAGATAATTATAAAAAAAAAATTATAACACAAGGTTTTATTATTGACAAATTGACTCGAAAAATGGAAATTATTTGTTCAATTCTATTATTGTATAAATAACAATTTTAGGAAAAAAGTTAATTGAAATTTAAAAAAGAATAAATGATGTATTGTAACTTGTATATACATATATACTTTATTCTACTGCAGATTGCTGACATGGGCTGCCTGGGACTCGAACCCAGAACTAATCGGTTAAAAGCCGAGTACTCTACCATTGAGTTAGCAACCCTAACCATATATTAACACACTAGTCTTAAACTAGTAAAGTTTTTTTAGAAAATAGTTAACTTTTTGGTACATAAGTAAAATAATATTTTTACTTTATTAATTTTTAAGTAGAATTATAATTAACATTAATGGTTATTATATTACTTAAAATTTTATTAAAAAATTAATAATAAGGGTTTAAAAAATGGTTAATTGGCAAATTATAGGACAATTGTTAGCAACAGGGGTTATTATGTTATCTGGTCCCGCAATAATTGTTTTATTAGCATTAAAAAAAGGTAACTTGTAATTCAATATTTCTCTCATTTTGATCATCTATAAAAAAACTTAAAAAATATTTATGATACTTTTAACATTTTTAACATCTTTATTCGTTTTAGTTTCATTAGGATTAGTAGTTACAGTTCCTGTAGCTTTGGCAACACCAGGTGAATGGGAAAGTTCGAAAGATAATTTCACGAACATTTTTAAAATTTGGATTGGTTTAGTTTTTATAATTGCAGTAGCGGATGGAATTACTTCTTCAATCTAAATAATTCGAAATTATAGTTTATACTATAATTTCGAGCGGTGATTATAAAATATGTTATAAACATCAATATAAATTTAAATTTTCAAATATGTAAAAATTAAACAGAGTTAAAATTTTACATAATGAAAATATATTATATGTACTCTTATTATAAAAAAAGTTTAATAATTGATTTTGTTACATATTCGCTAAGCAATATAATAAAGTATTTTCGATAATTAATAGTAAACAATATGTTGCTATTACAACTTTTTAAACCTAATCCAGATTTTGTTTAATATTGTGCACTATGTAATAGTTTATAATTGATATTCATGAAAACAATTCGATAAAGAAAATCAGTCATGTTGCTCTATTACAACATCTTGTATAAAAAATGGGTGATAGTATTTTTAAAAGTAAATTTGGTAAAGTTATTAAAATTTAATTATTTCTGTGCAAAAAGATTTATTAATTATTCCGTTAATTTTAATCTCGGGAAATCAGAGTTAACAATATAATGAAATTCTTTAGTTCTGATTTTTAGCATTTAACTGTAAATTGAATAAATTTTAATATTCAAAGTTTGACTGATTCTCAAATAAATAGTAAAATTAATCGGTATTCTAATTATTTTACTATTTCTAAATAAATGATAGATATTCTAAATTTTTTTTAATCAGAATTCTGGTTGTTTTTATAGGATATTTAATACTTTAAATAAATTATTAATTAAACAAAAATTTTATGGCAAAAAAAAGTATGATTGAACGCGAAAAAAAGCGTATCCGTCTTGAAAAAAAATATGCTCTGAAACGAACAAATTTACTGAACAACTATAAAAATGAAACAAGTTTTAACGAAAAACTTGAAATACATGCGAAATTGCAAAAGTTACCACGTAATAGTGCTAAAACAAGAATTCGTAATCGATGTTGGAAAACTGGTCGACCACGTGGATTTTATCGTGATTTTGGGCTATCTCGTCATGTTTTACGTGAAATGGCACATCAATGTTTATTGCCGGGTGTAACAAAATCTAGTTGGTAATAAAATTTATATTAATTTTTATAAATTTTGTTTATAATTTATAAATAGATATATATTTAAAGAAAAATATTCGTGTTATAATTTAACACAAAGTTTTTTAAATTATATTAATTTATTTTTAACCATTAATCGTCTTTATGATTTCTGATTCACAAGTTTATACAGCATTATGTATTGCATTATTAGCCTCAATTTTAGCGATTAGTTTAGGAACTACACTTTATAAATAATAACTTTATAATATTTATATAATTTTAAAAATTATGACTCAACAAAATTCACAACTCTCAAGTGTTCCAACTTTTCCATTTACAGCAATTGTTGGTCAAGATGAAATGAAACTTGCTTTAATATTAAACGTTATCGACCCCAAAATTGGTGGTGTTTTAATTATGGGTGATCGTGGAACTGGTAAATCCACAACAATTCGAGCGATCACCGATTTACTTCCCAGCATTGAAGTTGTAGCAGATGATCCATTTAATTCCCATCCAACTGATCAAGAATTAATGAGTAACGAAGTACGATCTGAAATCGAAAACAATTCAACTCTTAAAATTGGTTCGATAAAAGTTCCCATGATTGAATTACCACTTGGTGCTACCGAAGATCGTGTTTGTGGAACAATTGATATTGAAAAAGCACTAACGGCAGGAGTAAAATCGTTTGAACCTGGATTATTAGCAAAAGCTAATCGTGGTGTCCTATATGTTGATGAAATCAACTTATTAGATGATCATTTAGTCGATGTACTACTAGATTCAGCTGCATCAGGACGAAATACAGTTGAGCGTGAAGGAATCTCAGTACGTCATCCAGCTCGGTTTGTTATGGTTGGATCAGGAAATCCAGAAGAAGGTGAATTACGACCTCAATTATTAGATCGGTTTGGAATGCAAGCTGAAGTTATAACTGAAAGAGATGCAACTTCACGTGTTCAAATTGTTCAGGAACGAATGGCATTTGATGAAGCAGCAAATCCTTTCCTTGAAAAATACGCAGAACCACAACAAGCATTACGTGAGCGTATTGTTACAGCTCGCGAATTATTACCTAAAGTTCAAGTTACGGCTGACTTACGAGTTAAAATTTCAGAGATTTGTGGTAGTTTATATATAGATGGTTTACGGGGGGATCTTGTAGCAATGCGTGCAGCTCAAGCTCATGCTGCATATCATAATCGTGATAAAGTGACAGATAATGATGTTGCAGAAACTATTGTATTATGTTTACGTCATCGTTTACGTCGAGATCCTATGGATATAGATTATTATACTTCTGCAGAAAAATTAATTATGACAAAATATAACAACGCGTTTGGTTTACTAGACGAATAAATGTTATAATTTATTACTTTTTACACTATTCAATTTATGTTAACAATAGCTGGGATTTCTATAAGTTTATGTTTAATTATACTTATTGGAATCCGAATTCCTCCTCAAGATGTTGGTCTTTCAAGTTTTGCAAATAACAGTAATTTACTGGGTTCCCCTGGTTCAGCTCAACGTTTTTTGGATCTTTTAACAGTTAGTTTAATTTTAGTATACTTTTTAATCGCTTTTCAATTAAATATTCAAGTACATTAAATAAAAACAATTTGAGAACTTTGAACAAACTTAAATATATAATTTACCCTTGCTGTTTGCAAAGGTAAATCATATATTATTCTTCATTTGATACTTTAATTAACTTTTTAATAGAATTAATTACTTACAATTTAAAATTTTTGTAAACATTTTAAATATTTCTATAGCTATAACTCAATAGAATTTTACGATATTTTTAAATTGTAATATAAAAATAAAACTAGATTTTTTGTCACTATATTTTAATTACCCATTTAAAAAGTTGCATTTTTTTGCCAAATTTGCTATGATATTGATAAATGATAGATCTATCGTTATAGTTTTACGGGATATAGCTCAGCTTGGTAGAGCACCTGCTTTGGGAGCAGGGGGTCGTAGGTTCAAATCCTACTATCCCGATTTTAATAAGTAATTATAAATAACCGCCAAAACAATATTCAAAAAAATTAAATCTGGGAAACGGAGGAATTAATTTTTTTACATTTAAATAAATAAACCTTTGGATAAACGTTTATTTAAAGACTTTTTTAACTGATTAAATTCTATTATAGAATGATATTTAAAAATACGAGATCGACGAGACTTGAACTCGCAACGTCCGCCGTGACAGGGCGGTGCTCTAACCAATTGAACTACGATCCCAATAATTTATTTTATAATATTATTATAATTTGTTTGAAATGTCAATTTTTTAATTTAAATTTTATTAACAAAGGAGAAACAGGGATTCGAACCCTGGGTACACGTGTGTACGGTAGATTAGCAATCTACTGCTTTCGACCACTCAGCCATTTCTCCTAAATATCTACTGTATAAGTAATTGGCTCTGGTAGGATTTGAACCTACGACCTAGGGCTTATGAATCCCCCGCTCTAACCACTGAGCCACAGAGCCTTATACCATTTCTAATATATAAACTATAACATAATTTTACATAATTATGTTATAATTTATATATTAGAAATAACGGCTTATGTGCGAAAAATGTTATTGAAAAAATTAAGTAAATTTTATTTTTATTCAGTGTATAATTATAACGAATATATACTTAATAATTACTTAAATATATTAATATTATGAATGATTTTTGGAATAATATTTCTCGTTATCCACGATTTTTTATCAGCAGTGTAATTGGATTAACACTAATTATTATTGCCCCTTTTCGAAACCTATTTAAGATCCCTAAATTACGAGTTTTTTTAATAATCCTCATCTTTGGAATAATTGGAACATTATTTACTATTTTGAAGAGTATGACTGGAAGTTAAAAATAGCGTATTAATCGTTATTTCAATTTTATTGGGCCAGGTTGGATTTGAACCAACGTAGCAAAACTGCAGCGGATTTACAATCCGCCTCCTTTAACCACTCGGACACTGACCCTAGAACTATACTCAAATAATATCATATTGAGAATTAAATGTCAACATCATAAGTACAATTAATTAAATCAATATTAATTATTTTTTAAGATTCAAAACCTTCATATTATATTTGTATAAACAAAATATAACTATTACCACAAGACTGGAGGTTAAATATTCCACTATTTTACCCAAATCGTAATTCGTGCAAAATTTTTTAAGATCTAAATTCTATATTGTTCAATCTTATTAATTTTTTAAATAGATTCTAAACTGTGAAAATTAAATTTTATATTATGAAAAAAAATTATTCAATGTTAAGATGGTTTTAAAAAACTAATTAAGTTTGTTTAAAAATTTATATCTTCAACTTCTTCAGTGATACTACCATCTTTAACTTCTTCGATCATGTCATCATCTTCAAATTTCGTTAAATATTTATTAAATAGAAGTCGAGTATCCCCAATTGGACCATTGCGCTGCTTAGCAATTGAAAGGTCTATAATTATTGAACCTGGAGTTAAATTTCGAATTGGTTTTTGTTTATTTCTATACAACATTAACACAACATCAGCATCTTGTTCTATTGACCCGCTATCTCGTAAATCTGATAACATTGGTTTCGGATCAGTCCGACCATCTATAGTTCGGTTTAATTGTGATAATGCAATTATCGGAACTGTAAATTCACGAGCAATATTTTTTAATTCACGCGTAATCACTGAAATTTCTTGTGATCGATTTAAATTTTTTGATGAGGGTTCATTCATTAATTGTAAATAATCAATAATAACTAATCCAATTTGTGAATAAGTTTTGGAAAAATTTCTTAAAACCCGTCTAACATCAACCGAACTTAATTTTGGTGTATCGTATAAATGTATGGGAATTTTGCCTAGAATACGCATAACTAAATCAATTTTTTTCCAATCTTCATGATTTAATAAACCAGTTTTAAATTTCATTTGATCTAAACGTGTTTCCATAGACAAAAATCTATACATTAATTGTTGGGATGACATTTCAAGACTAAAAAAAATCACAGGTAAACGAGTTTTTTTTAAAACATTTAATGAAATATTTAACCCAAATGCTGTTTTACCAACTGAGGGTCTTCCTGCAATAATAATTAATTCTGACTTCTGAAATCCATCGGTATAAGAATCAAGACCAATAAACCCTGATGGAGTACCTGATAATTGGCTTGATTGGTACAATTTTTTCCACAAATCATCAACAATTGATCGTAGTAGCTCGGCATTACTTAAATTTTTCTCTTTTAATTTAAGATCAGCAGTTAATTTTCTTATTTCAGAATCAAGCCTTAATAGTTGCTCATCAATAGGAAAATTCATGATAAACCCATTATCAATCGTTTTTAAACCAATCTTAATTATACAACGACGGATATACTTTTGTTTAATTAAAAGTATATAGTCCATTAAATAAACAAGAGTGGGAATTTCTTTCAAAAGCTCACTAATAACTTGTAAACCACCAATTTTCTCAATTAACCCATGACATTGAATATAATCTACAGTTGTTAAGAAATCAATAGACAAATTTTTATGGTACATATCAATAAATGTCTTATACAATTGTTGATGGTTTTTAAAATAAAACGCATCAATTGGTAAGTGTTCTATAATAATTTCAAGAGTTTGAAAAGATGTATCACAATTAACTAAAATACAAGTTAATAAAGTCTTTTCTAATGCGAAACTATGTGGAAGTTGGGCTGTTAAATTTAAGATATTTGTGTTTTCGTCATAAATAAAAAGTGAAGATTTTTCATTTTTTAATTTTTTTTTTTGCATTTTTTCCAAAGAATTAAAATTATTTTGCTGATCGGTGGAATTCAGTTTTTTCATAAAAAGTTTTTTCTATAATGTAATTTTTACTCTGTTTAATAAATCTTGTAATTTTACATAATTAGCTTTATACTAACATTAAATGTTACATGCACCTTTAGTTCAGTTGGTAGAACGCTAGTTTCCAAAACTAGATGCCGTGGGTTCAAGTCCTACAAGGTGCGTTTCTCTTATGAAGAAAAGAGGTTTTAATATCAAAAATTATTACGATTTAATAGAATTTTTTAACTAAATAAGATTTTATCTATTTTGAGATTATAACAATTATATTGCAATCTTATAATTTGTTAAAATTGTAATCCCAAATTTAAAAATATCTTTTTCATACTATACTATTATACTATTATGGCTAAAAAAATTACTGCATTAATTAAACTTGCATTACCAGCTGGAAAAGCAACACCAGCACCTCCTGTTGGACCTGCATTAGGTCAACATGGTGTAAATATTGCAGCATTTTGTAAAGATTATAATGCAAAAACAAACGATAAAGCAGGTTTAATTATTCCAGTTGAAATTTCTGTCTATGAAGATAGAAGTTATACGTTTATTTTAAAAACACCTCCTGCCTCTGTTTTATTAGTTAATGCCGCAAATATTAAAGATAAAAAAGGTTCTGCTAAACCAAACTTACTAACGGTTGGTTCAATTACAAAAAAACAATTGGAAGAAATTGCCAATATAAAATTACCCGATTTAAATACTACTAAAATAGAAAGTGCAATGAAGATTGTTGAAGGTACAGCTCGAAATATGGGAATCTCCATTGTAGATTAAATTAAACTTAGATAAATTTTTAGTGGAGAAAGTTATGCCAAAATTATCAAAGCGTCATAAAGAAAATGTTGAGAAAACTAAAAATAAAATTTATACAAATTTAGACGAAGCTATTCAAGTATTAAAAGAAACAGCAACAGCTAAATTTGTAGAAAGTGTTGAACTGCATGCAAACTTAAATATTGATCCAAAGTATGCAGATCAACAATTACGAACAACTGTAACATTACCTCATGGTATTGGAAAACAAGTTAAAATAGCCGTTTTAACAAATGATGAAAATTATGCTGAAGCCACGAAAGCAGGAGCTGATATTGTTGGAAATGATGAATTAATTGAAAATATTACGAAAGGAAATATTGATTTTGATTTACTTATCGCAACTCCTAATATGATGCCAAAATTAGCTAAACTTGGACGAGTACTTGGACCAAAAGGGTTAATGCCATCACCAAAATCAGGAACGGTAAGTAGTACTTTAACTACAACTTTAACAGATTTCAAAAAAGGTAAATTTGAGTATAAAACTGATAAAACTGGAATCGTTCATGTAATAATTGGAAAGATCAATTTTACTGAACAACAATTAATTGAAAATTTACAATCTTTCTACAATTCAATTGAAAAAAATCGTCCTTCCGGTGTTAAAGGAAAATATTTTAAAAGTTTATCAATTTGTTGCACAATGGGTCCATCAATCAAGTTAGATTCAAATTCTTTCGAATAAAAAATTCAAAATTAGAATAACTTAAAAACCACAATATACAATATATTTAAAAACTATTATGTCAGAAAAAATTAATCAAATTATTGAAGAGTTAAAAACTTTAACTTTATTAGAAGCATCAGAATTAGTAACAAAAATCGAAGAAACATTTAACGTAGATGCATCTGCTGCGGGTGGTGGGACTATGGTTATGGCTGCAAGTGCACCAACCGAAGAAGTCGAAGAAAAAACTGAATTTGATGTAATGTTAGACGAATTTCCAGCTGATAAAAAAATTGCTGTCCTAAAAATAGTACGCTCTCTAACAGGTCTCGGTTTAAAAGAAGCTAAAGAATTAGTAGAATCTGCACCAAAATTAGTTCAAGAAGGTGTTGCAAAAGAAGCTGCAGAAGATGCCAAAAAACAAATTGAGAATGTAGGTGGTAAAGTATCATTAAAATAACATTAATACTTTAAATTGTTAGAAAGATTAAAAGAATGTTTTCTTAATATTTGAATTAGATTACAAACTATGTGAGTAATTTATTTGTTAAAATTTAGAAAATTAATTCCAGTTAATTTTAAATATTAATTTAGAAAATTAACTGGAATTTTAAGTAACTGAAATATTTAATGCAACTCATTGACATTTTATTAACTTTTTTATATAATATCTTATATACGGTATGTTAGTAATAAGTGGGTGATTAACTCAGCGGTAGAGTGTCTGCCTTACAAGCAGAAGGTCACAGGTTCAAATCCTGTATCACCCATAATAAACTAAATAAGGGCCTATCGTCTAATGGATCAGGACAGAAAACTTCTAATTTTCCAATGTAGGTTCGACTCCTACTAGGCCTATTTTATACCTATAAGTTTCGAATTAAATAATTTAACTGATTGTTGACAAATTATTATGAATAAAATATAGTATAATCAAATTGATTTTTTGAAAGCTGGTGTAGCTCAATGGTAGAGCAACGGATTTGTAATCCGTAGGTTGGGGGTTCAAGTCCCTTCACCAGCTTATTAGAAATTACTCGAGTCTTTAATTTAAAAGTATATCTTATAAAAAAACATAAGAAGAATAAAATTAAAAGTGTAGCAATATCCTTGATTTATATTATTTTAAACTTTTTATAAATTTTATTAATTGATATACGCTGATTTGCTGGAAAGCATAAATTGGAATTTTTTTTTCATTAGCGAATTGATATAGTTTTAAATTCTGTTGTAAATGTTTCGTTAGCCCTATTATTAGGCTTGCTTTTCGCAAATCATTTGTTAAACTAAACTGGATATCAACTTTTAACAGAATTTCTTTTAAAAGATTATTTGATATTGAATAAGAGTATATAACCAAATTTTTTTTAAATCCATTCAATAGTTTTTTATTAGTTTTTAAGGAATTTACTTGTAACCAATACTTATTAGAATTTAATAAAATATTTTCATTTAAATCATTATGTTTACTAACTGAAAAATGCTCACATCGTATCTGTATTTTTTCATTTAATTTGAATTCTCGTAATTGATAAATCAACGAATTTTGTCGTAAAAATGAGTCTGCAGATGTTGCAACATCTTCGTGAATAGTCCAAATATGTGGGTGGTTAATTTCAATTATGATTTCAAATGCTGGATAAGATTTTCTTTCTAATACACTTTTTTGTGTTCCCCGCCGTTTAGCTTCTTCATCACTTAAGGTAACATATTGAATTCCACCAATTAAATCTGATAATGGGGGATTTTTTATTAAATTTTCCAAACAATTTCCATGTGTTGTCCCGATTAATTGGACACCTTTTTCTGCAATCGTCCGTGCAGCTAAAACTTCTAATTCTGTCCCAATTTCATCAATGATAATGACTTGAGGCATATGGTTTTCAACCGCTTCAATCATTACTTGATGTTGTAGCTCCGTTTTCAAAACTTGCATTCGCCGAGCACGTCCAATACCTAAATGTGGAATATCACTATCACCAGCAATTTCATTCGATGTATCAATGATAATAACTCTTTTTTCCATCTCGTCTGCTAAAATTCGGCCGATTTCTCTAATAATTGTTGTTTTTCCTACACCAGGTCTGCCTAAAATTAGTATTGATTTTTCTGACTCTAATAAATCGCGAATAACAGAAACAGTTCCAAATATTGAACGCCCAATTCGACAAGTTAAACCATTTATTAAAAATTGTCGATTTCTAATACAACTAATTCGGTGGAGTGTTCGTTCAATACCTGCTCGATTCTCATTACTAAATTTGCTAAGATGTTTGGTGACATAATCGATATCCTGCCATGAAACTACTTTTTGTGATAAATATTCAGGACCATATGTAAACCGAGCTTCTGGACGTCGGCCTAAGTCAAGAATAAGTTCAATCATTTGGTCTTGATAACGATGTCTTCTTAAATGTTGTTGAAGAAAGAAAGGTAGATTTTCAATCAATTTTTCAAAATCATTATTTAAATTCATAAACAAAAGAATATTAATAAATTTATAATTTAAATTTCTCTCAATAATTATAGAGTAATTTAAATTAGTTTGCTTTAATCAATAGTAGTACTAGTTAATAAAGATTTAAATGTTGTCGTATCTAAAATTGCAATTTGTGATAACATTTTACGATTCAGGTCAATATTCGATTTTTTAAATTTATTAATTGCCTGACTGTATGAAATCCCATTGACTCTTGACGCTGCATTGATTCTTCCAATCCAAATTCTTCGGAAAATTCTTTTTTTTTGCTTACGACCAATATATGAATATCGTAAAGCTTTCATAACTTGTTGATTTGCAACTCTAAATAAAATAGAGTGTGCACCTCTATAACCAGATGCAAGTGCCAGAATTTTTTTTCGACGTTTACGGGCTACATTTCCACGTTTGACTCTTACCATTTGTATTTTATTGTTAGTAATCTAATAAGGTAACATTAATTGAATAGCTGCTTTATCATTCTTATTGACACATAAAACTTGCGACAATTTTCGTTTTTGTTTGTTGGACTTTTTCATTAATAAATGGCCTTTATAAGCATGACGACGTAAAAAATTACCTGTTCCAGTAACTTTATATCGTTTTGCTGCAGCTTTCCGTGTTTTTAATTTTGGCATAATATTTTATTTATAATTTGTTAGAATATAATTTTTCAAAATAGATTTTTGATTTTAAAGGATGAGAATAAAAAATTGGATCACCACTTTTCCAACCAACAGGGCATGCCTGACCAGGATTTTTTTCTATATATTGAATCGACTTTAAAACGCGTAGCAATTCATCAATATTTCGGCCACATAATAAATTATTAACTGTATAGTATTGAATAATTCCGTCCTTGTCAATAATAAATATACCTGGAAATGCAAGTCCATCGGGGGCTAGTAAATTATATACTTTTGTTATTGTTTGATCTAAATCTGAAACTAAAGGATAATTTAACCCACTAACTCCACCTTGACTTCGATCTAATAATAAATATTGTAAATGTGAAAATGGGCTATCAACTGAAATCCCTAAAATTTGTGTAGACAATTGTTTAAAATCATTTATTCGATCACTTAATTGAATCAATTCAGTCGATGAAACCGAAGTGAAATTTGCGGGGTAGAACATTAAAACAACATATTTTTTCCCATAATAGTCGGATAATTGAATTTTTCCTAATCGATTTTTATAGCTTCCAACAGCTAGAAAATTTGGTGCTACTGTTCCAATTTGCAATAATTTATTCATAAACAAAGATTTTTGATACAAAAATATAAACTAAAAAATAATAATAAAATAAATATATTATAGCAATTTTATATTATTATTATTATTATTTTTTAGTCTATATCAAAAAATAGAATATGATGTATTACTTTTTATGTCATATATAATTTAATAAATTTTAGTATTTTTAAACCAAAATTCTTATCATAGAGTTATAAATGGAATGCAAATACAAAAAAATTAGTTTGTAGATAACAAAGACTTAAAACTTAATAATAACTAATACTATACTATTTACTTATTACCTATAATTAAATTATTTTAAAAGTATAGTCCTAGCATATCAGGAAAAAATCGATTAATTTCGATTATAAAACCTGCTGTAAATGACATCCAAATAGTTAAAAGAACAGGAGCTGTCGATAAATATTTTTGAAAATCTTCCATAAGAAATTAAGTTAAAATAAATAATTTAATATTATTAAAATAATATTAAACAGACTGGTTATTAAAAAACTAACGAGGTGAAACCGTTACTTCATTATCAGGTGCTACTAAGTCACCACTGATTAATTCTTGCCATGCCGAGATCGGCCAAATGTAACCAGTAGTCATAATTTTTAAAGCCAACGGAACATTTATGATAATTTCATTTTCTGTCGGGTTCTTAGTTGTACTTACCGCACGAACATATTTACGTCCGACCCAACCAATCCAGCCAGAAATATAAATAAATCCAAAACCTGGTAAAACAAATTCAGCAGCATGACTCCATCTTCCATCAGCAATTAAATGTGGTAAACCATCAGCCCCACATAATAAATCTGATCGACTATATTTATCAAAACGAGCTTTAGTTCGATCAATTTGTTGTTGCAATGCTAAAGCTGGAGGTGAATCTTTTTCATATTGGTTCATTCTTAATTCTAGTTTTTTAACACTACCATTTAATCTTTTTGTAAAAGCTGGTGAGTCAGAACATTTTTTTAATCCTCCAATATCTGCAAGAGCTTGATTTGGTGTAAAGATTAATAATAGGGCAAAAAAGAAAGCAATTAAATTAAAACGTTTCATAATTAGTAATTAAGCTAAAAATTTAAATTTATTTTTTGGTAAAAGACTTTAAACAAAAGAACAAAAATTATTAACATATGTATATATGTATATTAATGTAGTTTAAAAAAAAACTTTTATTCAATCTATAAATTAATTTTGTCTGAATGGAATTCAACGTTTAAACCTTTTTTATGCAAAAAAAGTTTAAACGTTAAAAAAAATTTTAAATTATTCGAAATCTTTACGGTTTGGGTTTCGTGACGGATCACCAGAAAGAAGGCCAAAAATAAATAGAGAAACAAAGAAGATAACCGTTGTATAAACCAAAATTTTTAAAGTTAGCATTTAATTTTTCTTAAAAGTTATTTTTAATAGTATGTATTATACTAAAATAAAATGATTCTAAATTATTTTAGTTTTTTTAAATAAAAACAAAGGTTACAATTTTTGTTCTTATTTGATCATTTTAGATTATGGTCGACAAATCAAAGACATGTTAAGAACATTCAAGTGATATTGATACTCATCCCCTCCATCTCCTATTGAAAAATTATTAAAGGGATTTCCTGAGACTTTTGTAATATTTATTTTTGGTTGTGATATTTTAAAAAGCTTTAATCGTCCTTGGACAGTAACATAGTCACCTTTTTTATAATACGTTTGCGCCTGATCACCTAAACTACCAAAGAAATATACTATAACCCGGGTTAATGGTTTTATTTTTTGACTTTTTAGTTGGGCTGGTGCCAATCGTGTCTCACAAAAAATTACGCTGGTTTTTTTTGTTGGAACATAATATGTTTGAAAATCTCCAGTTAATTTCACTGATCCTATAAAATAACTTGCACTGTCAAATCTCATTTTTACATTTAAATTATTAAATTTCTTTGTTTTTGCACATCTTCAAAATTGATATCACGCAAGCGTTTTAACAATCGGATAAAATATTCTAAGAAATAATCATCTAATTGAATAATTTCGCTTGAATCGACTTTAAACATTTTGTATAAATCAAAAGTTGACTTTGAAAAATTATTTTCGGTGTTTAAAACTTCAGCAAAGGCTAATCGGTCGCTAATGTTTTGACCCCATTCAAAAAAGCCAAGAAAACTACTAATAGATTTAAGAGCAAATAATGGAATACGTTTAACACGTGCTGTTTGACCCGCTAATTGTTCACATAATGCAATGATTTCAGATGAGATCCAGCCTTTCAATCCACTTAAAAAGAAAGTTTGGTTGATTGTTTGTGGGATTTGTAAAGCTCTTATACAAAATTTTGAAATATCTTGTGTATCCATATAAGCAATATAAGTATTCTCATTTGTTACCCATATAGGTAAATTTTCTAAAATTGGTATTGCATATTGTTCAATTAGCCCTTGATAAAAACCGGTTAACCGAAAAATCGTGTAAGGAATTTGTGACGCTTCTAATTTTTTTTCAATTTTATATTTTAATTTCATTAAAGGAATATTCTCAAATTGCTCAACATTTTGAGCAGAGAAAAATATATATCGTTGAATATTTGCGGCTTGAGCCGCTTCAATTAAGGATATTTTCCCATCCCAATCAACTTTTTTTAATGAGTCTAATTCATCAGGTCGACTTGTTGAAGCATCAATAACAGCAGTAATCCCTTTGAAACAAGGTGGTAATGTTTCTGGACGTGTTAAATCTCCGTATACTAATTCAACGCCCCATTCTTTTAAAAAACTTGCTTTTCGAAAATTCCGAACCATACAACGTACTTGGTAACCTTTTAATAAGGCTTGCAATACCATTTGACGACCTAAGGTCCCGGTTCCTCCAATAATTAATAAACTCATATATTTAAAACTTTTTAATCGTTAAAAACTGTACTTTGTAAAATATCTTCTGCTTCAAGATTAACTAATTCTTTTTTTGTTAATACTTGACCTCGACTATCAAAAATTCGATTAGCTTGACGCATACGAGCTCGATCTAGGGCATTTTTGATACTTCTTGCATTTGCGAATAACGGTTTTTCTTTTCTTTTTTGAATATATTGTGATAGTGCAATTTCGGCTTGCGGTGTTAATTTATATTGTTGATCATCTAACATAATTTTTGCAATTTGTAGCAATTCTTCGCCACTATAATCTGGAAAATCAATATGATTTGCAATACGTGATGATAAACCTGGGTTTGATTCATAAAATTTATCCATTGGTTCTTTATAACCAGCTAAGATAACAACTAACTCATCACGTTGATTTTCCATAACTTGTAATAAAATTTCAATCGCTTCTGCCCCATAATCTCTTTCATTATCAGGTTTATATAAATAGTAAGCTTCGTCAATAAATAAAACTCCGCCCATTGCTTTCTTAAGGACTTCTTTCGTTTTGGGAGCTGTATGGCCAATATATTGTCCTACTAAATCATCACGAGTTACTGTTAAAAGATGACCTTTTGTGATATATCCTAATTGAAATAAAATATCTGCCATTTTTAATCCAACAGTAGTTTTTCCTGTTCCTGGACTTCCGGTGAAAGACATATGTAATCCTGGATTAGCAGATGTAATCCCTAAATTTCGTCGCAATTTATCAATCAATAGTAATGCTGCAATTTCTCGTATTCGTGATTTTACTGGTGCTAAACCAACTAGTTCTTCATCTAATACATTTAAAATTTTTGCAATTTCAGTTTTAGCATACTCTTCTTGTAAATTGATTGGTGATGTGTTCATAAATGCAAATAATAAAATAGAGTAAATAATTATTTATATGTAAAACTAGTTTTTTGTATCTAGTTTTACAAATTTATATTACTAAAAGAATTGATTAAATGTTAAGAGTAAAAGTGGGTATACTAGATAAACAGATAAATGCAAATCCGGCGCTTCCGCATGCTCCAACAAAAAACCCACCCTTAAATTGATTCCATGCTTTTTTAGTCTGAAGTTCATTTTCTGACATTTGTGATTTTTCTTGACTAAAAGTTGCTATACCATAAATAGTCAAACCCAAAGTTAAAATAATAATTAGACCGATTGTTGATAAAAAACCTGCAAATAATGCAATGTCAGAATTTCGTAATGGACCTAATTTAGCAAATGGACCAATTAAAAAATATCCGTGTGCTAGACCAATTTCTAGACCGCGTAATAAAGGTGTTAAACCGAACCGATATGCTGGTAAATTTTGTAATATTGCACGTGTAACAGCAGATGATGTTATTGGTGTTGCTAAATGACCAACAGATGGATCATCATTATAAGCTTTAATAAAATTAGCCATAAAGTTAATTCAAAGATTAGTTAAATTAATAAGAAAATTGTTTAATTAAATTAAATATAAGATCAGTTAAAATTCTGTAAAAAATTTTACCAACCAAAATTTTTATATAGATTACTATATAATATATATTAATATACAGAAAAATTTTTATAAATTTCATTTAAATAAAATAAAAGAGGTTTTTATGACCGTTGCAATAGATTTTTTTTTACTAGTAGGATTTTGTTTTGCTCTTTCATCGGGCTTATTTTTAGGGTTAAAATCAATTAAGTTAATTTAATTAAAAATAAGATCTAATGCAAAAAGAAATTCGTCGAGATGAAATTATGGGTTCACGACGGTTTAGTAATTATTTTTGGTCGTTTATTTTGTTCTTAGGAGGAATAGGTTTTCTACTAGCAGGTATTTCCAGTTATTTTAAGATTAATCTATTACCTTTTACAAATTCGACGGAATTAGTTTTTATACCTCAAGGCTTAGTAATGATGTTTTATGGTACGTTGAGTTTTGGAATCAGTGTTTATATTGTTGCTACTGTATTATTAGATATAGGAGGTGGTTATAATGAATATAATCGGATTGAAAATTTAGTAAAGATTGTCCGAAAAGGATTTCCTGGTAAAAACCGTGAGATTCTTTTAACTTATCCCTTAACTAATGTTAAATCAATTGGTATTAAGATTACAGAAGGGTTAAATCCAACGCGAAGTCTTTATTTATGTTTGAAAGATGAACGTAATATACCATTAACACCAGTTCAAGAACCAACTTCAATTTCAAATTTAGAAGAAGACGCCTCTAGTTTAGCCAAATTTCTTAACTTAAAATTAGAAAATCTCTAAGGTTTTATTGCTTTTATGTCTGCATAATTGTATAATATTGTTATTATGCGGGCATAGTTTAATGGTAGAACCTTAGACTTCCAATCTAATGATGGGGGTTCGATTCCCCCTGCCCGCTTTAGTGTAAAATTTGAATGAGCAACAATTTTTTTATAGAGGAATATATTATGTCTGGTGGATCTACAGGTGAACGTCCGTTTTCAGATATTATTACTAGTGTACGTTACTGGATTATACACAGTATTACAATCCCATCACTTTTTGTTTCTGGATGGTTATTTGTTAGTACAGGGTTAGCTTATGATGTATTTGGAACTCCACGTCCAAATGAATATTTTACGCAAGATCGTCAACAAATTCCACTTGTGAATGACCGTTTTAGTGCAAAACAAGAGTTAGAAGATTTAACTAAAGGTTTATAATTTTTAAAGGAAAAAATCATGACAAAAAATCTTAATCAGCCTGTAGCGTACCCAATTTTTACTTTTCGTTGGTTAGCAGTACATGGCTTAGCAGTACCAACCGTATTCTTTTTAGGTGGAATTACAGCAATGCAATTCATTCAACGATAAATTAATGTAGATATATAGTATAAATACGAGGTAATTTTTTTATGACAGGTCCAAATCCAAATAAACAAGCAGTTGAATTAAATCGAACGTCTCTTTATTGGGGACTTTTATTAATTTTTGTTTTAGCAGTACTGTTTTCGAGTTATTTCTTCAATTAATCTTTATATACTAGGAGCTTTTTTTATGGCAAATACAGGTAGAATTCCGTTATGGCTTGTAGGTTTAGTAGGTGGGTTAGCAGTAATTACAATGCTTTCTTTATTCATTTATGGTGCTTATTCAGGTTTAGGTTCATCATTATAATTTTAAACTTAAAGTGTAAAACGATTTAAATATTAATTTTGAAAGTTACTATTAAATAATTCAACAATAATTATTATTGAATTATTTAATAGTAATATTTTTGTAAGAGAGCAATTATGTTAATTATTCTTTATTCAATTATCTTTTAAATAAATTTGAGAAATTTTTTATAATACTTACTACAAACTGTTTTAATGAATTGGTAACCCAAGTTTCAGTTGTTCCACTTCCAAACCAACCGTACCATAGTTTCGAGAGTTTACGTTGAGGGTTAGCACGCTTTTCATCTTGCCAAGTAGTTTGACCACCACTATAGATGCTATTTTTTGGACGGGGACCTATATGTAATTCTGTATTTTCAACTAGAAATGGAAAATAAAAATATTGTCCCCAAATTGCATGAAATAAACCGAAAAGTACTGAACCCAAATGTAAAACAACAAAAAATACTAATAGTACATTTAAAAAATTAAATTGCAACAGTAAATTTGGCTCAATGTTACCCCCCGCGGTTGGACTTTCAACAATTTCCATCATACTCAGGGCAATCTTCGGTTCAAGAATAACTTGTTGAAAATACATAACTCTGAACAGAAAATAAACTACAATTTGTTCCAGAAATGCAACTATTAATAAAAAAGTCCAATGCCAACGGATTAAATAAGGGCAATAGCGTTTTCCAATTCGTGTAATCAAAGAATAAGCTGCAACTCCAGACAATTGTCGCCAAAATTCAGTTACAAATTCAAAAACACGCGGAATAATAATATTGTATACTGTATAATAGTATGGTAGTATTTTATTTTTAGTAGGATCATCTAAACTTGAAATTATCATTGAAATTGGGTCAGTATAATACTGAAGCCCTGATTCCGGATCAGTTCGAATTATTCCCTTTGTAAATGCGTAATAAAATAATTGACCTGGATTATACCAACGGACTTCTGAACCAAGATTTGCATCTCTACTCGCTAATACATCACTATTAGTATCTAAATCAATTGCATCAGCTCCTAATGGTTGTAAATAGGGTAACTTGACTAAAACTTGTCCGTACCACGTAATAATATCAATTAAATGGCGATACCATAAATAACCAGCAAAAATTCCAATACACGTAATATAGGTCGAAGTTTTTAAATTATAACGAAAAATTAAAATAATAAATCTAACAAACACAAGAAAAAAAATAATACTCTCAATATCTGATAAACTCAATCCCCCTTGAAACAACTTAACTTTCTCTATGGTCTCTACCAAAATTTTATTCGTAAATACACTCGAGTTAATAGTGTTTTGCCATCTGTCAGAATCTGTAACCAAATCTAAATTCATTTTTTCAATATTAATTAAAAATAGTAAAAATTTTAGTGAATATAACATATATTTATTTTATCGTAAGAGTGCAAATTATTAATAATTAAATTTAATTATTTTGTTAAAGCATACACTTTCTCAAACGATACCTAATAATTATATTTAAGGAAGAATTTGTCAAGTTTTAGTAAAATTAATTAATTAAGAGTACCCCCAACGGAATTCGAATCCGTGTCTGCTCCGTGAAAGGGAGCTGTCCTAAGCCACTAGACGATGGGGGCAGTATTTTCATTAAATAAATATAAATGAAAACCTTAAGCGGGCAACGCGATTCGAACGCGCGACATCAACCTTGGCAAGGTTGCGCTCTACCACTGAGCTATGCCCGCTTTTATAATAAATCAAAAAGAATTAATTAATTTATTGATTAACTGATATCACTATATAAAAGTTATTGAATTTTGTCAAGAGGTACAACCGCTCAAAATTATAATTTATATTATAATTTTAAATTATTTAGATTAAAGAAGTAATTCCATTTGCTAATGTAATTACAAACGATTAAGTTACTTTAAAATTTTAAAAATATTCGTAATATAACAAATATTGACCTATAAAAAAATTTTTAATATGTGCATCACAATTATTTTTCCTTTAAATTTTTTGATTAATTTTTTATCCTACAAAAATTGAATAAATTATTTTTTAAGTACCATTAAATAAAGTAAATAGAAGTTATTCACAGATATTCGACAGAAGAAATATTATTAACATATTAAGATCCTAAAACAATGTAACCAATTATAGCTGTGACACATAAATGGCTTTCAGTAATTTTAATATCAAGTGAATTTCGTCCTTAGTATAAACAAAACAAAAAATTTTTTCAGAACCAAATTTAAAGGTACTTAGTTCTTAGGTTAGAAATGGTATCATTTTTCACTTTTGATTATTGTTCTGAATTTCTAAATAAGATTTTTGAATAGAATCGCGAAATTGATCTACACTCATATTCTAGGTATCTTGAAAATTAATTGTTTAATATTCCTCTATTAAAAAAATATATTCAGTTTTGTGGTTGTAATAAATTTGGTTTTCTAAAACTACACCATAATATGACAATTCACGCTCTTTTTTACGGTTTTCATTGAATGGAAATGTTTCTTTCTTAATAACTCAACATATCGAATTTTATCAAAGTTAATATTTATAAGTATTAATCAAAAAAAATCTAATTAAAAATCGACTTTTTTGATTAATACTTACACAAATAAACAAGTTTTTAGTCTTATTTAATTTAGATTTACTTTAGAAGTTAAGTTCAGCAGCTTGTACTTTTTCAAATTGTTTTTTCTTCAGAACTAACAATATTTGTGTTAGTAATGTAAATAAACAGAAAACAAGATAGCCAACAATCCGGATTGGATTTTGTAAAACAATTTCTGATTCCTCTTGACCAAATCCACCTACATTAGGATCAAGATTCAAAGCTTGTTCATTTTGGACAATATCACCAGTTTTAATAGTTAAAATTAATCCAGCTGGAATAACTTGTGATGTTTTTATACCACTTGCATTAAGAATTACAACATTCGATTCACCTTTTTCTGAAGCTGTAATTTCAGTAATTTGACCAGCTTGACTTGCTGCAAAAGTATTCATATTACTTTTTTCACCAGTCGGATAAACTTGGCCACGTCCACGATTTCCTCCTGCATAAAATGGATAGTTTAAGTATTTAATATCAGAATCCTTTTCTGGATCAGGAGCAACGACTGGGAATATTAATTCTTGATGTTTTTTTCCTGCAATTGGGCCTACTACAAACATATTATCCAATTCAGTACTATATGGTGAGATAAAAACACCTTTATTTTTTGCTTTAATTTCAGCTGAAATTTGATTTTTTGATGCTAATTTAAAGCCTTTTGGTAATATTAAAATACCACCAACATTTAAATCAGCTTTTTTCCCATTTGCACCAATTTGTTTTTTTGTTGTATCGTATGGTACTTTTACTTCTACTTCAAAGACTGAATTTGGTAAAACTGCTTGCGGTGCTTCAATTTCAATTGCTTTTTGATTTAAATGACAATTAGCACAAGCTAATTTTCCATTTGCTGCACGGGGATTTGAATAATTTTGCTGTGCAAAAACTGGATATGCTAATGAATCTGGAACGCAAACTCCAAAAACATTTATAGCAATCGTTAAAGCAAATAAAAGACTTTTAGAAAACTTGTTAGTTGCCATAATTTAAATACTTGTTAAGTATAAATATTCTATGTATATATAAGTTAATTTTTTATTAAAAACAAGATTCCCAATCCAGACATATACAACAATATTATTGCAAAAGACAATAAAAGTTGTGTTAATGGATCAGTTGAAGGTGTTAAGATTGCTCCCAAAATAGTAGAAATCAATATGATATACCGCCATGCACCTAACATTTGCTTTGGAGAAACAATATTTAGTAATCCAATCAAAATCTGAATGATCGGAATTTGAAATGCTAATCCTGTACTATAAAATAAAACAAGAATAAATTCAAAATATTGATCAAATGACCAAAACGGTTCAAGAACTTCTTCACTATAATTTAAAAAGAAATTTAGTGCGGCTGGAACTAGTGTGTAATATGAAAAAGCTAACCCTAAACCAAATAAAATTAATGAACTAATTAATAAAGGAAGAATAACCTTTGTTTCTTTTTTTGTTAGACCTGGTAATAAAAATAAAATCAACTGCCCAATCGCAAATGGACTTGAAAAAAGTAAACCAGTATAAAAGGCTATTTTTATTGTTGAAATAAAATATTCGCCTGGTGATAGTTGAAAGAATTTCACATTATCGACGGGAAGTTCTAAAATTTTAACTAGACTTTTTACTTCCACAAATGCAAAACATGTAAACAATAAGATTATCCCAATGATTAAAAAAAATCGTTGTCTTAATTCTTCTACATGCTCTGAAAAAGGCAATTCTAGCGTAACAACTGAATTATTTGTAAAATTAAAATTAGAAGTCATTGGCATACGATAAATTTATAATATTTGATAGTTTCTATTTTTTATCGATTTTACAAACTATAATTTAAATTATAATTTGTAAAATATAGGAAGATTATTTATGATAAATAATTCATCGCTTCCAATTTAGCTGTTGCTTTTTTTAGTTCAACAGATGCATCTAATAAACTTTTTTCACTTTCTGCTGCTTCAACAGCACTTGTCGCTTCTTCTAATTCTTGCGTTGCTTCACTTAATTGAATATCAATAAGTTCTTCAACATCATTTACTAAAACTGTTACACGGTTTCGGTCAATTTCTGCTAGCCCACCACATAGAATAATAGGGGTCCATTTTTCCTCTAATTTGATTCTTAATAAACCTGTATCTAGTGCTGTAATTAAAGCTGCATGACCAGTTAATACACCAACTTGACCAGTTAAACCAGGCAAAACTACTTCATCTGCCGTTGTAGAACAAATGACTCTATCTGGGGTAAGGACACGAATGTTCATAACCATATGTTTGACTCCTTATTTTAGAGTATCTGCTTTTTCAATCGCTTCATCAATATTTCCTACAAGATAAAACGCTTGCTCAGGTAAATCATCTAATTCACCACTTAGAACCATAGTAAAACCTTTAATTGTTTCTTCTAAGCTTACATATTTACCTGGAGACCCTGTGAAAATTTCAGCAACAAAAAATGGTTGTGATAAAAATCTTTCAACTTTACGTGCACGTGCTACAGTTAAACGATCTTCTTCTGATAATTCGTCAATTCCTAGAATTGCAATAATATCTTGTAATTCTTTATAACGTTGTAATGTTTCTTTTACTGTTTCAGCCATTTCATAATGGATTTCACTTACAATACCAGGTTGTAACATTGTTGACGTTGAATCTAATGGATCTACAGCTGGGTAAATACCTTTTGCAGCTAGATTACGAGATAATACTGTCGTTGCATCTAAATGTGCAAAAGTTGTTGCTGGAGCTGGATCTGTTAAATCATCAGCAGGTACATAAACAGCTTGAATCGATGTAATTGAACCTTGTGTTGTTGATGTGATTCGTTCTTGTAGAGCACCCATTTCAGTTGCTAAAGTTGGTTGATAACCTACTGCTGATGGCATACGACCTAATAAAGCAGATACTTCAGAACCAGCTTGTGTAAAACGGAAAATGTTATCAATAAATAATAAAACATCCTGTTTATTCACATCACGGAAATATTCAGCCATTGTTAAAGCTGTTAAACCTACACGCATACGTGCTCCAGGAGGTTCATTCATTTGACCATATACTAGTGCTACTTTTGATTCTGAGAAATTTTTCTCATTAATTACACCAGATTCTTTCATTTCTTCATATAGGTCATTTCCTTCACGAGTACGTTCACCTACACCACCAAATACTGATACACCACCATGTGCTTTAGCAATATTATTAGTAAACTAGGTGGGTCATTTATGACCAACACCCGTCTTCAAATCCGGACGTGAAAGTTTCCCTTCATCCGGCTCCCGGCTAAATTCCTTTTTAGAAGCAAGTTGTTTTGTAATTTGACTGTTGTCGAAATCATCGTGAATGGATACAGTTTGATCTTTTTGACTCTTTTGGATGTGACAGTGTTTGTGAAGTGCCTGTAAATTTGAGAATTTATCAGGTCCCCCTTTTGATCGAGGGATAATATGATCTGCCTCTATACGATCCATAGGAGTAAATTGTACATTACATATTGCGCAACAACCTTTCTGTCTTTTAATTAGTTTCCTAATGTTATTACTGAATCCAGAATACTTTTCAGTTCTCTGTGCCCAGTATAGATGGTTGCCATCGTATGGGGAAGCCTTTTCTTTAATCTTAATGTGTTGCGTTGAATTAACCCAACTCATTTTTGGAAGAAAGTTTTGTTTTATAGTTCCCTTTTCTTTATCCAGTGTGCTACCTGTTAAAATCCAGTTGTTTTTGTAGCTATTACCTCTAAAAGTATAGATATTTCCACTAGGGAAGTACTTTTCTTTTATTTTTGTTCGAGATCGTAATCCCTTCGATTTTCTACGGAATACCCACGCTCTGATTTGCTTAAAAATGATATAATCTAATTTTGAGAAATCTTGTTGGCATTGTGAAAATCGGAAATAATTTGCCCAACCGATGATTCTGCTAGATAACATTACAATTAACGCGTAACTTGAAGCTGATTTGTTTTCTTGTATAATTGTCCGGATGCGTTCTATGATTCGAGATTTACTTTCCTTAGAAGGACGTATTGATACTTTATATTCTTCTTTATGTGCTGTCTTGATTGAAATTATTTGAAAACCTAAAAACTCAAAACCTATTGTTGAATTTACTATCCTCGTTTTTGCCTTTGATAGTTGTAATCCAGCTTCTTCTTTTAACCAATTGTCCACTATCCCTTCAATTTTCGTTATTTCAGAAAAAGTTGTGGCAGTGATCACAAAGTCGTCTGCATATCTAGAAAATCCAATTGCTCTCCTTCTATCCCGTTTTCCTTTATTGCTGGGAAGTCCAGATAAAGTATAACCGGTATTGGCGTACCAATCTTTTATATGATTTTCTAATCCATGTAACGCAATGTTGGCTAATAATGGAGAAATAATTCCTCCTTGAGGCGTGTCTACTAAAGATTTAGTGACTTCAATAGGTTCATTTGCAAAGCCTACCATGATATCTGCTTTCAGCCATGCTCTTATTTGATTTTCCATTAGACCAAATGTAGAGGTTTTCTGAATCAATTTTTCATGATCTATTTCATCGAAGCATTTATGAATATCGGCGTCAAGTACAAATCGAGATTTTCCTCTCAAAGAAAGAAAAATTGAAGCAATGGCATCATGACAAGACCTTCCTGGCCGGAATCCATATGAATTCGGCTCGAAAATGGCCTCCCATTCTGGCTCCAAGGCGAGTTTTGCCAGCATTTGTTTTGCTCTGTCTTCGATTGTAGGTATGCCTAAGGGCCGAAGTCCTTTCTTTTTAGCTCCAACTCTAGGTATGTAGACTCTTCTAATTGGTTTAGCTTTTCCATCGAGCTTAAGCCCATATGCTAATTCAATCTTCTTTTCGTGTGAAAGGGCTTTCACACCATCCACCCCTGGGGTTTTACGTCCTTGATTTTCTGTAGTAACTCGTCTTACTGCTAGAAGCTTAGCGTCTAAACTTCCGATAATTCTACGCTGTAAAGCGTGGACAGTACTACGTTTTCCTTCCATACTTGCTTTATAAACTCTTCGTTGTTGTCTAGAAAGTCTTTTCTGAACTATTGTCCAGTTAATTTCTTTCCACGCTAATTTGCTCATTATGACTTGATTTGTTTATTTGAATTTAGCCCTTTTGAACGTCTGCATATCATTTTCACTACTATGTGCAAAAATACATTGGCTTCTTTCAAAAGTCTCTCACTTAATAATCGTAAAGACGGTCGTCCTACCTTTTCCAGAAGCTATCTGGTTCCGGAAATTATTAAGCTTTTCACTGTTCCTTTGATATATATAAGCAGGTTAGATGTGTACAATATACCTAGATTTCATTATATTCTAAGCGTAAAATCTTAATTAACATTTTACGTTGAAATCATTTTAAAAATTCTTCTCGATCCTTTTTAAAAGGAAAGTCATGGTTCGAAGATAGATACTTAAATACATTGAAGTAAGGATACTTACCCCTCTTAGTGTCATCATACTGCGTTCCCGATACCTTTGCTTAACTTCCTCATTGACTAAATGAGTAATCAAGGTATCAGAACTGAATGCTTAGTCATTCGGATGAATTTTCATCACCATAAATCAAAAGTTCACACTAATACTTTGAGGTTTGATCCTCTGTGGTCATCTTAATGGATAAAATAGTTTATCCATTAAGATTATAATTTACAATTTACTTACACCTTTAAGGCTTCCTACACAAGCTGCTATAAAGCCGGCTTGATGTGGTCCTGGCAGAACTGCGAATCCGCAAGCTCCGGTTGCCACTATACATGCAATACGTTTACTTCCTGTGGCAGTGTAGCAAGATTTTGCTGTACTGAAATAGAACAACGCAACTGCCTTTGGGGATTTTAATCCTTCTGTTAAGGCTGTTCCTGCTGCTGCTCCAGCTATGGACGTAGCAACTGGTACTAATGGATGAGGCATTATGAATACCCCGCTAAAAATCCTAATATAAAATCGCCAATGAGTTTTAACATAATTTTTGATTTAGCTTTAAATAAATGGGTGTGAGTGCAATACCAATATTAATGTGTGGATCTTTCTCTTTAGCATTACTTATTAGAATGCAAAAGATTCTTTCCAAACAGGTCGCACAATTAATTCCATAATTAATACAGTTTTTCCTACACCAGCACCACCAAATAAACCAATTTTACCACCACGACGATATGGTGCTAATAGATCAACTACTTTAATGCCAGTTTCGAAAATTGATGGTTTAACGTCTAGTTCTGTAAACGCTGGGGCATCTCTATGAATGGGTAATGTTTCATCGTATGAAACATCTCCTTGTTCATCAACGGGTTCCCCAATTACATTAAAAATACGTCCTAATGTTGTCGTACCAACTGGTACACAAATAGGAGCTCCTAGATCAACTACTTCAACCCCTCGTTTTAAACCATCAGTTGAACGCATTGAAACAGCTCGAACTTTGTTGTCTCCTAATAGCTGTTGAACTTCTACAATTGTTGAAGTTCCATCTTCTAATTCAATTTTAAGTGCACTATAAATAGGTGGCAACGAGTCACTAGGAAATGTAATATCTAATACAGGACCAATAATTTGATTAACGAAACCTTTATTTAAATTAGTTTTTACCATTTTGATTTAACATATTAAAATATCTTCGAATAAATATACTTTCCAACTTTTGCTTATCTTTTTTAGTAATTACTAAATATAAGAATTAACTCTTATTGTACAACAAATTTAGAACAATTTTTGAATGGAATAAGACTCAAACATCTTTGACATAAATAAATTATAAATTGTTATCGACCAACCTACCTGTTACTTTTAGCCAATTTCGTGCACCAGGATAGTTATCGGGAGCCAATTTTAAAGCTTGAATCCAATATTCAGCAGCTTTATCAAATAATTCTTTTGATAAATCTATATATTCATTACCTTCAAATGTTTGAGCTCGTAAAGCTTGTGAGTGATAAATTACTGCAATATTATTTAATGCTTGAGGAAGATTAGAATTTAATGCTAGTGCTTGGTGGTAAAATTCCAATGCTTGTGTATATTTACCAGTATTTCCATAAATTAATCCAATGTTATATAAAGTGTAACTACGATCATATGGATCTTCTTCCACTTGTAATGCTTCGTAATAATTTCGTAATGCTTCAGCATAACGTCCTTTTCCTTGAGCTGCCATACCTGCGCGATAATAAGAAAAAGCTTGTTTTTCTTGCTTACTAGCTGGTAAAACTTTCAACAGAATATCAGCAATTACTGTAAATGTTTTATCAATAAAATTTCCCATAAAGTACAATTTCCTTACAAATTAACGAAAAATTCGAGTGAGTTACTATTTTTTAAAATAATAACTCAAAATATTTTAAACTGGATCTGTGGCAACAAACGGAAGTAACGATAATATACGTGCTCGTTTTATTGCTTTTGATAGTTTTCGTTGTTGCTGAACAGTTACTCCTGTTGCACGACGTGGAAGTATTTTTCCTTGATCTGTAATAAATAATCTTAATAATTTAATATCTTTATAATCGATTTTTTGATTCAAACTAATTGGTGAAACTTTGTGTTTTTGTCTTGCCATAACTTATTTAATTTCTTTATGTATAGTAGGTTTATTACAATTTGGACAATATTTTCTTAATTCTAATCTTTCAGGATTGTTTCGACGATTTTTTTGAGTCGAATATCTAGATACACCAGGTGAACGTTTATTTAAATTTGAACGACATTCAGTACATTCTAAAGTAATTAAAATTCGACTGCCTTTATTTTTTGCCATAGAAATTTGAACTTAATAATTTTAGTTATTATATTGCCTAAAAATTTTTATTTTATCAAGGTTTAATAATTTTTTACTTAACAATCTAATATTTTGTATATACTGAATAATTGAAAGTTTAAGATTCTAAAAAGTAATGAACTATTTTGGTTTTACAGCAAAAATAGAATCTTGAAATTGACAAATCCATTATTGAAACAGACTTATTATTTTAAATAAAAATCTAGAATTTTTTTTCATAATTATATAATATTATAAAAATATACTATCAGAACTTTAAAAATATTGAAAAAATCAATAACTATATTTATTAAATGGACTTTACTAAAAGTCAAATTTCCTATATTATCTTATAAATTACTTATTTTATAATTATAAACCTTTGTATAAAAAATTTTTCTATTTTTTATTAAAAACTTGATACAATGTATATTGTAGTTAATTTTACTATTTTTAATTTTATTAGTATTAAAAAAAAAGGAAATCTTATAAATGACACCTTCATTAGCAAATTTTGTATCTAGTTTAGTTGCAGGTCTATTTGTTGTCCTTACTATTGGAATTGCATTAGCAATTATTAGTAAAAGTGATAAAATTACACGGGCATAAAAATCTATTTAAAAAGTTAGGCATATTTGGTTATACTTTTTTTAGTTAATTGTATCTTGTAATATGTTAAAAATAAATAATTTATGATAAATGTTAGTTTTGGTCCAAATATTTTTTTAGGTATTTTCATAAGTCTTGGAGTTCTCATTTTGTATTTTCTTAGAAATGTTAAACCAGAAATTGCACGTGATGAAGATATTTTTTTTTCAACTATGGGTCTACTATATAGTTGTATTTTGATGGTTCATGGCTGGAGATTAGATCCAATTTTATTATTTAGTCAGGTTTTAATTAGTATAACTATTTTAATAATAGGATGGGAAAATATTCGCTTACGAGGTTTAGTTGCGAATTTAGCAAAATTAAAGAAGAACGATAAAAAAGAAAGTTAACTTTTAACAAAGTTTTCTTAAATCTTGGTTTCAAGTTTGTAAACAATTTCTTTAACTTATGTTTAAAAAGTATTCACAAATCGTTTCAATTTTATTTGTCGGTATTTTTAGTTTTTTTGTAACTAATGCATCAGCGATTGATTTAGATGAAGCTACAAGAACAGTCGTTCAGGAAAATAATGGTAAAACAACTGTTTTAACTCCTGAACAAGTAAAACGTGGTAAACGTCTATTTAATGCAACTTGTGGTGCATGTCATTTAGGAGGGATAACAAAAACAAACCCAAATGTTGGCTTAGATCCAGAAGCTTTAAGTTTAGCAACACCGCGTCGTGATAGTATCGATGGTTTAGTAGATTTCTTAAAGAATCCAACGACATATGATGGTTTAGAATCCATTGCAGAAGTACACCCAAGTATTAAAAGTGCTGATATATATCCACGTATGCGTTCTGTAACTGATGAGGATTTAACAGCAATAGCTGGTCACATTTTATTACAGCCAAAAATTATTACAGAGAAATGGGGCGGTGGAAAAATTTACTTCTAATTTTCTTGAAAAATTTCAAAAAGTTTTATTCTTTTTGAAATTTTTATAAAATTTTTATTTTACAAAAATTAGAACTATGTTTATAATATAAGTATGTAGCTCAGTGGATAGAGCATTAGATTCCGATTCTGAAAGTCAAGGGTTCGATTCCCTTCATACTTATGACTTAAGATTCAAACAATTTTTAAAATTGGGGTTGCTTTGGTTTCGACATTTAAATTTTATTAATATACGAATCAAGTCGAAGTTTATATTCTTCGAAAAAAAAATATATAAATTTTAAACAACTGCTAAAAATATAATTTTATCCGTTTCAATTTTTATAAATTCTATTTGTAAACTTAACCAGTCAAATTCATTAAGATTTGCTGTTTAATACTTAGTTTACTATGATATTTTATCCCTATTGATAGACATTCTATGTCAGATAGTTTAGACTAAATTAAAAATTTATTTTGTTCATTAGAACTATGCTTGTGAAAAAAGTCTATTAAAAAGTCTAGATGGACGTGGGTTCAATTCCCATCAGCTCCATATTTGCATTCGTGGCCGAGTGGTCGAAGGCACCGGACTCATAATCCGTTTTCCTCTGGAACGTCACTGGTTCAAATCCAGTCGGATGCAGTCTAATAATTTAAATATTGTTTTTTTTTAAGTGTAATTGTAAGATTAGTTATAAGAAATAAAAACACTTAATAATTTAAACTTATGGCTAAATTAGATATTCAACAAACAGTAAATCGAATAGAAGCAAATTTTCTTAAAAAAGAACTTCCATTTTTGCAAATTGGAGATAATGTTCGAGTTGGTGTTAAAATTATTGAAGGAGGTAAAGAAAGAGTTCAATTTTATGAAGGAACAATTCTTGCAAGAAAAAATACTTCAATTAATACTACAATTACGGTAAGAAAAATTTTACAAGGTATTGGAATTGAACGTATTTTTTTAATTCATTCACCTAAAATAGATTCAATTGTTGTTTTACGATCGTCAAAAGTACGACGTTCAAAACTATATTATTTACGAAAATTAAGAGGAAAAGCAGGTCGTTTAAAACAAACATTTAAATAAAGATGTTTTAAATATGTTATTACAGAATAAAGAAACTAATAAATTACTTAGAATAATTATACTTGAGTTTATTTAATTAACAGTTTTTTATAAAAATTAAAAATATTTATAACATAGATATGATTGTTGAATTACGAAATACGTAAACCAATCGAATAAGTGAAAATATTTTTATAACTTTACTAAAATTAATAAAAATAAGAATCATTTCTTTTTTGTTAATTTTATTTAATTACTAAAAAAATAATTAAACATAAGATTAAAAAATAATTTAATACTTATAATTTTATTATTTTCTTTAAATAATAAAATATCAAAATACCATCATTTTTTAAAAAATGATAATTATCTTAAATAAAATAGATTACTTTTTTACGAAAAAATCCATTATCACTATTGATTTTGAATCTAATCTTTTTTATGTCACTAATTTGTAAAAAACTTTATAAGGTTCAGAATACTGTTTTATGAAATTTCAACCAACATTTAATAAATTCAGTTTTATTTCTTATTTTAATTAAAATTGAGTAATTTTTTTAATCTTTACTTATAATATTATAGTAGCTAATCTTTATGCAGTTTAGTTGTAAGAAAGTCAAAAACCATTATTTATATTGAGGAATGTATTACTATGGCATTACCATGGTATCGTGTTCACACTGTTGTTTTAAATGATCCTGGAAGATTAATTGCAGTACATTTAATGCACACAGCTTTAGTTGCTGGTTGGGCTGGATCGATGGCACTATATGAATTAGCTGTTTTTGATCCCTCTGATCCTGTTTTAAACCCGATGTGGCGTCAAGGTATGTTTGTTATGCCCTTTATGACTCGTTTAGGAATTACAGATTCTTGGGGTGGATGGAGTATTACTGGTGAAAGTGTTTCAAACCCAGGAATTTGGAGTTTTGAAGGTGTAGCATTATCACATATTATTTTATCTGGTATGTGTTTCTTAGCTGCAATTTGGCATTGGGTTTACTGGGATTTAGAATTATTCCGTGATCCACGAACTGGAGAACCAGCTTTAGATTTACCGAAAATTTTTGGAATTCACTTATTCTTATCAGGGTTAGCCTGCTTCGGGTTTGGAGCATTCCACGTAACTGGTTTATTTGGTCCAGGTATATGGGTTTCCGATGCTTATGGTATTACAGGAAAAGTTCAGCCAGTCGCTCCTGCTTGGGGTGCTGATGGCTTTAACCCATTTAATCCAGGTGGTATTGCTGCTCATCATATTGCTGCAGGTATTTTTGGTATCTTTGCAGGTGTTTTTCATTTAACAGTTCGTCCACCACAACGTTTATATCGTGCATTGCGTATGGGAAATATTGAAACTGTTTTATCAAGTAGTATTGCAGCTGTTTTCTTTGCTGCATTTATTACATCAGGTACAATGTGGTATGGCGCTGCAGCAACACCAATTGAATTGTTTGGGCCAACCCGTTATCAATGGGATAGTGGTTATTTCCAACAAGAAATTGAACGACAAGTTGAAACCTCTGTAAGCGAAGGTTTATCTGAAAGTCAAGCTTGGTCAAGAATTCCAGATAAATTAGCATTTTACGATTACATTGGAAATAATCCAGCTAAGGGTGGTTTATTCCGTGCTGGACCAATGAACAAAGGTGATGGAGTTGCTGAAGCATGGTTAGGTCATCCAATTTTCCGTGACAAAGAAGGTCGCGAATTAACGGTAAGACGTATGCCTGCTTTCTTTGAAACATTCCCAGTTATTTTAGTTGATAAAGATGGTATTATCCGTGCTGATATTCCTTTCCGTCGAGCAGAATCAAAATATAGTATTGAACAAGTAGGTGTAACTGTTGATTTTTATGGTGGTAAATTAAATGGTCAAACATTTAAAGATGCACCAACAGTTAAGAAATTTGCCCGCAAAGCTCAACTAGGAGAAGTGTTTGAATTTGATAGAACAAGTTTATCATCAGATGGTGTATTTAGAAGTAGTCCACGCGGTTGGTATACATTTGGCCATGCAAACTTTGCTTTATTATTCTTCTTAGGACATTTATGGCATGGTGGTCGAACAATTTTCCGTGATGTATTTACAGGTATTGGTGCTGAAGTTACAGAACAAGTTGAATTTGGTGCTTTCCAAAAACTAGGGGATAAATCAACTAAAAAACAAGGTGCTGTTTAAAATTTTTTCATAGCCGGTATTTTAAATTTCTTCATATTTATATAGAATCATAAACAATGGAAGCTTTAGTTTATACATTTTTACTTATTGGTACTTTAATGGTAATCTTCTTTGCCGTATTTTTCCGAGATACGCCGCGAATTCTTAGAAAATAAAACCAAGAAAATTGGTTTTATTTTTTTAGTCTTCATGTTCTTCGAATGGATCACGCAAATTTTTTGATGCAGGTCCAAAAGCAGTATAAATAGAATATGTCGTAATTCCCAGAAGTAAACTTGATACAAAAATTACAATAATAGTTGCTGTTTCCATGATATATATTAATTATGATTAACGTCTTAATATTATATATCATGTAATAGAAAAATTAACTTATTAAAATTTAAATATGGCATTACGAACAAGATTAGGTGAAATTTTACGTCCATTAAATGCTGAATATGGTAAAGTTGCACCAGGTTGGGGCACAACTCCAATTATGGGTGTGGTAATGGCAGCATTCTTAGTTTTTTTATTAATTATTTTACAAATTTATAATTCATCATTAATTATTGAGAATGTTGATGTAGATTGGGCAAACGGTATTGTATAATAATTATATTAAAAATAATTTAGGAAAATAAGTTTGTTTTTCTAAATTATAAAAATCGCACACATTAAATATATATATATCTATGGATATTATCAGTCTAGGTTGGGCCGGCTTAATGACAATGTTTACATTTTCATTAGCGTTAACTGTTTGGGCTCGAAATGGTTTCTAATTATTTAAATTCTTGGTAGAATATTATGGAATTAATCAGATTAATTTTTCCGTATGCAAGTCCAGAAATTGTTACTACAGCAATTATTTGCTTTTCAATAACTCTATTTGGTCTTTCATTAGGATTTGCGTTATTAAAAGTACAAGGTGAATAATAATTTTTCAATTATTTAATAAATAATAATATTATTAAATAATTGAAAACTTTTAACAATAGACTAATATTTAAAAATTAATAAAGACATTATATTTAATACAGTTTATCATTTATATATTAAAAGTCAAAATCTTAAAATACTTCAATTTATTAAAATGATAAAAATTGGCAATATAAATAAAAAATTTTTTGATTTTATAGTAGAATTATTAATATTAAATCTAATGCTACTAATTAGCTTTAAAAAAATTTTAAAGATATATTATTATTTATGGAAACTTTATTATTATCTCGCTTACCAGAAGCATATGTTATTTTTAGTCCCATTGTCGACGTATTACCCATTATTCCAATTTTCTTTTTATTATTAGCATTTGTATGGCAAGCTGCAATTGGATTTAGATAATTTAATTCAAAACTTATAAATGAGTTAATTTATCGTATAATATTATTATAAGAATAGATATACATGCGTTTATAAATAAAAAAAATAAAAATATATGGTAGAACCTTTATTATCTGGTATAGTATTAGGAATGATTACAGTAACAGGGTTTGGTCTTTTTGTTGCAGCATTTTTGCAATATCGACGAGGGAGTCAATTTGAAGTTTAAATTTTTTAAACTTCAAAATTAACTATTTGATTTCTTAGCTTAATAGTTAATTTTATTCAAAAACTTTGGAATAATTACTATTGTATTATTC
>TARA_B110001452_G_scaffold41614_2_pt1 | contig 59836 bp, 45 predicted proteins | sample TARA_B110001452 | Tara Oceans TARA_B110001452 (sample SAMEA4396971) | marine metagenome | biome: Polar Biome; feature: [DCM] deep chlorophyll maximum layer (ENVO:01000326); material: water (ENVO:00002006), including particulate matter (ENVO:01000060) such as... | depth 25 m
AGGTGCGACAGAAATAGGTGAATTCACCGCACATTATGTTGAGTTGGATACCGACATGGCTCCGGTGAAGGATGAATTACGCCTGGGCGAGCCAACCGAATATTTGCCTCTCCACTTCCCTTCACTGAACGGTGAAGGAATCCAACGTTCCCCGTTTAGGACATGGATGTATGAGAGATTAAAAGCGGCTCAACGTGGTGTACAAGCAGCCCATGACGGGCAAGTCAATCCAACTCCAGGCACGCATTGCAACTACTGCGTTCTGCGCCAATCATGTTCCGTCTCGTCGTTCACAGGGGGGTCATTCTAATGGTTGATTTCAACAACAGTCAGCGCCTTGGTCTTGATTTGGACAAGCATATTGCTTTGGACGCAGGAGCAGGCACCGGCAAGACAACTGTCATGGCCGAGCGTTATGTTCAGCATTTGCTAGCCAACGACCAACGCGCAACGCACATGACTCCTCCGGGGCCGCGGGTCCCGCTTTCGGGACATGGTTCTTTACGCGCTCCGAAGAAAGAGCGCACAGAGATTGAAGATTGGAACGGGCTATTGCCTTCCGAAGTTGTTGCCATCACGTTCACCAGGAAAGCTGCGGCTGAACTCAAGGCAAGAATACGTCATCGTCTTGCTCAAAGCCGGGCTCAGCCCCCGAAGGAAGAAGACATTGAAGGAATATTTGACCCAAGACTTCGAGATGATGCTGATGTCGAAATGCTCCTGTCAAGCCTTGACGAGGCGCCCATCTCAACAATTGACGCCTTCCTTCACCGATTGGTACGGCCATATATTGACACCGTCACACTCCATTCAGCAAGCGACCAAGTTCCCGAAGAGCGCGCCCCACTCATGCTTCGTGATACTATGCATGCTGTTTGGCGAATACGGACAACGGACGACGCCTCAGATGCGGGAGTACTCAACCATCAACATGAATTTATTCAGTCTCGAAACAGGCTGGTTACGCGATTAGGTGGGCAGGAACCCGCAGAAGTGGTTCTCAATGGTCTCCTCAACACTTCACTTTTCGTAGAACAATCTCACCGCTCAATGATTCAACGAGCTCAAGACTTGGGGCTCCCTTGGAATGGCCGGGGGCCTGCTCCGGTTTCGCTTCTTTTGGACATGGTCGCACAACCAATCGCTTCAGAACTTCCTGGCTTCATCAATAGATTCGCCCCACAACTACACAACTGGGTAAGTCTGTTCCTCCCACATACAGAGCAATGCGCAGAACCGATTGAAGAAGAACATGACACTGTTCTCACTCGCTTCAATCATCTTGCCCGTCTTGTCAGTACTCCACTTCCAGAACGGCCTGCGGACCAACTGGTGTGGATGTGGAAGGCCATGATTGGAATGGCTGGTTCATCTGCCTTAAGCAAAAACCCACCCACATTTTTCCCCCGAAACAATCTACCCTCGACGGACAAATGGCAGGGTGGATTGCTTGCAAAAGGAAAGGTAAAGGAAATGAAAGGAACCGACAAGGACGCCCTATTCTCTGCTAGTGTAACCTTACAAGGTGACCTGAAACAAGAATTGCAATCGCCCCTCGGCATCTTAATCCGGCTCTTGGCTGAATCCGCCTTCCTACTCAACCCCGGAGACGGATATGATGGAATGCCCTTGGACTCTCCTCTTCGCTTGGTTCCTCTCCCCCCTTCTATCGGACCGACGCCTGTTGAGGGAGGAACTTATGTTTCGGCCGATTTGCAGATGGAAATCCTGAGCGATCTCATCACCGTTCACCGCGGATGCCACCAAATACTTGCTCGCAGAAAGTCACTGGAAGGAATGCACGATTTCGATGACATTCAACGCTTTGCCGCAGACCTTCTTCTCGCCCGGTGCCCAGATGTCTGTCGCCATCGTTACCCTCCGGATGTAATCGATGCATTGGACGGATTAGGTGATAATCCATGGAGTGATGAACACATTTCCAGAGCACTAACGTTGCTCAACGACCAATCTGAACTTCAAGATGACCTCCACCGAAGGTTTGCAGTTTTAGGGGAACTGCGACGCCAATTCCGGGCCTTCATCATCGATGAATATCAAGACACTAACCCTTCACACTACAGATTACTAGCACGCCTATGGGGGCGGAGATCACGACATGTTGACGACCCCCCACGGCCTAAAGGATACTGGGACCCAACGGTTTGTATTGTCGGTGACATGAAACAAAGTATCTATCGGTTCAGACAAGCCGAAGTATCTGTCATGCGACGAGCAGTTGCTGCTGTACGAGACTGCAATAGAATTGAAGCCGATGAATCCAGCCTTATTCATTTGCGCAAAGATGGGGAAGGAAGAGACCCGCGTCCGGTTGGTGCAGGAGGAGAAACAGGCTCATACACCAATGAGCATGGAGCCGAAATTTCAGCCCCGCACAGCTATGTCTCTTATGCCTGGGAAGATGGAGATACCAGTTCAAGCATCACAGGTGAGCGCCTTGAGCGAAGACAGGAAGGTCACATTGACCTAACCTCAAACCATCGTACCCGTCCGAATTTGATGGAATCAATGAACGATATTTTTGACGAAGTATTTTCGCCACGCCATCATGCATTACCAGGGGATTGGCATGCTGAAGCTCAGCGTTTACATCCTGCGAGAGTAACTGAAGAGGAGGGTGTATTGGAGTGGCTTCTTCCCATACAGGGATCACTTCAACATGCATCGTATGACCTAGATGTCCCGCTCAACACCTTCGAAAATCCAAATGCTTCCAATGTGCAACTCGAGCACGAATTGCTTGCAACGCGACTCCATTCGTTGCTCAAGGGAGAAGATTCCCGCGTCTGGAATTCACTTGACGCGAAGTGGGAAGAGGTCTCAGAGGCCGGACCCGAGGTGCGTCCGGAGGATGTTATGATTTTGATTAATTCCCGCAGACATCTCCCGGATCTGCTTGAACGATTGCGAGCGCGAGGCATCCCCGTCATGGCGGATCGGCAAGGATTGTTGCTTATGCAGCCCGTTGTTCAGCCATTGATGGCGGTGTTGGAACTTCTTGCACACCCATATTCTAGAAAAGCAGGTATTGAATTGGCTCGCTCCGCTGTTGTTGGAATGAATGAATCGCAAGTCCATGCTGCATTTTACCGACTTGATGATGAGCACACTGCATGGGATGCACTTCTTGAACATGCACCGAACGATTCGATTGAGGCCCTTCTCTGCCATCTCCACCATCTCGCCTCTTTGGGAGCTATTTATGACGTGATGGATGCAGTGCTCGACCATTCAGACCTTCTTGTTGCGTATAGTGATGATTCCCAGCGCCAACATGCAGAGGCATGGCTTGGTATGATTCACAGCATCGGGAATGAAACCGGTCATTCAGTCACGGCGATTTACCGCCGGTTGAACGAATTGATTGGCCTTGAAAAGAGAGGCCCTCAAGCCATCAGTAAGCCCACCAAGGCCGCGGTCCAAATCATGACGATACACGGCGCAAAGGGTCTTCAAGCCCCCGTCGTAGCAGTCTCAGGCATCTTTACAGCGGGCATGGCCGACGTCACGACTTCGGTTAAAGACAATGTATTGGTTACGCCCCAAGTCGTGGCTGGTCGAATCCAACCTTGGCACGCTCACGCACGCCCTGTTGACGGACTCTGGGCGTTTGCAAGTGAAATGAACACGGCTCAAGACAAGGCAGAATTGAGAAGGAAATTCTACGTTGCACTCACCCGAGTAAAAGACCGCCTCATCATTACCGGCAGGCCGACCAACACCTCGACATTTGATGCTGAATCTGGGCAACTCTCCTTGGTCGTAAAACCCGACCCCAGAACCATGGGACGGATGTGGGTTGAAGGGTTACGGCGAGCATCTTGGCGAGCTGGCGATGAACACAGTCCGTGGCTTCTTTCTGGAGATTATGGAGCTACTTCACTTTCGCCATACGCTTCATCCAAAGTACCCGTTGCCCTCAACCCAGCCTTGCTCCTGGCAAACAACCCTCTTGGCGAAGACGGTGTGTCGGGCATCCGCCTCTATCACCACCCTGACTGCTTCCATCAAACGACTCCGCCTTCCCCTCAACAACGTCTTCGTATGCTGGAGGCACATCTTGACGAATCAACCTTGAACGAGAGGGATAATGATGTCATCCTCCAGCCTCTGCGAGAGACAATCAAAGGCGCAGCCCACCATTTAGACGCTACAGATGCTTGTCCCCGGAGGTATTGGCTTGAGCATATGAAGGGGTGGGCCTCTGAACCGTTTAACATTCCAAATAGCCTAACGAAACCCAGACAAAAGCGCTGGCCTCTACCGACAGAATTTGGATTGATGATGCATCGCATCGTTGAGATAGGGCTTAGAAATCCTCTCCAATTCTCAAAAGATACTCCGAAATTGCCCCGGGACTGGCATCATGAAAACGATGGAAATCTAGCATCCGAAACAACAGTTGGAAGAGTCATGGCCGAATTTGGATATGGTGAAACTCAACGTAAAGGCAGTACAGAATACCGGTGGAGGGAACGCATGCTCCATCTCAGTTCTCTCATTGACACGGGTCTTCTTGGACGATGGGTAGCCGGAGAACCTCTCCACGGATTCATTATCGAAGCAGTCCGAACCGAGCTTCCGTTCATACATTCGTATCCGGTCTCAATTGATTCGTTTAAGCGCAGTCGTTTTTCCCCTAATGGCCCCGTTGAGCAAGCCACCGTTGAACGCGTTGATATGAATTTTAACGGACGTGCTGACTTGGTATTGGCGCTCGCTGACGAAAACGGGCAAGGATGTCTTCAGGTGGTTGACCTGAAAACAAAGGGATGCATGTCTCCGTTCAACCCAGACCTCCCGCAAAAAGGTCACGTCTTGCAAGAGGTTGGCCCCGAAACTACGAACCCATTTCCTCAATCAGATTCTGAGGCAGAGATTCTCTATGAGCACCGCCTCCAACTGACGCTCTATTCGGTCGCTCTTGAAGCGATTGAACAACTCAAATCGAAGGAAGAACAGCGACGTGTTCTCCCGCCAGCACTGCTGTTAGGGGCAAACGGACGCATCGTCCAAATGACGGAAGAGGAATTTTTGGCTGCAAAGGCTGACCTTGAACAACACCTTCACTGGCGCACTATGATGCACCTTACGAACGGAAGTGAAGAACCTGAACGTTTGGAATCGGATTCTACTGTGTGCCAGGGCTGTCCGTACTACAAAGGCGATGTTCGTCGGTGCGGCCCAAAAGGAGAACAACTCGGCTTCATTGATGACGCTGAGGCTTAGTTCCAGAAAGAATAAGTGTGCCTGCCCAGCCTTCCTTTGCTCCGGTTTGAATTGCACTTACATTCCCGAATCCTGCGTTTCGCATTCCTTCCAGCCATGTTGGAATTGAGAGAGTCGTCATGTGCACGTTGAGTGAATCGGGCCAATCATGACTTGCCGGATTTTCTTCATAGTGATCCATTCCAATCACGAGCTTGCCTTCTGGATTCATCCAATCATCGTGGATAATTTGAAGAAACTCCAGCGGTCGCTGTAAGTAATACAAACATTCCATGCTGTGGATGACATCAACGGTTTGCTCAGGTTTCCATTCAGGAAGTTGGCCATAATGGTACAAACCATCAGGGTCGATTTCATTTGCTCGTTCAATCATAGCAGTGGCTCCATCAACTCCGGAAGCGGTAGTACAGTGCTGATGGCTGGAAAGTTGGCGAACCACCCATCCATTGCCGCAACCAATGTCAATGGCAGAGAACGGTTTCAATACATCTCCCAGAAGAATGTTCAACATCACATCTACGCTTGCAGCATGGCCTTTTTCCATTCCCACATCTTTGCCTTTTTCTGCCCATTCATGAAAGACTTCGGTGGCTTTCCTTTGGTCCATGAAACGGGTCTGATGAAACCCGTCTTTGAAGGTGTTCATGACGAAAAGAACATTCATCACCTCTTCTTCGGGAGTTCATGCTTGACACTGTTACCACGCTCAGCGATGTCCTTTATCCACCCTGTGAGCCTTACCAGAAAGGAACACTTTCCGTTACTGACCTCCATACTATTGCATGGGAAGCAAGCGGCAATGCTGACGGAATCCCTGTCGTGGTCATCCATGGTGGCCCAGGAGGAGGCGGTCAGCCTTCATATCGCCAATACTTTGATCCCGAAGCCTACAATATCGTTCAATTTGACCAACGAGGATGCGGTCAATCGACGCCACATGCGGAATTAGAAGATAACACAACGCAAGCATCTGTGCAAGATATCGAAACACTGCGTCAACATTTAGGAATTGAATCATGGCATGTGTTTGGAGGGTCGTGGGGTTCGACTCTTTCATTGATCTATGCCCAGGAGCACCCAAATAGAGTTGAAAGTTTGATTCTACGTGGCATTTTCATGTGCAGGAAAAGTGAACTGCAGTGGTTCTATCAAGATGGTGCAAGCCATATCTTCCCTGATGCATTTGCCCCTTATCGTGACCACATTCCTGCTGAGGAGCAGGGCGATCTGATCAAAGCCTACTACAATCGACTTACCAGTTCAGAGGAGGCGATTCGCCGCGCTGCAGCAAAAGAGTGGACGCGCTGGGAAATGGCGACCAGCCGTTTGTTCCCGGACCCAAGCTATCTTGAAAAAGCAGAAGACCTTGATTTTGCAGTCGCATTCGCTCGCATTGAATGCCATTATTTCATCAACGGCATTTTCCTAGAAGAAGCCCATATCTTGAACCATGTATCTCTTATTCAATCGATTCCAACGGTTATTGTTCAAGGGCGATATGACGTTGTCTGTCCTGCTCGTAGCGCATGGGATTTGCATCAAGTGCTACCAAACAGCACCTTGACGATTGTACCCGACGCAGGCCATTCCATGGGAGAAGTCAGCATTGCCAGAGAGTTGGTCGCAGCAACGGATGCTCTGCGTTGAGAAAAAACCTCGGAAGGCCCGCACTTTTGGACCCGTTCAAGCGTCGGCTTGATAGGGAGGAGTGGACTCGGCGAGAATGGAGGCTTGCCTCCGGGTGAGAAGATGACTGAAGGAACCATCACGCCAGAGATACAAATTCAACAACTGCAAGACTCTCTTGCTACTGAGACAGACCGTCTTCAGAAATTGTTTGCAGCATATGAAACTCAAGAGAAAGACTTGGTAGATGCACGTGCAGAAATTGAAGTTCTAGAAAAGGAAATTATTGACCGAGAAATCGATAAAGAATCCCTTGAATCAATTATTTCTCAAAAGGAAGTCCGAGTTCGAGAATTGGAAATGAAGGCAACGAAGGCATCCAAGCGTGTTGAACACTTGGAACCTGAACTTGACAAGATGGAAGAGAAATACTCTCGTGAAAAAGACCGCTTGGGTAAGGTCTTTGGAATTGCAGAAGAACTTGACAATGATTTGCGTCTGGCAGTTACTGAAATGAAGTCTCGTGATGACTGGTATGTCGCTCACATGCAAATTTTTGAAGATCTTAACAAGGCTATCAAGGACCGCTACGAGATGATCGAGCGAGCCGTTGAAACCGAGCGCAAGTCACAACATATGTCGAGGGCTTTCAACGACCGCATGGAGGAAATGGTCCAAGCACGTTCCGATGAAAAAGCAACTCAAGAAGCTGAGGTAGAAGCAACGACCGAAGCAACAGCCTCAATCGAAGTGGTTGAAGCAGTCTCAGAAGAGGAAGCAGCCCCTGAAGAGGAAGCAGCCCCAGAAGAGGAAGCAGCACCAGAAGAGGACGAATCCACTGACGGAGCACCTGCAGCATCCTGGGGCGACGGCGAAGACCCCTGGTCTGGACAGTAGGTGTTGACATGGCTGGTTTGGCCCACGGCGGCCACGGCCCAGTATTCATCATGACAACAATGGGCGTAAGCGCTCTTTTTGTCGGCGCCCTTATTGACCCAATCTTAGGCCTCGTTCCTCTTTTTGGAATTTCATGTTTGATGTTGGCAGCCTTCTTCGTCAATTTTTGGCGTGACCCCGATCGTCCAATACCTCGGAAAGAGGGAATTTTAGTTTCTCCAGCTGACGGACACGTCATGTTCGTTCGCAGAGAGCGAGCGACAGGGCGCCGCCCTTCTAAGGCTGAACGAGAACAAGGACCGATGGAGTCCGATTCACTCACTGGAGAGTGGTACCCTCAACCTCTTGTTGAGCCGCTCACCTTTGCGACTGAGCAACGATATGAGGCTGTAGGGAAGGGTGAAGAGCAAGCCTCGGATGTAATTCGAGTAGCCGTTTTCATGTCACCTCTTGACGTTCATGTTAACCGCGCTCCAGGCAAAGGAACATTAGAACGATTGGAACATCGTACTGGAAAAGGCCTGAAGCGTGGACCTTTCGCATTTGCGTTCAAAAAAGAGAGTCAATACAATGAACGAGTTCGTTCCGTGTACCGCTTAGAGGACGATACGATGATTGAGATGACGCAGATATCGGGAGCGTTAGCACGCACGGTCATCCCATGGGTTGGAGAGGGTGCATCGGTTCGACGAGGTCAACGCATTGGAATGATTCGTCTTGGGTCACGTGTTGACGTTCGCGTCCCAGCGAACCGATATACATGCGATCTCATCTCAGCTGAAGCAAAGGATTCTTCTCAGCCAAAAGGCGCATTTGTTCAAGCCGGTTCAACCGTGATGTTTCATACTAAGGGAGATGAAGAAGAATGAGTAGATGGAAAAGAAGCGTACCAGCCATACTAATTTTGCTCATATGCAGCATGCCGATCGTATATTATCAACTTGGAAGTTTGGTTTATACTCAGGCTGCAGCAAGCAATCTGGAATGTTCAGACCATGCACCGTATAACACTCCAGACAACTTTACTCCGCATCTTTGGGACGAAGGTTTGGAGGAAGGAATTATGGAAAAGAATGCTACCATTGCTTCCGATATGGAATCTTATTGGTTTGACCAATGGGATAACACCACTATTGACGTACCCGATGAACCGATCACCTTGGCCGCCTGGGTCATGGAAACCAATGCATCTCAGCCTTGGGTCATTCTCGTTCATGGCATCCGTTCTTGTAAAGCAAATCACGAGGTTTTGATTCCTGCGGCAATGCTTCACCAAGCAGATTTCAACATCATTCTTTTTGATTTAAGGGACCACGGCAACAGTACTGTCGAAGATGGATTGGTTTCTGCAGGACAAAGGGAGTATCGCGATGTTCTCGCTGTCTGGTCATGGCTCCAAGAAGAGAAAGGCATCCCAGCACCCTCAATCGGAATCATGGGGATTTCTCTAGGGGCGGGGACCACTGCAATCGCTTTTGATCAAGAGCGAGATATTGAGGCAGTGTTCTTGGATTCTCCGTTTTCCTCTATGGACCGAATCATCTCCGAGGAATTGGAGTTTGCAGGATTCCCCACCTTCCTCAAGGATGCAGCAGTGTTTGCTGGTAAGATTCAATCTGGTGATAATCTTGTCAAATTTGAACCGCTGTCAGGAGCGGAACATATTGGAAACCGTTCAATGTTCATCACGCAATCAAACGATGACTATCGCATTAAGATTCACCACGGTAATTCAATGTGTGAAACGGCCAAAGAGAATGTCAAGGAAGGAGGCTTCGTAGAATGCTGGTTTGACCATTCATCAATTTCGCACCAAGATGGAGATGAGCCAGGCGTGCTTTCTCACGTGACGCTGATGATGACTCAAACGGAGACGTATCGGGGGCATTTGGTCTCGTTTTTCGAGAATAGCCTTACTCAGCCCTCTGCGGTGGTTTGAAACCTCAAATGCTGACGGCAGGTTAGGGGAGCACATGTCGCAGCCGTCCAATTTGCATCTTCTTGGTCAAGGAAAGAAGGGCTTGCGCATCCATGATTTGGTTAAGGCTCCAGCTAATACTCCGTGGGCAAAAGCTCGCCAACAATCGTGGGATGCAAGCGAACCTGCTACGGTATATACGACTCCAGAAGCGTTGCCCGATGGCACTCCGTGCACGGCAGCAACTGTTATTCTTCGGACCAAAGGTTGTCATTGGTGGTGGTCATCTGGATGCACCTTTTGCGGCTACTTTAACGACACGAGGGACGATGTTACCAACGATGACCTTCATTCGCAATGGGCCTATGCAAAAGAGAAATTGAACGGCTTTGAAGAACACGCCATGGTGAAGGTTTACACATCTGGTTCACTCCTTGAAGACCGAGAAATTCCGGTTGAATTCCAAGAAACAGTTCTCAGAGACTGTGCTGAACTTGGAAAAGAATTGATTGTAGAAAGTCGTTGTGAACAATTGACTGAATCAAAACTTGAATGGGCTACATCCATCAACCCGTCGTTTACCGTTGCGATTGGATTGGAGGCATATGATGACGAAGTGCTTCGCTTCCACGTCAACAAAGGATTCACAACATCTTCTTGGGACCGAGCCGTAACCAATCTTGAAACGTTTAATCTCCGAGTCAAAACATATCTGATGTTCAAACCCCCTTTCATGAGTGAAGCTGACGCATTGGATCACAGTGTCAAATGGATTGAAGCCATTGCAGAGCGGTCTGATGAAATCTCCGTTAACCCGATGAACATCCAAAGAGGCACTGTAATCGACCGCTTGCATCGCCACAATGAATACCGCCCCCCTTGGCTCTGGTCGCTTGTCGCCATGATTCAACGAGCACACCCTTTCATCCACCCCAAAGGTGGAATGAACGGAGAAGCAGACCAAGTTTCACGTCTCATCGTCCACCCCACTGCTGGAGGAAAGATCCGTGGCTCGCATAATTGTGGGTCGTGCGATGGAGAAGTTGTTGCAGCCATCGAACGCTATGCAGTTTCAGGTAGTCTCTTAGAATTTGAGGGATTAGAGTGTGACTGTCAGAAAAAATGGGAGACTGAGTTGATGCTTGAGCGCCAACTCCCACTTCCATTAGGGCTTTCAAAACCTCGTCGAGCACCAACTCTGGAGACACTGCGCTCTCCATGATTTCTTTGCTCGCAGGTACCCCTTTTCCTTCACCTGCGATGGTGAATGTTTATGACCGCCGGGCAAGTCGGAGGAATGACCCCTATGGGGTCAATTTGAGGTGAGGCCCGTGTCAAATTCCACAACCCTTCCAGATACAACCGTCGGAACAGGAGAACCAACATCAAGTCGCGTGATTCTCACGTTGTTCTTTGTTGGCCTTTTGGGCCTCTATTCTTTGTTTGCAAATGTCTTCGGGTGGGACAACCTTCCGTTGCTTGGAGAACTCGTTCCTTTGGTCCAGAATTTGGGCGGTAGCGGAATCTGGTACTACTTGATTGGATTTATTGTTGGCGTTGGTGCAATTGTAGCAACGCTCGTGGGTGAGGTACTCGCAGAATGATGGAGGTGTGATGTATGGAAACTATTTTTATTACCGGCACGCTTCTTATTGCGGTTCTTTTCTTTCTTTCTCAAACTCTTGCACGTGGTGCAGGAAACGTGGGAGGGGCGCTCCAACAAATCGGGTTGTTTATTCTCAGGAAGAACCCACCCGGCCTTGTTGATATTTTTGATGACAAAGATGGTAGCGGTTCCCGTACATGGATGAACTTCGGAATGCTTTGGTTTGTCTTCGCAAGCGTCCTTGGGTTTTTGGCAGCCTGGCACAACTACGATCCTACGGCTCTCGACTCCCTAGCAAGCATTGGCTGGTCTTACGACGACGGCTCATCCCTTCGTGATGCTACGCTGAACCTTCTTGGTTTGGCTCTTCTCTACGGTCTTGTCGGTGGAGGACTCATCGCTGTTTCCCGAAACGGAAATGGTCGTCTTGCCAGTGAAGCAAACGCATCAATGGTTGCTTTGTTGTTGACGGTTGTTCTGATTGCGAGCGTTCTACTCCCCTTCATCTTTGGTTTCCTTGATGTTGATACCGAATCAACAGTCATCTCAACCCTTCTGCTTAGCTTGGAATCACTTGCAATTGGGCTTCTTCTGATCCCGGTACTCATCAACGTTCTTCTGACAACTGCTACCCGTGGAGAACAAGAACTCTCAACCAGTTCTTGGTTCCTCATCATGGCTCTTGTTTCCAAGATTTTCGCAATGGTCTACATCTTCTTGGGCGAATTGGCCGACTCAACCCAAACCGTCTGGCTTGGTGAGCGTGTCTCGAACGGATGGGTCCCTCTTGCTCTAATGTTCTCGGTAGGGTACTACACAGTCCCAATGGTTTCAGAGAAACCCATTTGGTCACCATCGATGCGCTCTGCAAGCATGCTTCTGTTGTTTGTCACACTCCCTCCATTCTTCATGTCTGCCGGCGAGGGTGGCAACGTTTTAGTGAACCTCGGAGCCATTCTCCTTACACTAGGATTGCTTCCAATATTCGCAGGTTCAGTGAACATCATCATGACCGCAAATGCAGGTATGGATTCTGTGGTAAAGAACCCAGGTTCAATGGCTGGCATGCTCGCCTTTGTCCTTCTTCCATTCTTCGCTATTGGCGGCTATTTCACATCAATGGATATCTTTGTTGGAACCGGAGAACTCGGCGCTATGGCACATACCATTGACATGGGAATGATGTTTACTGTCGGAGGATTGCTCATTCTTTCCTCTGTATTCAACAGCTATCCAATGGCCATTGGAAAACCACTCGCCACTCCATCAACTGCCAACCTAGCAGTTTGGATGGTTCTCGTTGGAGGAGTTACCTCTACCGTTACTTTCCTCGTTGGCGATTTCACAACCAACGCTATCACAACCTCAGGAATCGAAGATGTTGTAGCCCCCTCGGGTGGTTTCTTCCTCACCGGAGCAGCAATGTTCTACATTCTTGGAATTGGAAGTATTCTTGCAACCCTCGTGACCATCCGAACCGGTATTTCCTCATTAGGACGCTCGGTATCACCCGAAACCGTTTCTGATGTGAACACCTACACCCTCGTAGCAGGCTCTTCAACCACCATCCGCACACTCATTGGCCGAGGTGTTGGTGTTGATACGGAATTGGTTGTCAGTCAAACCGAGGACATCGAGGGTGGCTCAACCATCATCGCCGTTGACTCCTCACTCCACAACGACGAGATCACAGAGTTCCCTCCAAAGGCTCCAACAGAAGCCATGATTCAACTCGTCCAATACCTTACCGACAGTGGCCAATCAGTCTTCGACCTATTCCGTTCCATGGATTTGGATGCTTCAGGCAAAGTCGACGGTGAAGAATTCCTCACCGCTCTTCAGGCAACAGATATTGACGCGCTATCCTCCGTTGAATCGGGTGAATTGATGGAAATCATGGACCTAGATGGTGATGGAGAACTTAACCTTCCAGAACTTGATATTGCCATTGCTCAAATCAAGCGAGACTACGACATCATTCCCTCGGCAAGCTCCGAGGAAGAATGAGGGTCGTCACCGGGCGTGATGACGGTGCGAATTGGCCTTGTTGGCAAACCAAATGTGGGGAAATCTACGTTCTTTAGTGCAGCAACGCTCGCTCAAGTCGACATTGCAAACTATCCATTTTGTACCATCGACCCTAACGTCGGAGTTGCCTTTGTAGAAGCACGCCTTGCTTGCCCGTGCAAAGCCTTGCGTGAGAAATTAGAATCCGAAGGACGTCTTGAACCCGCCTCGACAGATGACCCTCGTCAAGGTAGCCTTTGTGAACCGCGCACGGGTTCGTGTGTAGGTCACCGCCGTTTTGTTCCCGTAGCCCTGGTCGATGTTGCCGGTCTCGTCCCTGGAGCGAGTGAAGGGAGAGGGAGAGGCAATGCCTTTCTTTCTGACTTGGCAAATTCCAATGTTCTGATTCAGGTTGTTGACGCTGCGGGAACAACCGATTTAGAAGGACAGTTCCTAGGGGGGGCCTCCTCAAAAGAAGAGGCGCTCAATGCAATGAAAGAAGAGATTGCTTTTCTTGAAGAAGAGCTGGATGCGTGGATAGCCGGCATTCTCAATGAGGGCTGGACTCGTGGCGTACGCAGAGTACAAGCGGAAGGAGAGAAGGGTTTGGCTTCGTTTGTTCAAGAGCGATTAAGCGGGCTCGGGGCTACGACTCAACTCGTTTCACAATGCATGTTACAGTTCCAACAAGAACAACGTCCGGAAGGACAACCGTGGGATTGGAGTGCCGAGATTCTCCGAGCACTTGCTGCGACGTTACGGCAAGGATTGTTTCCAATTGCTTACGCAGCGAACAAGTGGGACATAGCACCGGAAGGAGTGATTGACGACCTCTCTTCGTATTCGATTGAACCGTGCATGGCCGATGTTGAACTCGCACTCCGAAGAGCAGCTAATGCGAACATCATTTCGTATCATCCGGGAGAAGCCTCATTCACAATCAACGATTCATCGGCACTAAATGAGCCTCAAACCAAGGCTTTAGCTCATATGCTTGCTCGTATGGAATCGTCCAATGGAACGGGCGTGGCCCGGTTATTGGATCGGGTCTTGTTTGACCTCCTCGAACAAATCGTTGTTTATCCCGTACAAGATGAAACCCATTGGGTGGACGGTGACGGCAAAGTTTTGCCAGATGCTTTTGTTGTCTCATCAGGAATCCAAGCCAAAGCCCTGGCCTATCATGTCCATACAGACTTAGGAGACGGTTTCATTCGCGGCGTTGATGGAAAAACTCGTCGCGTGGTGGGTGCAGATCACGAGTTGTCGGATGGTGACGTACTCAAAATTCACGCTAAATCGTGATTCAGTGACCTTTTGGACGGTCATATGCTGGGCTCAAACGAGCCATATCTCCGGAGTATCGTCCACCTCGGTAGATGAAGATAATCGGTGCGAGAAGTGTGAGGACAATCAGTAGTCCGAGGAAGAAGAGCCCCCAGGGTTTGACATCCGAAAGGGTAAATCCCCACAGAGCCCAAAGGAATGGGATGTAAAGGAAAATACTGTAGCGCCGAGCCACAGCGGAGAAACGGGCGTTTGCAAGTTCTTTTTCAAAGAGAATAGGAACTTCCTCCTTGGTGACCAAGCCCTGGTCTATCCCGCATTGTGCACATACCTGCGCACGAGGTCCAACTCCGTGAATGAAGAATTCACGCGGGTAGGTGCTTCCACAGTGTCGGCATGCTGGCATGGCGTTCCCTCAAGTCGTCCAACGGCAAGGGATTCTTCAACCATCCGATGGATTCAGAAGAAATTCTTGAATGATTGCGCGTCCTTCGGGAGAGCCAATAGACTCTGGATGGAACTGAACTCCGTGAATCGGATATGAGGGATGGCGAATGCCCATCACCAACCCAGTTTCTGCTTCTCGGCCGTTTATGACGAGCGAATGTCCTTCTAAATCGTTGACGATTAGTGAATTATATCGTGTGAATGCTTCGGGCGAAGCCGAGTTTGCGAAGAGGCCGGTCCCATCGTGCTCAATGCGAACGGGAACGCCATGAACAGGGCCATGTGGAGACGGGATGACTTCCATTCCATCTGCAAGTGCGAGCGCTTGATGACCCAAGCAAACTCCCAAGACTGGAATTGACAGTTGTCCAGCGAGGGCATGGTGAGCAAGTGCCATGGTCAGTGGGGCATCAGCAGGGGTGCCGGGCCCAGGGCCGAGAACGATGTGGGTCGGCTTTAGACGGTCGAGAAGGTCAAACAACACCGATGGGTCTGACAACAGTTCTGCTTTTTTGTTACGCCCTGCCAAGACGGTCACGCCATGTCCGGATTGAGCGATAGCGTCTGCAACATTAAGTGAAAATGAATCCAAATTATCAATGAAGAGCACACCACAATCCCCACTGCTCCCAATGCACTGCTCAAGCGTTTGGACAGAGGCTGGAGTTCCTTGTGCCTCGCTTAGATTTTGATAACCGATTGGATGAATTTCAAGATCGCCTCGTGGAACAGGGCTTTTATCGGCTTCCATCCATCCTGATGCAATTCTTAATGCAGCTCCTTTCCAGACCGCTTCTGAAACTTCTTTTGCTGCGTCGGAAGCAATAGTAATTCCACCGCCCGCCCCAATGCTTCCTGTCCATCCAGATGTTGTTCGATGAGCTTCAAGCGTCCGAATCAATATGTTCCAAGATGAAGAACCCGTGTGGACATCTACCCAGCCGGCTGAACCGGTCCAAAACGAACGTGGATGTTGTTCAAGTTCATCAATTACAGCGCAAACCATGGTTCTGGGACACCCCGTAATAGAGCCCCCTGGAAAGATAGACTGGAAAGCAGTTTTTCCATTGTGCTCCGGCCTGAATGTTCCGGTAATATGGCTGACAAGATGCTGAACATTGGAGTAAACTTCAACATCAAATCGGTCAATATCAACCGAGCCCACTTCACATACACTGGAGAGATCATTTCGCATGAGGTCAGCAAGCATACGATGTTCTGCACGTTCCTTTTCATCTCCTAGCATCGCATTTCGAAGAACTGCGGCTTCTTCTGGGGTTGTACCTTGTAGGCATGTACCCTTGATTGGAGATGAACGGATGTGCTCCTCATCACAATCTAGGAGAGACTCTGGTGATGAGCTGGCTAAGGCAAACCCTACATCATCGGCTTCAAGGTAAACTGAATATGGTGCAGGATTACTCTCCGTGAGGTGTTTAAACACCTCAAAAGGATGCTCAATGGGACCCTGCCAGTGCTTTCCAACATTGACCTGATACACCTGTCCCGCAACGATTCCTTGGCGAACACGCTCTATGTTCTCCATATGGGTTTCATCATCGTGAGTTGTCGTTTCTACGTGTCTTAGAGGGGTTGTTTCAATGGTTTCAGTAGGTACTGCAATGAGGGCTTCTAGAGCGCCTTGAGCCCAAGGTGAATCTGCACCAAAAACACCAATTTCATCGCTGCGGCGGTCGTGAAAAACACCTCCTTCAATAAGCCACATGACGCTCAAAATAGCCCCTTCCGGGGGGGGATTCTGGAGAAGAAGTGGTTGCGTCCATTGCATCATATCGTAAGCCATTGCTCCAGACCAAAAAGGGCCTGAAGCCATTCCGTTACACCCTGGTTTTTCAAACGGTTCTTGAGATGTAATCGGTTGTAATTTGTTCAGCAAGTTCCCTATACTTGAGGCAAAAAGGGTGACGCTGTGATACCAACTGCCGTGTTTCCATTCCTCAACTTCGGCCCTCAACTCACACTTTTCTTCAGTCAATTGTATGGTCCCTGAAATTGGAGAATGTGGTTTTGCTGCTGGCATTTGTGAGCGAGATGGTTGACGGATGATGGCTCGTTTTTTTGGTGGCGAGGCCAGCATTGACCAGTTGGCTAGATGTGAAGCAGGGCCGCCGGAGACCAACAATACTCTGTCCGGGGAACCGTGTCGAAACGCATCTTGTCCAAGCAACTTACACTGGCTGAGGTGGGTAGAAAGTTCGGTCATATTCACCGACATACTACCGCCCCGTCTACGACCAGGTGGCCTCATGGGTAAAATGTTGGTTGATAATTTTTTGACATTGTTTGGATAAAACGGTGGAGTGCCCCACGCGCTCACCATCAATTGAGTCCACCCGGCACGCCCCGAGGCCTGACCCTACAACCACCAGTTCATGACATCGAGCAACGAGACGTTCATTCAATCGACCCCGAAGTACAGGTAATCCAAGTTCAGGAAGTTGTGCTTCAAGGAGTGATGCAGTGATTCCATCCACTCCTCCATCTTCGTCAGTAGGTATCCAAACCGTCCCGTCTTCATCAAGCAACATAGGTGTACCTCGGTCACCATCAACCAGGGCGTGTTCATGAACGAACAGGGCTACATCACAACCGGCCTGCTCAGCCCTTGCTCGGGCTTCGTTGTACGGCGCCCAATCTCCATGCTTGCAGCCGTTTGTCTTCGGATTCCATCGTGGGGCGGGAACCGATATTGCGTCTAATGACTCGTTACGGACGGTGAACGGTCGGTGTTGAACCTTCCAGCCGTGTTCAGCTGAATATGATAGCCGAACGAGACTCATTTCACTTGCCTCAAACTCCATTGGAGGAAAGGTTTCAGGAAGTGATATTCTCAGCCTTTTTGCATGATCTTTCATTCGCTTCAGATGCGCCGGGCCGTCAGCGACTTGTCCCTTTGGATTGACAACAGCAGTGGTAAAGACCTCGTCTCGGGGCCCACTTGTTTGACTCATTCCTTCGCCTCAGAGAAGATCATCAAGGAACGATGTATCAATTTGTGGCGAAGTTGGTGGAGTTTGTCCACCCAAGAGGTCATCCAGCACATCAGTACGAACTTGTGGTTGTAATACCGGCTGAACTGATTGGTATTCTGTGCGTCCGTAATTGTTCGATTGGATTTGGTTTGCAGCGGCGTAGATGTCAGTCGCTTGTTGCTGAGAAACACCTTCTGCTGCAGCAGGAGCAGGTGTGGCCGGTGCAGGAGGGGCCTGGCCGGGAGTGTCTCCCCAGCCTTGGTCTTGGATGCCCCATGTTGCTTCTTGCAGTTCCCAACTCTTTGAGCGGCGATTACTGCCTCCTCTCGAGCGAACAACAAGTACGGCCAAGAGCAAGACGATGATGAGCATTCCAGCAGCGATCAAATTCGGTCCACTAAGAAGTGATTCAAGCGACAATTGTCCAGAATCATCTCCATCCACAGACCCTTTCCCGTCATCGCCGAGTGCATTCAGTTTGAACGTGGTGACGGTCTCCTTGCTGAGGCTTTCATCATACGGAGTTACAGCGACATACCATGCACTTTTGTTGTCAAGTTCTTCAAACAGGCTTGGGGTAATCAAAAACGAATTGGATGCCTTGACATCGCCAACCATTGTCGCATCTGTAATGTCTTCAAAGGCGGAATCGGAGATGTAAACATGGTAGCCACGAACTTGTGCATCGGTCGAGTGGTCCCATTCAACGAAGATATTGGTCTCCATGTCCCACGTAGCGGTAACAGATTCAATGTCCGGGAGGTAGTTCCCAGGATCCGTAACTCCGTCGTCAATAGATTGAGCTTTGGCCACGGTTAGGTCAGTTGTGTGCGCATTACCCGAAGTATCAACTGCCACAACAGCGACCCAGATATCTTGGCCAGGAATGACAGGAGTGTCTCCAGCAACGATATCAATGGTGAGTGGAAGTGAAGGGTTTCTGTCCAAGGTGGCTATGGCAGTCAAGGCTTGGCCATTTGGATTTGCAGCATTGAACTCAAAGGTAGCCGCATAGACTTCATAGTAGGCAATATCATCTGCAGTTGACAGTTCAAAGTCAAGAAGAAGAGCGCTTCCGTCATCGTTAGGACGGTCAGTTAGTTCCAGGTCAGTCAATCGGTCAGGAGCTGTGTTGTCATTGATGTTGTCAATCGGTGTGACCGTTGCCTGAGTAAGGTCCGTAAGATGTACGTTTCCTTTGAGGTCATGAACGGTTATAGCCACAAAGAGTTCAATATCGGGCTGAATTAACTGAGGCGTAGATGCTGTTAACGTCGAATCACCGTACAATGCTGTTGAAATGGTGAGTTCAATTGAGTTTGTTCGTTCATCAATCCATTGCTTGTTGAATGTGAAACAACCACATACATCTGGATTTGTTCCAAAGGTGGCGTAAGCCAAAGCCAGGTCATCTACAGGTTGGTTTGCAACCCACACGGTATAGGAAGCGAAATCATCTGCGCCAGAAGGCGTCCAGACGACATCGATAGATGTTCCATCATCGTTTGCGTGGTCAAAGGCAAGTAGAGATGAGATTCGCTCAGGTGCGCTACCTGACCCGATGATGTTCTGGAAAGGCGTGGCCGTGACGATTCGTACGCTGTCGATATTCCCATTCAACCACACATCGTAAGCAACGACACCGAGGGAATAGATCTGGCCGTCGATCAAGGGCACCCCATCAAGGGAGGTGATTGTAGTCTCTGTATCTTCACAAGAGTTGATGACGGCTGCTTGGGAAAACCCATCGACATTTCCAATGATACCATCATTGCTGGAATCTCCACCCAGTTTCATGAATACGGTGTAAAAGGCACAATCTTCAGCTGAACTTTGGTTCCACATTACGGAAATGCGCCCGCCTTCATCCTCAGGAATATCTGCGGCAGTGGTGCCTTCGATTGGTTCAGGGGCTTGATTATCGTTGAGCTCACCGGTTGGAACGACCGGTCCGACAATCGTGACATCAGAGAGATTTTCTTGTCCCGCTTCATCAACACAGGTGAACCCGATCCAAACAGGAACTGCTGGTGCGAGCGACAGGATGCTTTGATTTCCTTGGTTCGGAAGATAGGAGGTTTCCACTGACAGCCCCAATGCGTCGGTCATGACTGTTGTTGAGACGTATACATTGGTCCTAGCAAGGTCAAGAGCCGTACACCGGGCCCATTCAAGTTCAAGGTCACCATCTTCTCCATTGCTCCCCATAGCGCTTGCAGTTGCCCACAGCGGGGCGCTTGGAATTTCATCTGAAGATGATGCAGGGCCAAACGGAGCAGAGACTTCTCCCCATCGTCCGTCGGTATATTCAACCACGATAACGCCGTAGTAATCCGTTCCGTCCTTGATGGGTTGTCCATTTGCAGTTTCAATGTCAGCCCCGAGGCGACTGTGAAGGGAAACTGCCTTGTCGGGTGTTTGTCCCATCAAAGCAAGCTCGTTCGGTGCGGTAGCCCACGGGCCTTCATTGAGGAAAATGAGGTATCGTGAGAAGTCCTCGTCATGGACCAAAGACCAAGATGCGGTCAATGTACTTCCGCCGTCATCAGGACGGTCAACAAGACCTTCCATGTCAACAGGTGTGTCAGTGCGAATGTAGTCGTAGGTAATTCTGGCTTCCATCGAACCGTTTGACGGTGAATAGAGCCGGAGTTTAACATGGCGAGTATTGTCGTAAAGCAATCCGTTATCAAGAGCTAATTGAAGCGTTGAACCGAGATTCGGGTCTTGACTGAGGTCGACGGTTGCATCGTATTTTACCGACATTGAACGAGCCCATATCGCCGCACCGTTTTCGGAAGAGGTGAACACAAGAGGGACCTTTTGCAACATGATTCCATGAGGGCCAGCACTTCCTTTGGTGGCGTCGAGAGCGAAGGGCGCGGTTGGGTCCACCAAGGGAATGTCAACGCCAGGATGTGTCATGTCCGTGATATTGAGGCCTGAACCACCTGTTCCCTGAGAGTTTGAGAGGGCTCGGACGGTGAGAGGGTGGGCTCTTCTCATTGTGTAATCATCAACCTCAGTATATTGGCCGTTAGTCTGCCATCCAACCAATCCTTCCGTTGTTGTGAGCCATACATGAGACCCAGTTACGATTCCATCAACGATGTCGCCTTGATTGAATGATGTGAGTCGTGCATGGCTGTTTGTTCTTGATTCGCTTAGCGTAGCCGAAGAACTGCTGAATGCGATGAGTTCGTCGCCGTTGCTCATCATTCCTTCAACCGGCCAAGTGGGAGTTTGATAGGATGCCAAACCGTCCTCAAACATTGTATCAGAAGAATTCCAGTGGGTCATTGGGCCGATATCAGTTGCAATGTGTAAGCCCCACCAATCGCCAGTTAGGGCGGTCACAGTGTTGGATGGTAATTGGTCAAACCTGTGGGTTGAGATGACTTGCATGGTTCCGACGTTAATCATCGTAACACCGGGACGGTCTGCTCCGCGACCATCGTGACTCAGGACAAGAACAGGGGCCGGTGCCATTTGTCCAACGGGTATCTTGGTGAGGCCCCATGTGGAGGTAGCCATCAGTCCGTCAGATGTGTCCATGAGAGTGGATGTTTCAGTGATTTCATCCCAAATGATCAGTCCAGACGGGGTAGCGAGGAAGACATTGGTTCCGATTACTAGAACGTCTTCAATGACATTGTCTTGGAGGCCGCTGTTGATCGTTACTGAATCCATCCAATCGTTTGTTGCTGTTGTGATGTTAAACCGACCAAGCCCACCATTTGTTCCGATGTACATGATGTTGCTTGAATCGTCAAATCCGTTGACAATATTGGATGGCAGGCCTGCGATAAGCCGTCCTCCGTCAAACTGTTGCGTATTGAGGTCGAAGGTTTGGACGCCAGGAGGGCTTCCTCCTTCACCGGCTAAACCGATAACGAGGTGATTGTTGTAGAGTTCCATTTGGTCAAATTTGTCGTGAAGAGAGCCGGTAATTGAAGCTAGATTCTTATTGAGGACATCGAGCTTCATCAATCCTGTAGGATTGCTTGCAATGTAGAGTTGGTCTCCTTGAAGGTAGAAATCCGTAGCGCGAGAGTTCGCAGCCATAGTCCACCCATATTCCCACTGAACATCACCATTGGGCTGGAAGGTTCCTTGAAGGAGGCCAGCGCCGTTGCCTGAGAATTGGCCTTGGGCTGGTTGACCGCCTGTTGCGGCCCAAATGTGAGTTGAGTTTCCAGCCATTGCTGTAATCTGACCACTAACAAGGCCAGGGAGGTCGACGACTTTCTGCATGCCGAGTGTGGACAGTGTTGAGACGTGACTGTAGCCTGATGAACCGCCAGCTTGCCCCATCATCCAGCCTGTTGTGCCTCCAAGCCATTGGAAGGAGGTTACAGATGAACCACCGCTTTGCACGTTGGCTTGAGTGGTCGTTGCACCGTTTGACGACATCACGGAGTATCCTCCGCCGATGAGATTAGAGCCCGAGTTACCAATACCGTGGCCAACGATAAGTTGCCCGTTTGCGTGAGCGAGAGAATCGTACCAGATACGGTCACTTGGTAAGTTGTGACTCGTTGTTGTCAAACTTGCAAGGAATGAGCTTGTGGAAAAACTGTATTTGGAAATGGGTTGATCGTCGTTATAGTATCCGATGTAGAGGGTGTCCGAGGAGTCGCAAGTCACGGACGCTGGGGAAGTTCCGTCGAGTTGTGAGCGGTCAAATCCTGACAGTACGGTTTGATTTTGAAGGTCGATGCGGGCAATTCCACCGTTGTTGTTGAACATGGCAATGTTGAGTGCTCCACCGCATATCTCCATTGAAATTGGATATCCGTTTGGAATATTTGTGTATGAGTCGGCTGCGTACGACGACCAGGCGCCAGTGCTGTCACGTAGAGAAATAATTCCCTCAGCGAATCCACCCCATCCTTGGAACCGTGCTCCTCCAACAGCGAGGTTGGAACCGTCCGTCCACAGCTCGTAGAATATTGTTCCTGCATTGGTTGGAAGTCCGTTTCCTGCAGTCCATTTTGCGGCCCACTGGTTGGAGGTTTCATTGTAGCGATGAACTCCATCTTCGGCTGCGAAGAGGACATGACCATCATATTCTACTATGCCGCGAATTGGAAGTTCGTAGTTATCCCAAGAGTTGACGAGGGTTCCGTTTGGAGCATAAAGGTCAAGTTTGAGTTCACCCCAAGACACCCATGTGTTCCCGGTGGCTGAACGGTACGAAGTAACTCTGTCAACTGAACCTGTTGGGAGGATGTTGGTTTCGAAAGAATTGCTTGTAGTGTTCCACATTCCAATACCGCCTGAGCCGTCAGAATTCCACCATTGAGGAGATACGACACTGGTCATGAGAATGTCTCCAACTAAATCCATACCAACAATATCTCCACCGTTTTCACCTACTTGGGAGCCGATGTCAATGTTGCCTAGATTGGTGAGGTTAAATACGTCAAGACGACTTACTTCATCACTAGCGGTAAGTGAATGATAATACATGATGTTGTTATGAATAATCATGCCATACGGATCTCCATTAGCGCTGTAGAGATTGTCTGATTTCTCAATGTCGTAAGCCTCGCCTCCGGTGGTGACGTTGATGAGTTGGAACCCATCACTTCCACCGACCCAGAGTAGGTTTTGACGGATATCTGCAACCATTCCAGTAACATCATCATTTCCACCGTCGAGAACACCGTTGTCTTCGGTGAACGGCGTGAGCCATTCGTTAGAGGTGATGTTGTAACGCAGGACGCCTAGACCATCGGTGCCGATGTAGGCTATATCTCCCATGATTTCCACAACAGCATTTTCTGTTTGGGTGCCTTCTCCCCAATTGTAGTCATGTTGGAAGTTTGATTTTGTGATGAGCCCGACTCCCGATGTAGTGCCTCCATAGACATAGTTGCTGTCGTAACTCACGCTGTAGGTAGCCCAGTTGGGCATACCATCGTAGACGTTTTGACAATCACTGACGCCCATCGTTGCAATGCTGTACTTGCATACACCGATGTTGGTACCTGCGTAGATGAAACCTCCTGAGATGCTTGCATCAACTGCAAAGTCATAGAATTGCGTTGGACGGGTTTGCCAACTGCTCCCTTGGCCGAAGCTTGTCGTTTGTGTTCCGTCCCATTTTCGAGCACCTTGTTGCGTACCAATATAGAGGTTGTAACCGTCACTTGCAAGCGCATAGATTTGGTTGCTTGGTAAAGGAGCATTCCGCCCACTAGCAAGAATTGGTGCAAGGATCTCTCCAGTTGAAATGTCCTTTCGGACAACGCCGTACCCTTGAAGGCCAAGGTGAAGGATGTCGCCAACCATGGCAACACCAGCATAACTTACACCGTTAATTCCGGTTGAGCCCCACGGAGTTAGCCATGAATCGTTGGTGATATCATAGCGAAGAATACCTTTGTCTTCGGTAGCCACATAAGCCCTCCCACCGTTGAGGACAACATCTCCAAGAAGGGATGAAGGAACTCCGTTGGTAGTGTCGTAACCGATACATGAGGATGCAGATTGTTGCGGTTGTGAACGATTGATGATTGCAAACCCACCGTTCTCCAACGATACCACGATTGAATCCGCATTCATGTCAAGACTCAGGAAATCAGAGCCTGTTGCCCAGCAGCCTTGTCCGTTCCACTGATTTAGGACGGTACCTGAAGATGAGTGCTGGACAACAGTGCTGTTGGACGTTGCAAGGAACAAATCCGTCCCATCTGAGCCCATGGCCTGTACATCATCAGCCAACGGCCAAGATGGTAACCAAAGCGTATTGCCTATGTCGAATCGGTTGATTCCAGTTCCATCGTTACCTGTGATGTAAAGGATTCCGTTGATCTCCTCAATGAGGCCCATTTCGTCCGTAGTGGGTCCACTTGAGAGCATGATGTTCCCTTCCAATATCGGGTTGTTTCCGGGGGTCAAATGTGCGAGTGTTCCTTCTCCGTCGCTGATAAGCAACCCTGTTTGACTTGGTGAGGCTTGACCGAGGCTGGCCCATACCATCATTGCCTCGGGCTCGGATTGCAAACCGAAGTCAGAGAGTGCGTATGTGGTGGAGAATATTCCATTCGTAGTATTGTAGACATGGAGGGATGGACCGTTGAGAATAAAGAGGTTATCTCCAACTCTTGCAAGGCCGGCGATATCGTTGCTGTCAAGCCAATTCGAGGCAGTCCATGTGGAGAGCCAGAAGCCGGCCGAGTAATCAAATCGAGCAAGACCGTTATCGGACGAGCCCAACAGGAGTTGGTTTCCAGAAACAGCCAGTGTTGTAACATCATCGGAATGAAGCGTATTTCCGGTATTCCAAGACGAGAGCGGAGCGTTTGTTGTCAAGTCGTATCTGTATACTCCAGCGCCTTCAAACGCAGTGTAGAGGACACCATTGACTTCAATCATGGTTGTAGCCGCTTCCGGAATAATCGTTCCTGCATTGGTTGTTTGAACGCTGTTCCAACCGACACCGTCCCACTGTGAAACTCCACTAGCGTCAGCTCCGAAGACTTCACCGCTCGTTGTTAGTATGAAGGTATCAAACGATTCTGTGAGAGATGGTAGGGCAGGTTGGAAGCTTGAATTATCCAAAGATAACGCATGCATTGTGCCGTCGCCGGCAAGGAGATGAAGGAGGCCATTGTTTGCATCAACGACCATTTCATCTATGCCCAAATAATTCGTAAATTCCATCATATCAATGACGATGGGGTTCGCGTTGACATCAAGCATGAGAAGATCATCGTTCACTGCGATATACATGAATCCAAGTTCAGGATGAACCGCATAGTCGTGGATGACGGATTCAACTGGACGTAGTGATACCGCAGGGTCAACGGGAGCAAGGGCTTGGATGACCATTTCTGTAATTTCAGCATCAGAGGGTAATGTCCAACCTGCATCCGAATTGCTGTTCGGATTCAAACGACCTTCGTACACGGCACCATTGTCAAACTGATTGGATTCACCCAGCATGCCGGAACCGGACCAGTCAAACAGACTTGTTCCCATTCCATCAACAGCAAGCAGCGGCCCTTCAATCACCATTCCATCTTCTCCACTCACTCGAATTTCAAGCGTGACGTTAGATAATTCGGCCCCGGGGGCAAAACTCAGATTCCAATCTGCGCTTGCTTGAGCACCGTTACCCGAGTCGTTTGCTCCGATGGCATCGAGGGTCACCCACCCGGTGTCGTTACTTCCCTCCAGCGGCCATGTTACTCCACTGGGTTCAGCATGAGCCGAAACCGTCTGAAGGGTAAGCAATGGCGCCATTGACATGAGCACCATCAGCAGCACCATCGATAGGGCGCGGCCAGCCGCTCGAGAGTCGTTCACAGCCCTTCGGGTGGGATTCATAAGACGCACCGGACTTTCAGGGTATTTGAAAGGGGCTCCTTCTTGACTATACAATAAGTCAACAAATCGCCTCAAAATCGCGCTCATAAAGCATAATTATCGGTTTCGCTCATGACTCCTAGCCTCAAAGAATCGCATCTCATGAGCAAGGACTCACACAACACTCAAACCATAGGTGCCTGCCGTTGGATAAGGGGTCCGTATGGAACGAGAAACCAAAGAGCGATTGCTCCGCAAGGAAGCACTGGAATACCACGAGGCAGAACCACGTGGAAAAATCAAGGTCGTTCCGACCAAACCTCACGCTACTGCTCACGAATTGAGCCTGGCATATTCCCCCGGGGTAGCCTATCCTTGTTTGGAGATTGAAGCGCGACCTGAAGATGCCTACAAGTACACGTCAAAAGGCAACCTTGTAGCCGTTATTTCCAACGGAACCGCAGTCCTTGGACTCGGCAATATTGGGGCACTAGCCAGTAAACCGGTTATGGAAGGGAAAGGCTTGCTTCTGAAGACCTTTGCAGGAATTGACGTCTTTGATATTGAAGTAGATACCGAAGATCCTGAAGAATTCATTAGCACAGTTGTCAACATTTCCAAAACATTTGGAGGGATCAACCTTGAAGATATCAAAGCCCCTGAATGCTTTGAGATTGAACGACGTATTGCAGAAGCGACCGATGTCCCCGTCATGCACGACGATCAACACGGAACCGCTATTATTTCAGCCGCTGCACTTCTTAATGCGGCGGAACTGCAGGATAAAGCCCTCAACACGCTGAAGGTTGTTGTCATCGGTGCAGGAGCGTCCGCTATTGCATGTGCAAACCATTACATCGCTATCGGAGTGAGCATCGAGAACATCACGCTGGTTGACAGCCAAGGTATCGTCACCAAGAAGCGACTGGATGCAGGTGAATTGAACGAATACAAAGCGCCCTTCGCTCATGACCGAGCTCCGGGGGATCTCAGTGACGCCATGAAGGGCGCCGATGTGATGTTGGGTCTTTCACGAGGGGGACTGGTTTCCCAAGACATGGTCCAGAGTATGGCTAACAAACCGATTATCTTTGCATTAGCCAACCCTACTCCAGAGATTTTGCCCGAAGAAATCCTTGCAGTCAGGCAGGATGCCATCATCGCTACAGGGCGTTCTGATTACGTGAATCAGGTCAATAACGTACTGGGCTTTCCTTACATTTTCCGCGGTGCCTTGGATGTTCGCGCACGAGACATTACTCAAAACATGAAGATGGCGGCTACTCAAGCTCTCGCTCAACTTGCAAAAGAACCAGTTCCTGATTACATCTCTGCAGCCTATGACGGTGTAGTCATGCAATATGGGCCCGAGTACATCATACCGAAGCCCTTTGACCGTCGTGTTTTGATTTGGGAAGCCGCTGCGGTAGCACAAGCAGCAGTAGATGAAGGAATCACCGGAGTTAGTGCTGAAGATTTTGACATTGACCGCTACAAGGAAGAACTTGAATCGCGTCTCGGTGAGTCCTACTCCGTCATGCGCCAAGTCATCAACCAAGTCAAAGGGAAGGGCAAGCGAATCGTGTTCCCGGAAGGAGATAACGAAGCCGTTCTACGTGCTGCTGCACAATTGTCGGAACAACGGATCTGTCTACCAATTCTACTCGGGCCTGTTGACCGCATTGACCGAATGATTGGAGAATTGGGTCTGCACTTTGAGTATGAACGGTTCGACCCAAGATACGATGAGCGACGTAAAACCGTCTACGCGGATGCATTTTTTGCACGGAGGCAACGCAAAGGAGTCACATGGCCGGATGCGGCACGGTTGCTCAAAAGCCGGCCTTATTTCGCAAGTCAAATGGTCCAATTGGGTCATGCAGATGGATTCGTAGGCGGCGTAAGCCGGAATTATGCTGACGTGCTACGTCCTCCTTTGCAACTGATTGGTAAATCAAAAGGCAGTCACTGTATCATTGGATGTTACATGATGAACATCAAAGGACGAACGATTTTCCTTGCTGATGCTACGGTAAACGTCTATCCCGACAGCAGAACACTCGCTGAGATTGCCGTCCAGACTGCAAAGGTTGCTCGACGGTTTGGTGTCATTCCAAAGGTTGCTATGCTATCGTTTTCCAACTTTGGTTCCACTCGTGCCCAACGAAGTGAACGCATTGAGGACGCCGTTTTAATGGCTCGAGAACTCGACCCCTCATTGGTTATTGACGGCCCCATGCAAGGAGATACGGCGCTCAACACCCTTGTTCAAGACGAATACCCGTTCATGAATCTTGAAGGTCCAGCCAACGTTTTGGTTTTGCCCAATCTTGCAGCAGCCAACATTGCTTACAAATTGTTAGAGGAACTTGGAGATGCTGAAATGACGGGCCCAATCCTCGAAGGAATGGACCGGCCTGTTCAATTGGTGGCGCGCCAAGACGGTGTCCGACACATTGTCAATATGGCAACAATCTGCGCTGCAGATGCTATCCGTAGTGAGTCTTATTGGGATACACTATCTGATACATCTTCCAAGGAATGAACATCATCATACCGTAATGTTGGCCGTTTCGGCCTCCAAATTGCACCGGTTATGAAACCAGCACACAACCCTCCGAAAAACAGGTTGAACCATCCGTCAATGGCGTAGGCTCCCATGCCCCGAGCGATTGGTATCGCAAAAGACGGAACAATTCCGAGTAGGGTAGTCCAAAGAAGTTCAGAACGAATATTGGCTCCTGCATCGGTTGATGTCGGCACTCGTTTTACGGGGCTGGTTCGTATCGGTGAGAGTACTAAGCGCGCATAAACTCCGGGAAGGGGCCGTTGAGATGGGACCGTACCTTTTGCAAATACGGTTGCATTACGGGGATGAACCGCCATGACTGCGGACTGCGAGGATGCGGGGCCGATGAACTCGTTTGGGCGAGGACGCCCATCCATCATGGCTCCCCTGTTGTTTGATGCAGGACCGTCAACAAGGCGTTCGTTAGTGCCGGGACTCAGGGTAAACGTCCCTTCGCCCTGGGCAAGATACCATTCGGATTCCGAGGGGAGGCGGACTTCCCACGACCCTTCGTTTTCCTCGCAAAATGTATTAAATTCAGAGGACTCCATTATGTTTTGACAAAGTTCCTCGACGTCGTTGGCCGTAAGGTCGTCCATTGGTAGGTTTGCTTTCGCTGATGGAGTCGGAGCTTGAAGCGCTGCTGCTACATCAGCACGGGTTAGAAATTCATTCATGATGAAAAATGCAGGTAGCCGAACTTCGTAGGCTGGACGTTGACTGGAGTAAATCCATCCGCCTTTGTTCGATCCAAGAACAAGCGTATCCGAGGCGACTTCTTGAAAGTCGATGGATCCGAGGCGAACCATGTTCTCACTTCACAAGTGTGCGTTCCATTCGGTTGTACCAGGCAATTCCAGCATCATGGTCGGTGAGTAGTTTGAATTGAGGGAATGGGGATATTGATCGCATGTATCCGAAGGCTGCAAAATCAACTAAGTCGGGGTCTGTGCCTCCGAAGAAGTCTTTTCCGTCGTGTGAGGCTGTAAACTCGGTGAGTAAATCATGCCAGAGCTGCTTTGGTTTTCGCCCGTCTTTCTTTACGCGCTTTCGTGCAATGATTCCCCACATGATTGGAAAGCCTGCCCAGGCGTAGAGGCGCTTAGAAAAGAAGCCGAATTTCTCTATTTTTGAGATTCGTGTTGTCGTTTTGAGGGCAGAGCCGAGAGATCCATAGAGGATGGGGACGGTTGCTTTTGACATGTACAAGTCAACCCACTCAAGCCACTGCTTTTGACGGTCAGCATCCCCCATTGCAGCCATTTGCCCATCATTATATGCTGCGTCAATGTGTTTTAGAAGTGGAGTTGAATCAACAAAATGCTTTCCATTTTCGTCGGTGAAGACCGGTACCTTTCCCCAGTTTTCGGTAAACGCTACTTCTTTCTTGATTTTCATCCCATTGACTGGAATATATTCAATGTCCATTCCGAGGTGCTCAATCAATCCTCGGACCTTCCAACAGAACGGACAGGTGTAGAGCATGTGTAAGGTGGGAGTTTGACCCATGATGTGGCCACAGGACCGTCCTTATTCAATTCTCGTTCTCTCCAACATTCTCCGGTTTCCATCCAGCTTTCCAGAAATCAAGATCATCTAGCCATGCTAGCCACTCCTTATCGGTGCAGGTCAAAAGACGGAATGCTCTGCTTTCCAGCCCTTCACGGTTAGATGGATTCAAAATCCCTTCTTCGGTTGCGTCCCTCCACTCAACCTGCATTTGGCGAATCTGCCGGCGTGCTTCTTCAGGCTGGTCAAAATTCATCTCACAGATATCGCGCAATTCGCTAATCCATGTTCTTGTGTCTTTGAGAAGAGGGTCGTTTACCACAGGTCGGGATGGCGTTGACTTTTTCCCGAAAGGCCACCATCCCATGGAGCACCACCTGTGCTTTCGGTTAATTGACCTGTCCATTGCGCAAGAGATTGAAGAACTTAGCCGGAGAGCGCTCGGTATGGGCCGAATCACCGTTCACCTCCACGGAAAAACAAAAGACAAGGCTTCGGCTTTGCTGATTGATATGTATGCTAAACGTTTGGAACAACGCTCCATTCGTTGTGTTATACATCCTGCAAAACTCACCCCCCACTCCTATGTGAATAAACTACTTGCATTGAATGGAGAACTTGTTCTCATGGACGAAGGAGGCATCCTTGAGTCCTCAATTCCATTTTCAAAGCGCGTAGAAACATGGGGCTTGTCAACGGGAGACATCCACCTTGCAATAGGTCCTGCAGAAGGATGGCCAAAGGACGAGAACATCACTAAAATTTCGAGACTTTCACTTTCGCCGATGACCTTCCCGCATGAACTTGCAACGGTTATGTTGGTTGAACAACTCTACAGGGCTACAGAAATTTCTCGTGGCTCGGGATATCACAAAGCATGATATTCAACCGATGATTCAGCAGGTTTGAGGAGATGCAATGATAATCGATGCAGCCGTTGGAAAAGTCCTCGTCTTCCTTTCAATGGCGGTAGTCTCAGCCTCTCTTTTAGCCGGGAGCAGGCATCAACCCTTCCCTGAGATTTCACGACGGTTTGGTTGGCTCCTCGCTTCCATTACTGCCCTTTCGCTTCTTGGTGAATCTGCGCCTCGCCCAATGGAACTAAACATTCTTCTTACCCTTGTTTTGGTAATAGGTTCGTACGGCGTTCTTGTAGGGGTCCATCACATGATTCGAACACGAAGGGACGTATTCATTGCCCCAATGTCTGGTTTTCTCTTTTGCATCGGGGCTGGCGGCCTGATGGTCTTAACGTGGCCCGAACTAAATCAATTGGAACAATGGGCAGGTTTTCTCGCTTTAGTCGTCCTTGGAGGAGGGCAAACATGGATGGTTTTCAGAGGCCTTTTGATTGGACGACTTCCACTCGCTTGGAGCCAAGCTGGCATGGTGGCTTTGCAACGTGGTCAACTGGAAGGGCCCCAAGGGGCGATTACCTGTTTTGAGAAAGGGTGGGATGCAGATGAAGAACATCTGAACCCTATGGCTTACATCGCTTTGGCTTCAATTTACAGATTCAATGGTAATGCAACAGAAGCCGAAAAATGGCTGGAATCCTTTGAGGATGCAGGCGGTCAACTCTCTGTTGCTAGCGAATGGATTCTAGCATTGAATGAGGCGCTACGAGCCCTTGGAGGCTCTGAGCAGATGTTTCCAACCCGCTTAGATGACTCTGAATAGGACATTAGTTTCCGGTTTCCTGCCTTAGAGGGCACATTAGAAACGAGGTGTTATATCCTTCAAGGTTGATTAAATAACATGAAAGAACCACATGAGAGCGCTGAGGATTGGCCTGCAAGTAACATTCTCTGGTTCGCTGTAACGATTTGGTTCTGTTCGAGTCTGCTCTCTCAAACCGCTTACCTCGCCATCTACGGTCTACCTTATGACGCCACAGCGATGCTCAAATCTCTCGGCCCAGTCTACTATTTTGTCATCATCATCGAACTCGCCATGTGGGGTGGACTCTTTGCAATGAGTGGATACAAGTTCTATCGCTCCCGCCAAGATCCGATGGGGACTCCCGTTACAATTGCTGCGATTCAATGAATGCGGAGTGCGGATTCACGCTCAAAAACGGTCTTCTTGCATTCTAAGCATCCGATGAACCTAAAGGTCGTCAAATTAAGCAACACCCGTGAGTATACATCAAGACGAACCATTGTTTACAGGGCTTCCAATGGAATTGGACGCCTTGGAACCAGGAGTGGAATTGCCCTACCCTCTTCCAACTGGGGCGAAAATTGTCACTATTGAGGAAGCGAGAGTTTCCCTCAAAGAAGCGACCAATGTTCTCATGGTTTTACAGGCGATGAGCGATGAGGCTCACGACCTTACGGAGGAATTGGAAGTCCTACTCGACCAACTCCCCATGCATGACCCCCACGTGATGGAGGTTGCAGAACAACTCGGTGGGTTGGTTGGCCAATGGCAAGCCAACGTTGCTCGGTTGGAAGGAATCGGTGCTCGCATTGTTTGTATGGATCCGGGTCGTTTGGTATGGTATGGCGTAGTTGACCGCCGCATGGCTTTATTCTCTTGGGGAATGGGCGAGACCGATATTGAATGGTATTACAGAATGGAAGAGGGATTCCCCTCCCGTAAACCCCTCATAGAAGCGTGACTTCCGGTAACCTGAGGCAGACCCATGGTTCGCATTACACGAGTATATACAGGAGGCGGCGATCAGGGTGAAACTTCACTTGTTGATGGCTCGCGACGGATGAAATCAGACCCCCGTTTTGAGACGGTCGGTACGTGTGATGAACTCAACAGCATCCTTGGGTGCGTCTTGATGGAAGTCAAGAGAATGCCTGGGCATGAAGATGGTGGTGACCGAAACAACGTACAACGGGTTGAACTTGTTGTGGTTGAAGCAATTGGCCGCCTTCAACATGAATTGTTTGACTTGGGCGCAGAATTGGCTTGCCCGCCCGATGAACTACCAGAATACATGGCGCTTATTGGAGAGGAACAGTCAAATTTGCTAGTTGAGGAAATGGACGCTTGGCTCGAAGATGTCGCACCCTTGACCAGTTTTATTCTTCCAACGGGCGAAGGCCCTGTGGCCACGATGCACATCGCTCGTTGCGTAGCCCGCCGCCTTGAACGTTCAATGGTACACTTGCTCGATTCCGAAGGCAAAGGGGCCATTCGCCCTACTGCGCTGGTTTATATCAACCGATTATCAGATTGGTTGTTCGTTATGGGGCGTTGGGTGAGTGTAATGTTGGGCGAGGAAGAAACCCTTTGGCTTCCTCTGGGCAAGCGCTCTTCAGAAAAGGGTGTGGCAGAGCGAGTGAATAAAATGCGCTTAAACGATGACGCATTTCTTGATTTGTAATCATTGCTTGGTGTTCAAGCGGTGAAACATTTGGGCTTGTCGTACGACGGCTCGGGTTTCCTCATGAGTAATCGTCTCCAATGCCTGTTCCCAATCCAGCCAAAGATAACCTCGGTGTTCGTGGGAAAGCGAAACCGTCATTTCTTCAGTCTCAGCAATGTACCAGTAGACTTGTTTTTGTTTTCTCTTTCCGCGATGTCGAAAAGAGTATTCGGTTCGTTCCTCAAATCCTGGTAAGAGGTCGACTTTCGAGATGCCAGTTTCCTCTCGGAGTTCGCGAAGCATGGTTGAATGTCGGTCCTCATCGTCATCTTCGATGTGGCCTTTTGGCAAATCCCAATGCCCTTGCGGGTATTGAAGCAAGAGAACGGTTCCGTAGTTGACCAAAACTACGCCGCATGAGGTCTCCATGAACCACGAGGCGAGGTTCCTGTTCATGGTCATAGCGGAAGGGCCACGCCTAAAATTCATGAACGGGTAATGAAAGGGGCTGACATGACGGTTCAGCCATTGCAAGCTCATGAGGTCCCTCACTACCAGCGCATCGTTGCTGATTCTGACCTTGATGGGCTGTGTGGCGCTGCGGTTTTGAAGGCTTTTCGGCCAGAAGCTGAAGTCGTCTTTTCTCACGCAGCCCTCATTCGCTCAGGTCAAATTGACCACCTCATTGACCGAGAGACTGTACTGGTTGACTTGCCGTTCCATCCAGAATGCGGATGGTACGTTGACCACCATCTCACCAATCGCCCAACTCCAGCCGAAGCAGAAACCTTCAGCAGCGACGGAGGGACGAGCCATTGGGAGGCCACGCCATCTGCTGCGCGACTGGCTTACGATTTACTACGTGAGGTTGTGAACATGGACCATCTTTCTGAGATGATGCCAATTGTTGATGCCCTGGACTCGGGTGGTATTTCACTAGAAGCATTTCTTGAAGATGGTCCGGTTGTCCAATTTGCCCGTACGTGTTCTCCCCGTGAGCCCGAGTACATGCAAGAAGTGGTCACTTTACTGAGTGGAGGCATGACCCTTGAGACACTTCTCCAACATCCTTCTGTTCAACCTCATCTGCAGCGAGTTCAGCAAGAGCGAAAAATAGCAGAGGAACACATTGCAGCGCACACGGAAATTCATGACCGACTTGCAGTATGTCGGTTGGATGAAACTCCCCTCCGAATCAACGGCTATCTCGTCACAGCCTGGGCAGGAGACGCAGTTGACGCTTGCTGCATCATCCACGGTTTTGCAGACGGGTCAATTGACACCCCTGGGCGTCCTGCTCTTTCTGCGAGTTTCTACGCCAACTCGTTTCTAAAAGAAGGCCAAGGCCGATATGACCTCTCTCGTATGGCCACAGCACTCGATCCAACAGGAGGAGGGCACGCCAATGCATGTGGGTGTCGTATTCAATCACCAGGCCTCAAAGAGAACCTAGAGCATTGGCTGGAGATGTGGTCGCAACGGGAAACCATATTGGCGATTCGTTGAATCAGAATTTCCGCATACTGGAAGTGTTGGAAGCATTTTCAATATCCAACTCTGGTTCAGGAACTTCCTCTTGGGGTTGATCATCAGACTTGAGCCGTTTTACTGCGGCTTTAAGAACTTCAAACTCGATTTCCAAGTCTTCAAGGGCATCACGGGTCTCCTCGATGTGCTTTTCAACACGGTGGAGCAATTTGTTCACTTTCTTCAGTGTCCGGTCCTTTGCCATAACGAATCCTCCGGTCTTCTCGTTTTGAAGATTTGCCCAATCAAACCGGTTCATTCATCTTCAGAGGAATCGCTAACTAAAGTGGATTTCTTAGCCCTCATGAATGCCGGAGCCCACCAATTCCATTTGCCCATAAGGCGCATGGTAGAAGGAACGACGAGTGCGCGGACGAGTGTTGCGTCAATGAGAATTGCAAGGGCCAGTCCTAGTCCGATTTGTTTCAGGATAATGACTGAGGAGAGGCCAAAGGCACTGAACACTACAACCATGATGGCGGCGGCTCCCGTGATGAGGCCACCGGTTTTCTGCAGGCCGTTTGCAACAGCAAGGGTGTTGTCTCCCGTACGCTCCCATTCTTCATGAATACGAGAGAGCATCAAGACTTCATAATCCATGGATAATCCAAAGACGATGCAGAACATAATGACGGGATTCCCCGAGTCAATGGGTTGGGGGGTGAAGTTCAGAAGTTCTGCACCATAGCCCCACTGGAATACCCATACGAGCATACCAAAGGAGGCGGAGATGGAGAGGATGTTCATCGCTATTGCCTTGATAGGGATGACTACTGACCTTACTTGCAAAAAGATCAGCAGACATGTAGCGATAAGAATGAAGGCCAGTGCTCTGGGGAGATTGTCTGCAATCGCTTCCAAATTGTCAGCATTGTATGCTGCGAACCCCGCAACGAGGAGTTGATCGTTTTCCCCAGTCAATTCGCTGAGTAAATCCTCTCGGTCTTCCCGAATATCTTCGACCGTTTCCCGTGAGTCAACGTTAGTTTGGGCTCCAACGAGTTGTATTGACATCATCGTTGCGTTGTCTCCAACGAAGGCTTGCCGGAGGCTATCGCGAATGGCTTGCTGCTCTACAGGCATCATCTCATCAGGTGTGGCCCAAAATTGGACCACCTCATCAGCAGTCATTCCAGGAGCGGGCAGTGAAACGCCAATTCCTCCAGAGACTCTTGAATCGTTGAGCAGTTCCAAAACGTAAGCGTGTTGAGCCCTCAGATTAACCTCGGAAAGGGGGTCTGCGCCATCGGTTTCGATGACGATGAAGATGGAATTTGCGGCTTGGTCTGGCCACAATTCGTCAATCAGTTCCATGCCCTGGCGGGATTCATCATCGGGCGGTAGGGCCTTCCAAGAGGACAGTGAAAATTCAGCGTAAGCAAAGGGAAGTCCTGCACCAATAAGCAAGATCAAGGTGGGAATGAGGACGGCCCAAGGTCGGTCCATGACCTTCTTAGCGATCTTTGCCCAAATCCCATCGTCCTTTGCTCGCATGTCAATTGCATAGGGGATTTTGAAGTTGTTAATTCGTGGTCCAAGAGCAGCCATAACTGCTGGCAGTACGATGGTTGAGTAAATCATGGCAATGGTGACTGCAATGGTTCCACCGATTCCCAGTGATGGCAGCGAAGTGTTGGTGAAAAACAACATCCCCATAAGTCCGATTGCAACGGTTATACCAGAATAGAACACTGCTTTTCCAGCAGTAGCACAACTCATAGCAGTCGCCGTTCGAACATCGTGGCCACGGTCCAATTCTTCCCGAAAACGGTTCACTAAGAATAATGAATAATCAATGGATACACCGATGCCGATAAGGGAGACAATGTTGGTTGCATAAACGGTCACGTCCGTCACATTGGACAACCAAATCGTCATTCCAACTGCAGCCACCAATGTGCCTCCACCGACTCCCATCGGCAAGAGGGCGGCAATGACTGAACCGAAGATCAACCCTAGGATAAGGAGCGTAAGGGGTCCGGCAACAACTTCTGCTTTGATGAGGTCCTTTTTGATTCGGTCATCAAAGGTCCACTCCACAAAGATACCATCGGTCATCCATCCGTCGAAATCGCTGTCCAAATCAATGGAATCATGCAACTCGGTGACCAAAAGCTTTGCTTCCTTCCGGTCCGTGCTAAAGGTCACTTTATTGATGGCATATTGTCCATCTTCGTCCTGTGCAATGACGTCATCACGGTCAACACCATCCTCGTCCCAAGAATATTCAATCGTCGCTTCAGGGTGGTTCTCAAACGTAGAGAGCGCTTCCCTGACTGCATCTTGCCACTCCGAAGAAGTGTCATTGAGAGTAGGGTGAAAAACAACGTATCGGAAGGATGGGCCACCATCATCCTCATCTGCAGCAAAGCGTTCTGAAATGAGTCTTCCGGCATTGATGGATTCAACATCATCTTCTCCAAATCCTTCAGCCCAATCCGCTCCGATTGTGATGAGGCTGCCCATCAAAATACACGAGGCAAGGCCGAAAGCCATCATGAACTTTCTTCGGTCGTGGATAAGCAATCCCATTTTGTAAAATAGCCGGTCTTCCAGCATTTTGGGGTCGGTTGCGCCTTCCATGTCTCGGCGAAAAACAAGGTGTATATGAATCGGCGTTTTGGGGTTACACACCTGATAGCACATCAAAGGTGTAGATGAATCCTAAGAAAGCGTGAATGAAAACAAGATAGATGATGATGTCTGCTGCACGTCCGTGCTTGAGTTTGGCTGTTGCGAATGATTCACCAGCCTTTCGCTTGTCTCGAGCCTCCCTTCCCATTCGCGTTAAAAGGACCATGAGAACAAAGCCCACTGGTCCCATAAAGCCATGAAGACTTTGAGGAAGTAGATTGGATGTGAAATCCCCATTTGAATACCAGCCGCTCACTGCTCTTCCTGTGAACGCAACGAGAATAACAAAGCCTGTGGCCCATAGCAGCCGTTCACCATTGCGTTCGTGACGTTCAAGATATTGCGCCCTTGATTCACCTTTCAATTCGTATGATTTCTTGCGCCAAGAATACTGCCACCAGATCCACACGACCAAGCCACTGGCAAGCAATGGGTGGAGTAAAAGTGCAATCATTGGTACAAGTTCCATGATGCTCCTCACAACTCCGTAGAGGCTTTTGTTCATTGAACTATGTGTTCCTTCTAGGCTTGAAGCCCAAACATCAGCATCGGTGCATTCAAAGCGGCGCGTATAGGCCCCAAACCCTAGGGGGCTCGCTGTTGGAGGAATCGTATATGGAAACCTGCCTCAAAGCGGCATTTTCCAAACCGATGTCAAACAACGTCAAAGTCGCCACAATGAACAAAGAAGCGGCCTGGCAAATGCTTGACAAACCTCTTCGTTCCATTCTCGTGTTCGCCGCCCATGAAGCTGAACCCCCTGCCGCAGAAGATGACGATGACGCTTCACCTTCTCGCCGCCCTTCCGTGCCTAGGCAACGTGGACGCATGCGACGTAGCGGTCGAAGTAGCGGCTCATCTCACATGGACTGGCTTCCAAAGCCCGCTGAAATCATCACCGACCAACCCTATTCACCGGCATTTCAACTTGCTGCACTTCTCATCCACAAGCAACTGGACGCTGACTCTTGGGACGAGGCTTGGGACAGTGAAGAAACTAAGTTACGAGAAGTTTGTATGACCAAGGGCGTTCATCCAGTCTGGTACACCATTGCTGAGAAAACAACGCTTCTCGCTCAATTCTTGGCTTTCCCCAAGGGCAAGGCTGCCAAGAAATCAGCCAAGAAATCCATCGATTCTGAAGTGTTTCGGATCGACCCCTCGGATTCAGAATCTCTTACCGCGGTTCTTCAATTAGCGATTAAAGCAGCAGATGATGCTGAAACCAAGGTTGCTTTGCAAAAAGTAATCAATCAACTTTCAGGAGGGCGTTCGATTCAACCTGATGCGCACCTCATGGCTCTCAAAGGAAGCTTGGCTTTTGTCAGCCTTCATCTTTCTATTCATTCGGGAACAGCGCTGGGTAAAGCAACTCTCAAAGAATGTACCACTGCGAATAAAGACCTCACTGAGGCGCTTCAAGACCTAGAGATGCTACGTAACGGGAAGGTCTCGGATTGGGAGGCCATCCTTGCCCTCACTGCCGATGACGCTTTGACACTCGCTCGCCGCCGCTTGGCTTGGTCACAAGCCCCTGCTTCAGCAGAGAAACTTAATTCCAAGCAACTGTCTGAAGGTTTGGTCCTATTGAGTGAAGCAGACATTACAGATTCAGTTGACCGATTGACATGGTGGCAACTGAAGGCCCTCCATAATGAAAAGAAGGACAAGAAGGCAATTGAGGTTCTGAAAGGGCTCAGTCTTGATGCATCATCGGATGTTTCAGAACTCCTTCCGCTAATCGTTTCTCTCAAAAGCCAAGATGCAGAAGCTTGGTTGATGAGTCATGTTGATGATTTGGACGATGGTTCTTGGTATACGATGGTCATGTATGAAGGTCTTTCCAGCCATGTCAGAACGGCTGTAGCTCAGCGTCTCTGTGACCAACAAGGTGCCTCTTGGGAGGAAGCTAAATCACCCATCATTGAATTGTTGATGGGCGCGCTGGACCTCGAACGTCTCTGCAAAGTCTTCTCTCAAGACGAGATGCTTCCTCTAACTCATCCGTATGAAGCACTGTTTGTATCTCATGTGACGACTGCTCACCAATCCATTACCATGGGGGAGAAACTCAAGCAATGCCGACAACAAGCCCTACAAGCCATTCATGGCGCAGAAGTGCCGCAAGTTTTCAGTCCAGTTGCCGAGCATCTTCTTTTGTTGCTTGAAGGAATCTACAAAGAAACTCCTGAAGTCGTTGAAGTCCTCAACAAAACAGCTCTCAAAGCCTATTCTCCTATCAAAGCAGCCCTTTCCCAGAACGGCAGTGGTGGTGTTGTAAGCCTTACCAACATCAACAAGATGCGTAGTAGTCTTGACGAATTGGAACTTTCACATATTGAACACCGTCTCTTTGAAGTCATTCTGTTGACTTTGTCAATGAACGGTTTCTTGCAAACCTATCATATCGGCCTTGCACGGCCCGATGACGCTGCAGCAGTTGACGCTTTGATCACTGAAAAAACTCTTCCAGTACGCCTGATACCCTCGTTCTCTTATCTCGCTTTGGACCATGACCTCGGCCTTCCACAATTTGTGGATTGGTATCAACAAGCAAACCCACGCTCACCCTGGGCTCCTCTTGCTCGCGCAGCACTCTTTGCATCAACTGGTGATGAATTAAATTCCGCTCGGGAGTACTCCAGGGCGGCTGAGTTGTTCACAGGTCTTGCGAGCAAAGGGACAGACGGCGAAACAAACGGCGAAGACGATGATTCGATTCTTGCTCTTCCAATTACCCTTTACAGAAAATCACTGATTCACTATGCTCACGCCAAACAATGGGATGAGGCCATCAGTCTGCTCAACAAGGTTCCAGCGCTAAAAGCAGCCATAACAGAGCGATTCAAACTCTATCTCAATGTCTGCCATACTGCGCTTACCGATACCGATGGGGCAACTCGTTTGATCCGTCGCTTTGTTCAGCGCAAGCAACCCTACGAAGAGGAAGATGTTGAAGGTAACATCATTCAGAAATCGCGAACCATTTATCTTGAAGAAGAACTGGACCTTTTGCGAAATTACCCCTATGAGAAAGCCCACGTCCTCCCACCGGACCCGTTCCTAGGTCGTGTTACTGCAGCCTCTACTCGCATCAGCAAGGATAATCGCCGCTCACGCAACCAATCCGAGCAACAATTCCGTCAAGCAATGATGACAAGTTCCCCCTCGATGACAGAGGTGTACGATATCGCAAAATCTGCTGCTGAAGACGGAGCATTTGAGGGATTAATGTACCTTGAAAGAGCTCAGAACTCTACGAAATTCACCATCACCGACCGCAAGCGTTTGGCTGGTGTTGAGCAAACTCTGTTTTCCCAGTACAAGGAAAGTATCCCAACCTCAAAGCGTCGCTTTTTACACAATTTGAAATTGGCTCCACTCGTGATTATTGATACTAACATTCTTGTTGATGCGCTGGTAGAAAAGGTGTATGAACACATGGAGTTGGTCTTTGGAGCAAATCTCAATACAATTGGAAGTAACCGCTTCCACGATGTTCTGCGCCATCATGCAAATGCAAAACAACTTCACCTCATGATTCCTGAGGATGTTCGCGGTGAATTGAAACAGTTCGCTAAGGACAACCGAATCAGTTACCGATTTAGGAGCGCTATGATCGCTTCAGAAAAACTTGAGAACGCTCTCAGCGAGTCGGTACTTCTCAAGCTCGTTGACGAGATTCTTGGAGAGTTCAATACCTGGACGCCAACTTCCGAAATGCTTGAAGAGTTACCAGCAGAATCTGAAGAACTAACCGAATTCCTCCTCAAGCACGACGATGTCTTTGCTGACCTTACTGAATTGAAGCAAGCACGCGGTCCAACGTACAGGACCACAATGGACAACCGGCACATTTACCCTGAAGCAACCGACTTAGACATCTACCGGTTAGCAACACATCTTGCTAGCCAACCTCTTCCAGAGATCGGTGCTGTGTTGGTTGCGACAATGGATGGAGACTTTACGCTCCTTGACCGTGCCATTGAAGAGAAGTTTGGATTCAGCGTTGCTAAGAATCATCGTACACTGAAGCCATGGCTGAAGCTCACCATAAAGTGAAGTTATCTTTCACCTTGATTCAACCGCTTCAAAGCGAGTGTGCCTTTCCAAGAGATTGCAGCCCCCTTGCGAACGCAGAGGGTACCCAGTAATAGGGCTGTATGAGTTAATTGACTTCACATATGGGTGATCATCGCTTCACCGAAGGCACTGCATGAAAGCAGAGTTGCATCATCCATCAAACGCTCGAAATCGTAAGTCACGGTCTTGTTGGAGATAGCTCCTTCCATTCCTTTGACGATGAGGTCAGCAGCATCTTTCCATCCCATGTGACGGAGCATCATCTCGGCTGAGAGAATCAACGAACCGGGGTTCACCTTGTTCTGGCCCGCATACTTTGGCGCAGTTCCGTGAGTGGCTTCGAAGATAGATATTCCAGAGTCGTAGTTGATGTTTGCACCTGGTGCGATACCGATGCCACCAACTTGAGCAGCGAGTGCATCCGAGATATAATCGCCATTGAGATTCATGGTGGTAAGGACACTATATTCTGCAGGGCGGGTGATGATTTGCTGGAGCATAGCATCAGCGATGACGTCTTTGATGAGAATAGTGTTACCAGTTATTGGATTCTTGAGGGTGCACCAAGGGCCTCCATCAAGTTCTGTAGCCCCAAATTCTTCCTTGGCCAAAGCGTATCCCCAATCACGGAATCCGCCTTCGGTGAACTTCATGATGTTCCCTTTGTGGACCAAAGTCACGCTTGGCTTGTCGTTCTCGATAGCGTACTTCATTGCCGCACGAACAATACGAGCAGTTCCTTCTTGAGACACCGGTTTGATGCCGATTCCAGACGTATTAGGGAAGCGGATCTTGTCCACTCCCATTTCGTTCTGCAAAAATTCAATGACGCGCTTGACATCATCACTACCAGCTTCCCATTCAATTCCGGCATAAACGTCTTCGCTGTTTTCTCTGAAGATGATCATGTCAACATCGCCGGGGGCTTTCACTGGTGAAGGTGTTCCGTCGTACCAACGAACAGGGCGAACGCATGCATAGAGGTCGAGTTTCTGTCGCAGAGCGACATTGAGTGAGCGAATACCACCGCCGACAGGCGTGGTGAGCGGCCCTTTGATGGAAACCAATCCGGTTCGCATAGCGTCTAGAGTTGCTTGTGGAAGCCATTCTCCGGTAGCATTGAACGCCTTTTCACCTGCAAGAACTTCCTTCCAAACAATTGCCTTTTCGCCATTGTATGCTTTGTTTACGGCAGCATCTACAACACCCATCATGACAGGTGTTATGTCAACACCAATTCCATCACCCTCGATGTAATGAATCACAGGGTCGTTCGGTACGTGAAGTTGACCGCTTTCCATGGTTACTGGTGTTCCTGACATGTCTCTCAGCAGAAGCGACATGCATCTCCTTCAAGAATCAACCGCCCGTAGGATTTGCATGCACGGACGGGTAGAATGGGTGAGTGGGTCAAAGGCATTTGGCGTAAATGATTCTGGAGACCGCTTGGATTTTGACTGGGACGATGGGCCAACACCAATGCAGGTAACATTGCAAATGATTGGTATCTGTTCAATGGCTGATGTTGTCCTTGGACTCAAAGAGCGAGTCTTTGACAAGGTTTGGGTAGAATTGAGCGCAGAGCGTGCGACTACGACCCCCCGTGTCTTTACAGCGGTCCATTTGGAATACCATGTTCGTGGTGATGTCCCCCTCAAACTTGTTGAGAGAATTGTCAAGATGAGCCATGACAAGTACTGCAGTGTTTCTCATATGTTCAACGAGAACATCACCATTACGCACAGTTCGGTCCTTCATCCTCTCTCAGAGGCTTGAAGGGCGACCTTGTTGCATGAGGGCATTGGTAAGCGCTTTAGCAAGGGAATGGTAAAGCGGGATCCAGCCTTGATGCAGACCCTTAGGAGGTTGCATTGGTGCCCAAGTATCTCCTGATGCTCGGACGGTTGCAAAGGGCTTGATTTGTTCTCCTCCCATGTCGATAATAAGAGATAGGTGGTAGGCATCTCGGTCTTTTTGCACGAGCGTTGAATTGAGGTCAACGCGGATAGAATCGGAGGGGAGTGTTTGCAGGAGGACGCCGTCGTCGAGGGTGTCCTTTACGAGAACGGCGAGCAATTCTTCAACTGGGACGGTTGCTGGACTCATTTGTCCAAACATCATTGGTTCTTCGTAATCATCATCATCATCCATGAAGGCTGCGAGTGGATCTGAAGGGTCAACTTTGAAACCGGATTGAGCGGTGTTGGTGGGCACAGTCGGTTCAAGGGGAGTGTTCAACCCAAGGGCTGCGTAAATGTCAAGTTCTTCTTCATTATTATCAGAGACAATCATCGGTTCTTCATCAAACATATTACCCCATCCCGTTCTCATCATAGTTAAAACATGGTTTTCCACGAACCCTCATGCATCATCGATTGGGGAACCCGTAGGATAACCAAGGAAAGCATCAAGGAGAACGGCGACCAGGGAAAATCATGGGTGACATCATACGCAGCATGGGGCTGTTTGCGATGTTGACTATCCTCCTCATGCTTCCATCGGTAAGTAGCGTACCAAGTGGGGTTGGGGTGGAAGGCAATGAGGGATGCCTATGTCATTCTCGCATGGATTCAACGACTGTCAATTTGGTTGGCCTCCCAACAGAGTATGGAGCGAACATGACCTATGATGTTCAACTTCTCATCAACAGCCCCGTTGAAATCGTCGAGGAGCAGTCACAAGGCGGCTTCAGAATCACGGTGTCTAACGGAACGATGACGTTTAACGAAAGTGAGGCTCAGTTCCTTGACAACGGATGGACTCACACAGAAAACGGAACTTATCAACGGGCGTGGAATTTCACATGGACTTCTCCGGATGACAACATGAGTAGGAGTGAGTTTTTGGTTTATGGAAACGCAGTGAACGGAAACGATGGACAAACAGGTGACGGCTGGAACGAATATTCAGTTGTCCTGCCTGGAGTTGAGTACCAAGGCGACCTTGACAAATCTTCATCCATTGATGGATTGGGTATGTACGACAAACTGCTGTTGGCTATCGGGCTTTGTGCCCTCGTTGGAATGCTTTGGTCCGCAGGCCGTTCGTGATCAATTGACAAACTCAATCTGTCGGTTCCGCAGTGCCCTCAATTGCCGATTTTCCGTAGCACCGTGAATTTGGTCACTCTTTACGCCAGTTAGCACGAGCATGACTCTGATTTCATCCGTCAACGATTCGTCTACCGCCGCTCCCCAGATGATTTTGGCGTTGGGTGAGATTTGTTCTTGGATCAATTGAGCACATCGCTCGGCTTCTCCGAGCGTTAGGTTAGAACCACCCACCACGTTGATGAGTGCGCCACGAGCATCGCTCATGTCAAGTTCAAGCAAGGGTGAATGCAGAGCCTCCATTGTGGCTGCTTCTGCACGCCCAGGTCCCTTGGCTGCGCCTAGCCCGATCATTGCGACACCTCCGCCAGAATTGATAACGGCCTTGAGGTCCTCGAAATCCAGATTAACCATTCCATCGGTTGTCAACAACTCCGTCACGCCGGTAATTGACCGGACCAGCAATTCATCTCCGACACGGAATGCGCTTGCGATGGGTAGGTCTTTGACGCCTTCAATTTCCAACAAACGTTCGTTAGGGATGACGAGAATAGTGTCACAGTGTTCCCTAAGTCGCTCAAGTCCCCACTCTGCGTTTTGCTTTCGAAGAGAGCCTTCCGACTTGAACGGATAGGTAACCACTGCAATCGTCATGGCACCTTGAGCTTTAGCAAGGCGTGCGATATGACCGGCAGCACCAGTTCCTGAACCTCCACCCATTCCAGCGGTAATGATGGCGAGTTGAGTGTCGTTGGTGATTCTTCGCAGCACCATTTCTGATTCCAGCGCTGCAGCTTCTCCTTTGGTGGGGTCGCCACCTGCGCCACGACCGCGTGCAGTTCTTCCAATGAGGACCTTTTCCTGGAGAGGCGATTGCAACAGTGCTTGTGCATCGGTATTGATGGCGTAACCGGTCACATATGATGATTCAAACAAACCTTCCTCAAAGAGACGATTGATGGCGTTGCATCCAGCCCCACCAGCCCCATATACACGTATCCGGGGTTGAAGAGATTCAAGCAGAGCACGCAGTTCTTCTTCGGACCCTTGGTCAGGAACTTGCTCGTGAGTCACCACTCGTTGTTCGTCTTCTGACAATTCGAGCACACGTTCAATCAAATGGCGCATAAGGCTGATTCCTGTTGAAGAGAACTTGAATGTGCCGCCCTTGAGCGGGGTTTCCAATGCTGTTTGACAGCCTTTTGGATTTCACCGTCAGTCACGTAGGCCTTCTTCAGTGACTTGATAGACACATTCGCCATCAGGAAGGTTTGGAGAATCGACCAATCGCGCAATACGACGACCACCCTTTGCCTTACGTAGGTAAAGACGGAAGGTGCTTGCGTGAGCAAGAATGTGACCTCCAATGGGCTTGGTAGGGTCTCCCCACATTGCATCTGGTTTAGAGTGGACCTGATTGGTCACGAGAACCATTGCGTTGTTGATGTCAGCGAGCTGCTTCAAGTCCTTCAGATGGCTGTTGAGTTTCTGCTGGCGGCGAGCAAGCATTCCTCGACCGATAAATTCAGCACGGAAGTGGCTGGTCAACGAATCAACAATGATCATCTTCACGTTGAGGCCCTTACTCATACGCTTGATCTCATCTGCGAGAAGCATTTGATGAGCGGAATTGTAGGCGCGTGCGACGTGGATTCTTGACAACACGTATTCCGGGTCAACTCCGTGCCCGCGTGCCATTTGCGTAATGCGCTCAGGGCGGAAGGTATCTTCTGTGTCAATGTAAAACACGTCTCCGTCCAATCCACCTTGTTCAAGCGTCATCGTACAGTTAACTGCGAGTTGGTGGCCAATCTGGGTTTTTCCACTGCCGAATTCACCGTATACTTCTATGAGGGCCTGGGTCTCAAACCCGCCACCGAGCAAATCGTCAATGGACTGAACCTTAGAGGAGAGTTTCTGCACCTCACGGCGTCGCTCTAAGAGTGCGTCACCCGATACGAATCCCCCAATATTGGCCATTTTCTTTGCTGCTGCAATAATTTTACTAGCAACCGCCTCGCCAAGTTCAGCTTCTTCCGCAAGGTCTGCAGGAGACATAACTGCTAGCGCAAGTAGCTCTTCAAATCCGGCTTCACGGAGCTTTTCCGCTGTAGCAGGTCCGACACCGGGCAAATCCTCGATGGTGACTTTCTCCTCTTCCTCTTCCGGCATTACTTCTTCCTCTACAGCCTTAGGACTTTCATTCTTTTCAACTTCAATGCTGACTTTTTTCTTACCTTTTGATGCCATTTCTGCTCACTTCCATGTGATTGGACCACCCTTCCGTATATGAAGCAACGATGGACGGCGCGGAAAACGAACGGATAGATTAACGCCCCATCGGTTGATGTAATGCCGTTTAGTGGGCCTTTCTTTTCACTTTTAGTTTTGATTTCGTTTGTGTGAAAGTAAACAATATCAGTTCTCAGGAGCATCTGAGGTGAACGGACGGGGGTCCGATTCCAGAGGCTCATACAGTACGATTACAGTGTGGGCGATGTCTATGTTTTCATTCCCTGTATCCATTGTCACTTCAAGATTCCAATCGCCGCCTTCCAAATTGTACTGTGCGTGGGTCCACGATGCATCTTGACCGTCTCCGATCTGCTCGGTATGGAACGCTTTTTCTTCTCCTTCGGGATCGTTGAGATGCCATGTAACCGTAATGGTGGCCCCAGCGCCAGGTGGAAACGAATCCCGGTTGGTAATGGTTGAATCGATGTCAATCTTTTCCGGCATCGGGCATTCGCAATCTGGAGTCGTTGGAATGAGCATGGGATTCGGACTGTCTGTATTTGTCTGGGTCCATTGAATTTGTTTATCTATTCGGATTTCTAATGTTAGTGTCGCAATGTTATCGCTTTCATCAGTTGCCGTTAGGATTGCAGTAAACAATCCATGTGTTTGGTACGTGTACGAGATTTCAGCCTGGTCGTTAGCATCAACCAGAACGGTATTTGAGCCGTCATCATCGTCCCCTGGATCATAACTGAAGGAGTTCATATTCCCTGCCTTTGATGTCACCCGTGCGAAGTCAAAACTAAGTTCCACTCCGCTTTGGGATAATACCGCTCCATTCTGAATGACTTCCTCTATTGTTCCGGAAGTTGCATCGTAGTACACTTCCATCGAAATTGGATTTTTAGGTCCTGCCTCTTCACTGTCGCCAAGGCATCCAGAGAGACCGCATGAAACCAGCAGCAGAAGTATCAACCATGGTGGATGAAGGTGCCTGCGCATGGATGAGGGTAAACGTTTCTCGTTCATCAAATCAATGGAAAATGAACACTTTCCACCAGTTTTGGATATCGGTGGTTTCAAAACAGTGAACTGTGGCGCAATGGTTAGCGAGGTGGGGTAGTCTGGATATCCCGTCGGGCTCATAACCCGGAGATCGATGGTTCAAATCCATCCCTCGCTACCATCACCCATACTGATAATAGTCGTGCTTAGGTTTGAGATTGTCGAGAGCAGATTGGAGGCGTTCGTTCGCTGCCTGTTCGCCCTTCGTTATCGCCGTGCGTTGGTCTGTCAAATTCTGGATGTTCGCATTGCACTGTTGTCCATGTGATGGCAGTTGTTGTCCACCCATTGTAAGTGCATTGATGACATCGTCTAAGTTTGCCGAAGGAGTATCTTCAGGGCTGAGTTGAAATATTCCACCGGAAAGAATTACTGCACCAGCCGAATCCACTGAGGCTAGAAGACGGTCGATGTGTTTCTTGTTGGGGAGCAGGTGAACAGCTGCAATGGCAGCAGCCAAATGGCCTGGTGCCAAGGCTTGGCATTTTGCAAATGATTTTTTGGCAGCCCCAACCTTCCCCGCCAATGCATAAAGACGCCCCGCTCGTAGATGGTCTTCGTGTTCAGGTTGCATTGATGTAAGCATTGCAGGGGCGTTCTTCTCTAGAATTTTTACCAACCTCTTTCGTTCACGATGCATCCTCTTTATCGCCGTCATACTTTGTGCGGCCTTATCTCGGAGCATGTATACGTCGCACATCAATCGTAGTCCTTTGAGGAGGAATATTTGTTGTTGCGCGTCTCGCTTCTTGTTAGCCAACATCATGTCACAAAACTGTGTCGCCATCACCTCTGAGAGTTCCAACCGCCCCCCTTGCATGTAACGCTCTATTTGGAGGAGCGTTTGCGAGGGGTCTTGCATACCAAACATAGCAACACCCAACCCTGGCGGTCCTCTCCTATGATGCCTTTCATCCAATGGGCCGCTCCTCATTTTACATACATGAAGCAGGAGCCACGACCATGAGCGAAATACGTGCTATTGCTGTTTCAGGCACCCCTGGCGTCGGCAAGACTGACCTCTGTGCCGTCCTAGTTCGCTCAGGATTTACCGTTCTGAGTCTTCGAGACCTTGCGGAGTCACTTGATTGTCTTGGGGTTGAAGACCCCGACGATGGCGCTTCGCCCATTGATATTCATGCGTTAACCGATGCTTGGGAATTCAACGGAGATGAGGCCACGGCTATTGACGGCCATCTCTCTCATCTGATGGATGTTGATGGTATTGTTCTTCTCCGCTGCGCCCCCTCAACCCTCCAACAACGTCTCACAGAGCGGGGTTATGATGAGGGTAAAATCCGATCAAATGTTGAATGGGAAATGACGTCTGGGCACTGGTCCGAATTGGTGGAATTCGAGGTTGAAACGCCTATTCTTGAGGTGGACACGACCTCTCAGTCGGCCGAAGATGTAGCAGCCATTGTCAAGGCTTGGCTGGATGCTGGTTGCAAGAGCGCCCCGTTGGAAGAAGCAGTACGTGAGTCCATTGATTGGCTCTCATAATGCGGCTTTACCTCGCTGTTAACTCCACAAACCATAACAGGCCCACGGGGGTGGAACGAACATGGCCCTTGAGAAATTACGCCGTCGTTGGGAAACCGCTCTTGGACCGATGATAAGAATTGCATCAAATGTTTCTCCCATTACCGTCACCTGGATCGCTCTTCCATTCGGTGTCGCAGGGGGGCTTCTCGCCATGTATGCTCCGAACGAAGCAAGTGGTGGTTGGTGGATGCTTGGTGCGGCCTTGATGATCGCTCTGGCCATGATTTTTGATGGATTAGACGGCTCGCTGGCCCGTGCTAAAGGTGAGGTTACCCGTTGGGGCGACTATCTTGACCACACCATTGACCGTATTTTGGATTCAACATGGGTGGTGTGTCTGAGCGCCTCAATTTTCGTGAATGACCTTGCTCTCGGTTTTGCTGCTGCCTTGCTTACCCTGCTGGGTTCGTACATGGGGACACAAGCTCAAGCAGTAGCAGGAACGCGTAATTATCGTGGATTTTCTCGTGCAGACCGAACGGTACTTACGCTTCTTTCGTTGATTGTTATGGGCGTCATGCTCCTTATGGGTCTTTCAACATCTGCCGTTTATCCTAGCCCCTTTGACCACATCAATGTCAACCCGCTCAGTATTGTTGTATTCATTTCTGCTTTGGGAGGAATCTGGACGTTCTTGGTTCGCTTTAAGCAAGCCCAAGGCGATATTCAGGCTATCGATAAGGCCGACCCACTTCCACAACCTAACGCAAAAAAGCAGGATGAATAATACGAAAACCGGAAAGAGCCAAGCGCCTCGTTGTTGGGCGTTTTTTACGTCTAAGAAGCGACATAGTCATAACGGACGAATGCTACATAGATACTGATGGGTAGTCCTACGACTGAACGAAACGGCATTCAACGCGCCTTTTTTCTGACATTGTGCATGTTGCTTGCAACCTTGCCTTTGTCCCACGTACAAGCCGTGGACATGGGCGATCCTAACAACTTGCAAGCTCAAGGAATTCAGGCTACCTTTGATTCTACCACGGAAACTACTGTGGTGACATGGCAGAACATTGATTCGAGTGGTACAGAGCTCAATTCTATGTTTAGCGCAACGTACAATCTTTACCGACATACATCGGGCATTGATGCTATGAATGTAGGGACACTTACTCCCTTCGCAACCGTTCCAGTTTGCGATGTTGGCGATGCGTCTCAAAACCCCTTCAACTGCCGAGCATCGTCGCATGCAGGCCACTCCGTAGCCTATTTGGTCCCACCAGGCACCAATGGGACGTTCTTTTACGCCATTACAACCACTCTCTCCAACGGAACTGAAGCAGGAGAATTCATCATCGACGGTGCCCACATAGAATTCCCGGTTACTGAAACAACAACTGCAGTTTACACCCCGTATATTCTAGCAGTGGACTTTGATGCCTCAAGCAGTCAAACGACCATCAATTGGGTGAATTACAACACCTTCTCTCAAACGCTTCCGGAAACTGGCCCTGATGCACTTACCATCCGAATTTGGCAAACCGACTACCAGATGACCCGTTTGCTTGGGCCTTCTCTCTTGACATCCGAAACACCGATTGCAGAATTGGATGCTTCGGTTACCTCGTATGTGGTTGATGTACCCGCAGAGACTCAGCGCTCTAGTTACTACTCGATTACCTACCTTCTACCCAATTATTCACAACCCGGTGTGAATTATGAAGACGTTCGTTTCCTTGCTCAAAATACCATGAGTGAACCGATCGTTGAAGACAATCTTCCACCAGCACAACCCACACTTTTCACCGCGGAGTTTGAAGCAGATCCGCTCACCGGTTCAGGCTACACCAACATTTCGTGGGGAGATTCTCCGGCTGAAGAAGGCGAAACATATCGCGTTTATCGTTCAGACCAACCGTTCTCCACCATTCTACGAAACGATGTCGAACTGATCGTTAAGGACATCCTCGAAGGTATCGGATCCTATCAGATTCCAGTACCTCAAGGCTTCCTAGGATATTCTTACTATTGTGTTGTAACGGTGGATGAAAACGGTGTCATCAACACTGCTACTGACGGAAGTTCTTGTACGGGCTCCATTGAAGAGAATGCATTTTACAACTGGGTTGCAGAACCAACTAACGTTAACGCTGAGTTCCTCGGCGACCGAACAACGCGTGTGACATGGAACGACCAAATGGGCGTTGAAGGTGAAATTTACCATATCTGGCACGGCACTTACCGTGTGTCAGGCTCCCAGTTTGTTGAGAATCAATCCTTGCAATGGCTCGGTACTGTATCTGACGGAGTTGGCTCGTTTGATGTTGAGATTCCTGATGACGAACTCCGAACCAACCAATTCTACTTCGTCACCTCTGAAGCACTCTATGGCAACGTGAACGGAACCTATCATTACACCCAACTGGTTCAAAATTATGCTCAAGTGTTGTTTGAAGACACACGTGCTCCAAACCCCCCTAGAATCAAGCAAGCCTACACTATTGGAGCAGACAATCTGGTCAGTTTAGAATGGTTTAACGAGGATGAAATGAATGAATCCTATGCTATCTGGAGACACTACGGCGAACCATTTGGAGTCGATGAAAATGATATTTCCAATATTCAAGGCGATGGATGGGAGATTGTCCTTGACGACATTGAAACCAACGACTTCACCAGCGAAACCTTGGTTCGACAGTTCCTGATTCCAAGCAACGTTGACCGAGATGTCTGGTATGCGATTACCATCACAGATGAGTGGGGTAACTTCAACAGCGAAATCTACGCTGGATTTGGTGCAAACGCCTTCAAGGTTTCAGAAGATACGCTTCTTCCTAATTCCACAATCAGTATTTTTGACAGTGATGGAATTCCATACGAAAGTACTACTTTGGTCGCAGGACAATACTCAATGCGAATTCAAGTCAATGAAGACTTGAGCACGACCCCAACCATCAACATCACAACTGTTGCAGGAGCACAACTTACAGACTTTGAAGAACCGCTCACTGAACTCAACAACAACGCAAATAACGACAATTTAGGACCGTTGTATTCCTTTGAATTCTCAGTCCTCTCCAATACTGATGCCGGAGCTATGGTCATTGAAGTCACCATGAAGGATGAATCCGAAAACGAAGTCAATCAGTTTTGGGACCACCTCTCAATCGATGCGCAAATTCCTAAGATCACCATCTTTGCACCATCATCTGGCGATGACGGCTCAAAGTACCTTTACGGAAACCGAATCAATGTTCTCGCTGGAGTTGACGACGACGTCGTTGTGACTTCGTTCCAATACCGCTTCACTTACCACTTTGGTGGAGTCACGGGCTCTGCAGTATCGACTCCGTGGGCTGACCTGACTGGAGTTACCGACATTAACGGAGACAACAGTTCCCTTACTGCCGACATGGAAGTCAACACGGGCAATTTTGAGCCAGGCTATCACGCATTGTACATTCGTGCAACCGATGGTGCCGGAAACGACCTCCAAGAGCAAGTGAAGTTCACCGTGGATTTCTGTCGGAACCGTTTGGATGGAACCACCTTCTGTGCTCATGAAGAAGCGCTCCAAGCTGAGCCTGAGCCTGAAGTCATCAAGCCTTCGTTCACCGACCCACCTTATGTCGTGGTATGGATCATCGCTGTCATCAACATCCTGGCGATTTTCCTTTCGTTGCTCGTAATTCGCACCAGCATGGCTGGCCCCAAGAAGAAGAAGTCTGGAGACGAAGAAGAAGACGATGATTGGATGTCTGAGTTTATCGGAACGTCCCAAGACCTAGACATGGACTCGGTAACCGATACCAAAGAAAAAGAAGAACCTGCACAGGAAGATGAAGCAAAGCAGGTTGAGGAAAAGGTAGAGGAAGATGACCCGTTCGCAATCAATATCGTTCAACGCAAAGAACGCCGTCGCAAGAAGAAGCCTGAACCAGAGGATGATGATGACGACGACGATGAGGAAGACGACGATGATGACGATGACGATGACGATGATGATGACGAGGATGACGAGAGGCCCAAGAAGAAGGCAGCCCGTCGCCCAGTTGGTCGTCGTGCTGCTCCACGAAAGGCTCCAGTTAGGCGTCGTGCCGTTAAGAAGTCTGATGACTGAGCAGAACGTCTGCCACCGTTTCAAATCGAGGAAGCCCCATGTCCGAAGCCCCACCATCAATAACTATTGAAGCCGGAAAGGAAACAGTTGAGGAACTTGCTGATGCTGCTGAAGCACAGTTCAAGCGTCTTGTTGATATCTTCAATCCGAAGAACAACAAAATGAACTGGCTGCTATTAGCGCTCCCCATCACGTTGTATTTCAATTTCCAGCATTCACTTCAGATGGCGTTTGTTTTCTCAATGATTGCGATTGCCCCACTTGCGTTCTTGATGGGCAAGGCTACCGAAGAAATTGCTCTCCGAACAGGAGAGGCAGTAGGAGGTTTACTGAATGCGACGTTTGGCAATGCTGTTGAGATGATCATCGCAGGCATGGCCCTCTATGCAGCATCTCAAAATCCAGACGTTGTTGATACCATGGTTACCGTGACGCAAGCATCACTTATCGGATCAATTTTGGGCAACCTCTTGCTTGTGTTAGGTTTGGCCATGTTGTACGGTGGTCTCAAGCATAGCGAGCAAACGTTCTCAAATCAAAGCGGGCAAATGAACGGTGCACTGCTGGTTCTAGCGGTTGTTGCCCTCATTGTCCCAAGCGCCTTCCACTACAATGGAGGTACATCGGACGCCGTCATGAAACTCTCGTACGCCACAGCTTTGGTGTTGCTATTCATCTACGGTTGCTCGTTGCTGTTCCAACTCAAAACTCACGTCAACGAATTCTCATCAGGGGGCCATGGTGGACATGAGGAACCAGAAATGAGTATCAAAGATGCTTGGGTCCTTCTTATTCTCGCCACTATTCTCGTTGGATGGATGGCCCATATTTTGGTTCACAGTCTGGAAACCACGGTTGAGAAATGGCACCTGCCCGAACTCTTCATTGGCGTCATCTTGGTGCCGTTCTTCGGCAACGCAGCAGAGCATTTCACGGCAGTCATAGTTGCTGGTAAGGACAAGATGGACCTCTCCATCGCTATCGCTATTGGAAGCAGTGTTCAGATTGCCCTCTTCGTCGCACCGGTTATGGTTCTGTGGGGCTGGGTTCTTGGTGTGCCGCTTCCCCTTGAATTTGGGCTGCTGGAAACAGTAGCTGCTTTTGGCTCAGTCCTCATTACAATCTCTATTCTTGCTGACGGAAAGACCAACTGGCTGGAAGGCGTCATGTCCTTGGCTTGCTTTGCCATACTTGGCATGGCCTTCTTCTTTGCATGATGAGGTGAGTCTATGGAACGCCAAGAACGAATAGGGTACTCAATGATGGGGGCGGCGTTGCTCCTTGTTCTTGCTGGGACTGCAGGTTTTACCGTTGATGGAACAACGAGTATCGAAGTGGTGACGACTGGTGGAAAAACTGTTTTTTCGAACGAAGCGCTTCCCGAACATTCGTTGGGAGCCATTGTCACCGCTGATTTAACTCTCAACTGGGACCGAGAGGATATTTATGTCGTCATCGTTGATGAAGATGAAAAGTCGAGTTGTGAATCTTCAGGAGCTCTCGGTGGATTTGAGACAGGGAGTAGTTGCACTGCAAACGATGCCGATGTTATTGCTGGAAGTACTAACGGTGATGAAGGATTGGAATGGACCGTTGCACCAGGAATTTATTATGCGGGATTAGGTACTCTCCCAGGGGCACCGTCATTTTCAAGTTCAGAGGTTGTACTCGATTACGAAGTACACCTTCACGCCTCGTTCGGGCTCTACTTCCTCTTCTTCCTTCTGGGAATTGCAGGCTTTGCCTATTCCCGAATGAAGTGATTATTCTACGCCTTCGTAGTAGGTTTCTACTGCACCGTCGATTTCATCCAAAATCGCCATTTCGTCAAGCGTGAGGGTTGTCCCATCCTTTCGTACTGCCTTTCCGTTAACCCAGAGGTCAAGACATTCTGCTCCGTTGAAGATGAGGTTGGCCAAGTGACGATTATCAGACCGTCCTCTCGGACGCATTCTGACATCATTTAGGTCCCAAACAGCCCAGTCCTTACTGCCTTTAGTGGCCAAGTCCATGGCGTCAACGGCTGGGAGGATAGTCGCATCCCAGTGGTCATGGCGCTGAACAAGAGATGCAAGTCGGGCTTCACCTTGCATGTTGAGGCCGTTTCCTGATGATGCGGCTCCATCAGTTCCGAGTCGGACGTCAACGCCAGCCTCAACGTATGCAGGGAGAGAAAGGGTGCCTCCACACGCCAGTTTCATGTTTGAAGAGGGGCAATGCACAGCAGTAGCGTTGTGTCGTTTAAGCAAACGAATCTCGTTTTTCTTAACCCAAGATGCGTGAGCACAAATGGTTCCAGGTTGGAAGAAGTCAATGCTGTCAAGATACTCTACGGGGTACATACCTGTTTTTTCATGACAGTCGGCAATTTCCTTTCGCGTTTCGCTTACATGGATGTGAAGTCGGGATGCTCGCTTTTCTGCCAATTCGGAGGCGCGCTGCAAGGTATCCTCGCTGCACAAATACACTGAATGTGTTGCGATGGCATATTGGACCAAATCGTCCTCATTGTTAGTAGCAAGGAGTCCATCCAATTCACTGAGAGCAGAGGCAGCATCGTCGTGACTTGGTAAGGCAGCATCGCTGACAGGCCCACCAATGAGTCCACGAATCCCGGCATCGGTAAGGACGTCCCCTGTTACTGAAGGATAGAAGTACATGTCTGCAGCAAAGGTGCTTCCAGTTCGGATCATCTCAGCAGCAGCACAGCGCGACCCCATCCGAACATAATCCGGAGTTATGCGCGCCTCGGTAGGGAAAATGGCTTCATTGAGCCACCGGTGAAGGGGGTAGCCGTCACTGAAATCCCTAGCATTAAGTTGCATGGCAAGATGTGTATGCCAATTTTGGAAACTGCGGGTAATCAAGCGTTGTGAGCCATCAATATCATCCGCAACATCCTCGTCTCCGTTGGAAAATGCCCACGAACCGTCCTGATGAAGTAAGACATCGCCTGTGACTTTTTTTCCACCATGGTCGTACAATACCGTGTTGCGGTATCGTACGGTGGAAGCATCGGTCATGCCCTCTCCTCGGAGTCATGCTTCAAGAACGCTAGTGTTCTTACCGAGCCCCTTATGTTGGATTGGGTCAGCCGTGAAAACGCCGCCACTGTGGCTTAGCTGGTAGAGCATCTGATTCGTAATCAGAAGGTCGGGAGTTCGAATCTCCCCAGTGGCTCCTCACACCGAATCAACGGTGGTCGTAACGTCCATGGAGAAGGCAAGAGCGCTCTTTTCCAAGCTCACAACTCCAGGAAGCGGTCGGCCTGCGATATAATCCAAACATGCCCCTCCTCCGGTGGATACGTGTCCCATTTTATGAGCGATACCACGCTTTGCAACTAAGGTCGCTGTGTGGCCACCGCCCATGACAGCATATCCGGTGGATTCAGCGCAAGCGTTCAGCATCTCCACTGTTCCGAATGCAAAGTCAGTGATTTCAAACACTCCAGCAGGGCCGTTAAGTACGATGGTTCCTGCTCGCTTAATAGCAGCAGAAAGGTAGAGAATTGATTCAATTCCAAGGTCGAAGAGCGGTGCTTCAATGGGGAGGTCTTTCACCTTCAGGTCTACTCGGTTTCCTTCAATGTTCGCAGCCACATCCACAGGCAGGTGAATTTTTGGCCCGTAGTCATCCATGAGTGTTCGTGCTTTGGAGACTGTCGTTTTCCAAGTGTCACCCAGTTCATTCTTGAGAAAATCCCGATTGATTTCTCCGATGTCAATTCCAGCCAAGTCAAGTAATAAGTTCGCAACACCACCAGTTGGCCATAATTCGTCTGCAATTCCACCCCGCAACATGTTATCGGCCACCTGAATGGAATCGTCAACTTTGACGCCTCCGAGGACTGCTAAACAAGGTCGCACAGGTGTTTCTAGGGCCATATCCAACTTCTTGATCTCGTCGGCCATCAACTCCCCAGCAACGCAAGGGATGAGGGTTGAAAATCCAACGATTGACGGAGTTGAGCGATGCGCACAAGCGAAAGCGTCGTTCACATAAAGGTCAGCAACGCTAGCTAATTTTTGCACCAGTTGAGTTTCAGCAGATGCGACGGGGTCATTCTTCACGGATTGTTCTTCTTCATCCATTCGGACGTTATTGAGCATCAAGAGTTGTCCGTTTTCCATTGACTCAATTGCTGCCATGGCTTTGTCGCCGTGAATCTCATTAATCCATTTGACTGGACGTCCAAGCAATCGACCCAACTCGCGAGCGTGGCCCAGTGTACTGGTAAAGTCATTTTTTCCCGGACGGGATTGGTGGGCGAGGATAATGACTTTCGCCTTTACCAATCGCTGAATGGTTGGCAAAATGGCCTTAATTCGGGTATCATCAAGAAAGGACTTGGTCGCAGGATCAAGCGGGCTGTTGATGTCGACTCGCAACAAAACGGTCTTGCCGTCTACGTTGACATCGTCCAAAGTGAGGACATTGGCCATTGACCTTCCCATGGCCCACCGGCTTTTCATCCCTCCCGTTGAATCAGGGCCGCAATTACGGCCAACCAACGTATCAAAACGCCTTACTGAGCATTGATAATGGAATTTGTGTCCGTTACGGTGCAGAATTCGCCGTGAAGGCTAGCGAGTGCAGTTTCATGAATGATGTCGGCTGAATAGTGTACTCCAGATGCGGATGTTCGGTGGAAGGTTGCGCATGCATCACCGACCAACTTCACGTCAAACCCATAGTTTCCAGCCATACGAACGGTCGTAGAGACACAATGGTTCGTTGTCAGTCCGAGAACAACCAACTGCTCAACTCCTCGGCTCTTGAGAAGAGCCTCAAGGCCTGTTCCGATAAAGCAACTATTGACCTGTTTGACCACTTCGGTTTCATCATCCAATGGTATCGCCCATTCATAGAACTCATGCCCTGCCTCATGAGGAGCAAGCGGGCTTCCTGGTTCGGTTGAAGCGTGCCGTACATGAACAAGGGGGAGGTTCTTTTCTCGCCAATGGCTGATGATTTTTTTCGCATTGTTGACGAACTCAGGATTGTTTCGTTCGCCCCACTTTGGGTGGTCAAACCCTTTTTGCAGGTCAATGAGCAGCAGTAAAGGCTCATTGGTTTGACCGGCCATGCAATCACCCTGTATCTTCCGGCTGATTTACTGGTTGATAGATTCAATGGTTGTACCAACTCAAAAATTTTAGACACACCCTCATGGTCATGAAATGAATGAGATTAATTTAGGGTGTAATACTTCCATAATAGGGAGACTCGGCACCATCAAGGCGATCGCAATGGCAACCGAGAAAAAAAACTCGTCCTATTCGTCCCTAGCCATGAAGGCGCATACGCATACAAGGGGGCCCCTCATGCACACCAGAATAACTTTGGATGATTTTGACATCTATTCAAGAGGGAAATCTTTTCTGAATTTCCCTTAGCTCGTCTCGGGTCCAAAACCTGCCCATTTCTAACACTTTCAATAATAATTCTGTTAATAGTTGATATGATTCGTATAACTTCTTTGTGTTTCCACCTTCTATTTTAGGAATCTCAGTTGAGAGGTCAAAGTCTTCAATGTGTGAAAGCATATCGAAGTTTTTCTTGCCATGAATTACCTCACACCTAAAGTCGTACAATTCTCCAATTCTGTTAAATCTAGATTTTTGTTTTTCTACTTCGTCTTCCAATATCATTGCACATCTTGACTTTATCGATTTCCTAGTTCCCGGCGTTTCTGAAAGGATAATCGATTCGATACCCGACCATATTGACATGAGTTGAACTGACATGTTTGGGAAATTCAATGTATCGTATATGTCATGAATAAAATTCATTCTTCCATCCCGGTTTAGTCGGTTCATAATTGAACAATTCTCTTCAATCCATTGGAAATCATCATCTTCAGGCAACCTTGGATTTG
>TARA_B110001452_G_scaffold69555_1_pt1 | contig 58520 bp, 59 predicted proteins | sample TARA_B110001452 | Tara Oceans TARA_B110001452 (sample SAMEA4396971) | marine metagenome | biome: Polar Biome; feature: [DCM] deep chlorophyll maximum layer (ENVO:01000326); material: water (ENVO:00002006), including particulate matter (ENVO:01000060) such as... | depth 25 m
TTCTTGATAGGCCTCATATTCCAATGACCATTCCGAGATTGCAATGCCTCAACAAGGCTTTGATTTTTGGTTCAGTCGCTCTGGGGCCAATGTTCTATAGAGGTGGTATTGTTGAGGTTTCAGGCTTAGATGAGCACGGTTCCTTACGGATTAAAACCGAGTCTGGAGCAGTTATACTAGTGGACGACCCTGACCAGTTGGAATGGTCAAACATCTAATTCCGCATCGAGGATTTCGTCCTCGTCTTCCTCAGGAGAGGCTTCGCGTTGGTACAGGCCATATGCTAGGATAAGGCCGCCAATTGGGAAGGGGAGCATGTCAATTTTGTATTTGCGATCAATGTCAAGATCAAGCGTCGCTTCTCCACCCTTGGTGTCGATTTCATAGGTATAGTATCCACCTTCGGTAATTTCGAGGGTTCGCTTAGCTGGTTCTCCGGCAGTTAGGGGGATGCTTTCAGCGCTGACTATGGTTCCGTCTTCGGCTTTCAGGACCAACCTCACGGTTGATGTATTCTGGACAGTAATCTCAATTTCAAACGAATCCCCAGCCCACATCGATGCCCCGTTGACATAGGGAGGGCTGTCCTCTGAATGCTCGATTGGAGTGACCCAAGCTACCATGAAGAGCCCACCGAGTAATATGGTGACTCCAACGAGGATGAGGGCATCGCTCATCTTCATCTTTGGTGCTGTTCCTCCACCGCCCATATGCCTTCCAAGCGACAACCGACCAAGAAGGTTCGGCTTCCTAACGCTTCCTTGCTGGCTTGGGGAGTGCCATGCGTTCCCTAACCAGGCGTATTTTCCCGCTGGTAGTTATGCACTTTATTTCCATCGTTCGTATTGCTTCTTCGGTCCCGATAAGGGCACGCAATCCTTTTGCTTGTTCAAGAGGGACTTGTAAAATTGCGACTCCAACATCTCTTTCGGTAAGTTCTGTTGTCGTTCTTAGGTGTTCCAATGCCGCTAGGGCGATATCATCTTCACTGGAATGGAACTCCATCAGTTTGATGGGTCGCTTGGATTCAAATGTAGAAGTTATTGATGATATGAGTCCATTCAACGATGAACGTGTTTGATATCGGCTGCTGACCAAAATGCCAATCCAACGACGCTTACCTCTTAGCGCCTTGCTCAACCGTTTGGCCATGGCAGTTCCAAACATTCATGCTTCATGACCTTTGAGTCCAATCTTACCATAGTATGAAAAAAGGTCAACCTCCACCAACCTATGTGGACGAAGGCGAGGTTGCACTCTCCCCTGCGGTGCAGGAAGAAGGTAGGTCCACTTCAACAAAACTCAGTGAGTTGGAGGGAAATGATCCGTCATTACGGGCGCTTCTAAAGGTTCTTTTAGATGTAAAAACACTACCTCACATAGTTCTTATTTTTATCCTTTCAACCGTATTCTACCTTATGTCAACTAGGGGTGCGGAACGGATCAGTGCGTTGGGTTTCTTGTCGCTCACCGGAGGTTACCTTACTCTTGGCTTATTGTCGAAATATGAACGAATTGACCGACTGACCCGCCTTCCTGGAAATAGTGATTCCCTTGAGGGGGGTAAGATCAAGCGATTCTTCTTCTCATTCAGAATCTGTTTGTTGCCCTTGGCGTTTTCCTTGGGCTGTTTATTGATGCTCCTCGCGGTGTTGGGTGGTGACGGCCTTGGGGACAGCATACTCGAATCTCTCCCGTTTGTGATGGGGAGTTTGTTTGTATTCTGGGCGGTTATGCAGGGTAGAAGCTTTGGGCACTGGTTGTCTTCAGTAGCCGCTTTACGATTGCCTGATGATGGCCCAAGAGAGGGCGGGATGAATCTCGTGGTAGGTGCTCACCTTGTGTTGCTGACCGTTCTCTCCGTGTTAATTCTAAGCGGTGTTGAATTCCTTCAAGGAAACGGCGATGGATTGGCCCAAGATACCATTGAGAACGGGCTGTTTTTCCTCGGCTTTGCAGGATTATTTGTTGGCTCAACATTTCTTACATGGAACCTGCGTACTCTGGCATCTCGTCACCGTTCTCTTCATCGGTTTGCCTCTCGCTGGTTCTTGCTGACTCAGGCCCTAATCACATGGCACTTCTTGACCGTCTGGCGCCACACTGCGATGTCATCTGGGGGGCCAATCATGCTGATTGAGGAATTGCTTTTGATGGTTTCAACTGTTTTCATGGCAATATGGGGGCTTACTTCACGTTCTTACAAATCGACATTCCGTCTGGTGGATGAACACAATGCACTCCCAATCGGCCTCGCCTTTGGATACGCTTACGCAGGTAGTGTCGCTATGCTAACCAATGTATTGGACGACATTCGTTATGTGATGATCAGTGGCCATATTGTCGTGATTCTTACCTTCATGTGGATGCAACGAAAGGTCCTGCGTAGTGTTCTGGCTGACCATGACTCGACGGTGGGAATTTTGCGTACTGTTCGTGAAGTGCCCTTGGAAGAGATATCTACTGCGGGCAATGAAGAAGAACATCAAACTGGGGCTAAAGGATTAGAAAACGCAGATGATGGAGGACTTTCTAATGACGCAAACGGTATTGCTGTTGGTGAGGAGTGGGCTGAAAACAACGCAAAGGACATCGGTGACGATGTTGAATGGAGTTCTGAAGACATCATCGAGTTGATGGATGATTAGGCCGGTTTAATTCCAGATAGCAAGGTCACCACACGGATGGTGTCGATTAAATCTTCACTGACTCGTGCTCCAAGAATAACTTGAGCATCGTCGTCAAGGGCCGATGTAAACAATTCTGCTACTGCATCAACTTGACCAATGGTCATCCCGAGGCCACCTTCAACTTGAATCAAACATCCTTTCGCTCCGCCGACATCAAGCTCCGCAAGGGGTGCTTTGAGGGCAGATTCTAAGATGCCCCTCGGGTCGTCAGGGCGGCCAATTCCAACCAACATTGTAGCCATTCCCTCTTGGTCTACAATCGCCCTGAGGTCCATCAAATCCAGATTGATGAGTCCCATTCGCATAAGCGTTCGAACAAGACCATCTACTAAATCTTCAATCCATTCGGCGCCCATTTGCCAACTTTGGCCCTTCTCTCGAGCTTGCCGAGCAAGACGCTCAAGCGACAATCGAACGGTGACGTGAGCGATTCGCTCCAGCCGTTGAAAACCATCTTCAGCGAGTTCTAAGCGGGTTGCTTGGGCTTCGAATGGAAGGCCAGCCACGGCTAGTACAATGGCTCCGGACTGTCGTGCCTGGCGCGCAAATTCATGAGCTGCTCCAGTTCCTACTCCTCCACCAAGTCCGGTGAGGAGAATCACCAGCTCAGTCTCTTTGAGAAGTTGCTGAGTCAATTTGTTCAGCCCTCTCATCCGCTGTTCGGCCAAAGGAGGTAGAGCGGCACAACCCATGTCGTCAAGGGCGTGACCTAGGCGGAGAACATGGATGGTCTCACCGGTCCTGAAACTGCTGTCGTCAGCGTCAATGAGGGCGAGATGGGCTCCCATTCCACAGCGCTCATAGGCTTGGTGAGCCCATGAACAGCCAATTCCTCCGACTCCTGCAATCAAGATATTGGAGGGGTCCATGCTCGGCAATGGCCGAAGCATCTCCTTGAACTTTGGTGTGCTTGGTGTTGGACTTTAGTCCACGTAACGCAGGTAACGGCGCCTTGCATCTCTTGCCCAGGCATTGTCAGGTTCAAGGGCGAGAACTCGATCATAATACGTAATGGCATTTTCAAATTCAGAGAGATATCGGCCGTACATGTGGCCAAGGTTTGAGAGGACTGGGATGCATTTCTCGTCTCCTTTGAGCATCCCCAAAAGTATTTTTTCAGCTGCTCCAAGTGCTCCCTTGATCATCAATTCTTCGGCCTCATCAAGCAACTCAAGTTGCTTGTCAGAGAGGTTGTAGGTATTTTCGAATGTGTGATCTCCCATTGGCCTCATATGCTCCCAACGGGTCGCACTCCATCAAACCTCCTCCGGCCCAAACCTGCGAAAATAAGCCTTGGGGGCCTGTTGTTCATTTTTCGTGACCAAACGCTACACTGCGCCGCAATTTTTGTGGCGTTTTGCTGACAATGTTTAAGGAGTCCATACGAGTCGGAAACATGTAAGGGTGAGGCTATGCTCAAAACTACACGAACGTCCCGAACTTCCCTGTTGGTCTTGGTGGGGCTTCTTCTGGTCATTCCAGCACTCGCCTCCTCCTACCACGGAGGCATTGGTGGTCCTCAATCTCACCAAGGCTCTAGCGGCGCTGTTGAAATTGACGACGTGGCCAAATCCGGCTGTCTTTGCCACAACGAAGTTGCAGACAATTCTGTTCAAATCATCCTTGATGACGTCCCTTATGGATGGGTTGCAGGTGAAACTTACACTCTCCGCCTCCAGCTGATTGGTGGACCGGAAGCTACTGGCGTTTACACGGGAGGATTCTCAATGCGAGTGTCTCTTGGTTCGCTGACTGGGGATGGTGTCCAAAACTGGGAAATCGACGGTACGGTGGATGAGCAAACTCTGACTCATACCGAGGCCTCGGCTGCAAACAGCGACCGTTCGTGGACTTTTGATTGGGTGGCGCCTGCTGAGGCTGAAGCTGGAGTTGCGACCTTCTGGATTTCAGGCAATTCGGTTAACGGAGACCAAGGGCCCGGTGTTGAAGACCGATGGAATCAACTCCAATTCGCCCTCACCGAAGGCGACGACGCATCAACATCTCTTGGTACACGAACGCTCTTTGCTGGTGACGGCAATGTCAGTCCTCCAGAACCCGACCATCACGGAGTTGACCTTCACCACATGGGAGCCAAACTTCGCGCCCACTGGCTAGGATTGCTTGGATTTGGTGCTGTTATCGGTGTCATCGTCTTCGCTGGACTCCTCCTTCGCTATGGTTTCTCTACATCTTACAAAGGCCGAAGCAATCAACTCAGGTTGCGCTACAAACTCAATCGAAGAGGTGACCAGTGATGGATGATATAATCACAAATTTGTTGCGTGGAGTCGCAGACGGCTCTGTTTCTGTAGAAGATGCACGAACTGCATTGGAAGACGTGAGCCTAACTGAAGACCAAATGACCTCTGCTATTGACCACGGAGTCTTCAATTTGGCTGAGTCGGGGACTATCGTCAGTGCATCCCTTGCACCATCCGGCGGTTCTTATCTCACCATGTTCTTCCTTGGATGGGGTCTGTTTTGGATTTGCTACTGGAGTTTCTCTATGATTTACGGTCTCGCAAAAGGTTGGGATCAACAACAACTTTCATTTCACCTCGCCATGACCTTCACCACACTCATCATGGTCGGTGTAATCTATCTCAAATTCGTTTTGCCTGATACAATCATCGTGAAACATTCTCAGAACAAGTTCGTTCCTGAGCACATGAAAGACTGGCGGGAGTACAAGTGGTGATGAAACATGGCGCGTGAATACGAACTCAAACCAGCACCAAGCGACGGTGAAGCAGGTCTTGTGGATGCTGCTACAACCATTAATCGCCGTCAATTCCTACGCTACGGATTCAATACCGCAGCAGGTGTCCTCACTGCATCGTTAGGCGTGCTCGGCTTTGCAGCCATTTTACTCCCTCCTGGTGGCAGTGGCGGTGGGGATTTGGCCGTTAAGTTCTGGGCCAAGGGTCGTGAAGACTCTGCTTGGTACGGTGCCCAACACCTCCAAACTATGACCAAGAGTTCCTTTGTGGATGAGGCAGCCGCTTCCTCAACAAAAACAGCCGGTGCATCTGGCGTTTGGAACGGAGTTCCTGTCGTTGTCATGTACGTTGAACACTCAAAGTATGCTGGGACGCCAGAATCTAACGGAAAAGCTCGCTTCCAATTCACCGAAGGTATCGATGAAACTGGAAAATTTGTCGGTCACTTTGATGACCTGGCCGAAGCCGACCCCCGTTTGATGCCGAGCGAAGACCTTGTCATGGTGTTTGGTCGTTGTACTCACTTGTGTTGCATCCCTGGTTGGCAACTCGTTTCGAACTCCTACACTGAGGACTCATGGACTCCCGGCGGTGGAGATGATGGCGGAACCAAACTATTCTGCATCTGCCACTCCTCTCGTTTTGACCCGACCGTTCTTGAAATGAACACAAACCGCAACCGCTCCAACGGTGCAACATTCAACTACGCTGGAATCCGTCGCTCAGGCGGACCAGCGCCGGTGGGCCTCCCCATTATTCCCATTCAGTTGAATGGCGATGTTCTTGAAGGTCTTACTGACTATGTGGATTGGTACACATATTGTGACTGAGGTGATATGATGACTACAATGTTCTGGATTCTTTGGTTCTTTATCGCCTTCTTGGTGGTTCTTGTCGCGTTCACACTACGCAAAGAAAACCAAGACATGCCCCGCCGTGACATTCTACGTGCTGTAGAATCAACCGGTAAGATGGGTGTTGCTGAACGGTCGTTTTTGTGGGTCTTTTCGTGGCTTGATACCCGATTCCGTCTTCAAGACTACTGGAACATGTCCAAAGGCGCATACTACAATATGCACCGCCAGATGCCGCTAACTCACGCTGAAAAGTACAAACTGCGCATTATTTGGTATTGGTATCCACTTTACTGCCTTGGAGGAATTTCCTTCCTTTCATTCATTATCCTCGTCATCACCGGAACCGTCCTGGGGATTTACTACGTCCCTGGTGGAGAAGGAGATCCATCCCCTGCATATGCGAGTATGGAATACATCATGACACAACTTCCCTTTGGATACATTCTACGAGCCGTTCACCACTGGACGACTCACTTCATGGTTGCAAGTGTCTTTTTGCACATGTGCCGTGTATACTTCACAGGCGCATACCGTAACCCACGAGAGCTTAACTGGCTCATCGGGGTTGCCTTGATGGCTCTTACCATTGTATTCGGATACTCTGGATATCTCTTGCCTTGGGACAGTCTTGCATACGGTGCTGCAATTATTGGAATTAACTTGGCGAACTCGAGTCCGCTCGTCGGAAAGTATGTCGCAACCTTGTTGTTCTCAGGTTCAGAATTAACTCCACTGACAGTTACACGTATGTATTTCATCCACGTGTTCATTCTACCTGTCATCGTTACAACGCTCATCATCATACATTTGTTTATTGTTTGGGTACAAGGTATTGCGGAGCCGCATTGATACGGAGTGAGAAATATGGGATTAATCGATAATTTTGGCAGAGTTGCCTCCATGTATATGGAGGAAAAGCAACACCTTCTGGAAGCTGAAGAGAAGCGTAAGCGAACACGAACGGGGCATGGATTCTGGCCCCACGAAGTGTTGCGTGATAGCATCATTTTCGCATCAATGCTTGCGATTCTCCTGTTCTATGCGTGGCTGATTCCACCGCCACTTCACGGTGCAGCAGACCCCTATGCGCAAGCAGGATTCGTGTTCCCTGATTGGTATGTATTGTTCTCATATGGGTACCTGCGATGGGGAGAATATTTGCCTCAATTCGTTGTTCCAACCGGTTTCATAGGCGAAATCGTTGGCCAACCCATGTTCCCTTGGAACGCTGCTTGGTGGGGCGCTGCACTTACTGGAATTCCAGTCGGTATCCTCGCTCTACCTCCTTTCCTAGGTGGCCGTGAAAAGCGACCAGTTGAAGACCCATGGTTTGCAGCAGCAGGTGCAGTTTATCTCGCTCACATTTGGTTCATCTCTGTGTTTTCGATTAACATCTTCTTGGAACTTTACGGGAAGAATAGGTCGGATTTCTGTAAACTTGATTCACATGGAGATTTGTTGTGTGGTTATCGGGAACCTTGGATTGCAGAAGTATTCAATTCAATTCCATGGGTGATGACTGGGGTTTTGATGTGGATCGTAATCTACTTTGTAGGACGGGGACTCCTTGTCCGTGCATGGGGTACGAGCTTTAACGTCGCAAAGAGCCGTCAACTTTTGGTCGGTGCTCTACTTATCTCTACTGCAGCAACAGTTGCTACCTTTGACACATATGATGATGGTTTTTGGGACGCAAAGGGCCTGTTGACTATCAAAGATTACGGAGAACTCGAAGATATGCGTACACAACCCGTTGACGTTCATGTCCACGAGACCAACGAATTCACAGACGACCGAGGTTGGTCTGAATCAGGAGTCGTTCCAACGACGGCTTTCTTGAACTGGAACATCTATCAGCCAGCGAGATACATCATTACAGACTTCGCCGATGCAAACGGCCATCAAGATGCCGCTAACGGTATCAATGCTGCTTCTGGTTCTCAGACCTTCAACGGAGGCGAAGGCTGGAGCGTCAACGGTACATTTGATGTTACTGAAGACACAAACTATTTCCCAAAGGGCCATCCTGAGGAGTTTAAATCTCTAACCTCGGATTTCTCCTGTGAGTTCCGATCTAGCGAGAGGAAAATCAACGATATTGCTACTCAAAGTATGGTGACTACCACTCTTGTAGTGACCAACGCCGCTGGCTCAGAAGTTGTATCTTTCTCGAATTGTGAAGGGGCGACTACCGAATTGACTGTTGGAACATACTCTTACACATACGACGTCGCTGTTAGTGGAGCCCTCGCTCTTAACGATAGCATCACTACCGAAACCAGTTTCACCATGAAATCCTTCCAACCGCTTCTTGTTTGGGACGAAAACGCTCCTGCTGGACTAGCAGGTCATACCGTGAATCTATCCAGTGCTGAAGAAATGGCTCTAGGTGGTTCAGCGTTTTCATCAATCGATAACCCAACCTATCACACCAACCCCAAGTCTTTGGACGCTAAACTAACCTATGCAATGTTCATTCCTTGTATTACCTTTGGAGCCCTTGTCTTCGTCTTGCTACGATACATGGCTCGTGGCTATGAGTTCGAGATGAACAAGTGTTACGGCTGTGACCTTTGTGATGACGCTTGTCCAGTTCGTTTGTTTAACGGTGGAGATAAATTGAACATTATCTACAACACGTGGAACAACGAAGACGACGGTGTACCGATGTATTCCTGTCTTACCTGTTCAGCATGTACCAATGCTTGCCCACAACTCGTTGACTACGACTCATACGTAGACATTCGCCGTAGTCTCATCGTTGGTGGGCCACAAGCGGAGATACCGCACACAGTACTCCAGGCAGTTCTCTCCGCAGAAGCTGATGAAGAAGCAGATGTAGAGTTCATTGCAACTGAGGACTACCCTATTACGTCCAACATTGGGTACTACCCTGGTTGTGTTGATTATCTTGACCAAGAAATGGTGTTCTCGCATGTTAACGAAGGCACCATGAATTTAGGGGACTCAACCACTGCAGCCTTCACCCTCTTTGAGGAGATGGGAACCGATGTTTCCTACTTGGGCCGTGACTTCCTCAAGTGCTGTGGTCACGACCAAAAGTGGCAAGGGCTTGATGAAGTCTTTGAGAAACTCAAGGCATACAACCAACGCAAGATTCACGAATCTGGTATTGATACACTCGTCTCATCCTGTGCAGAATGTTTCAGAACGTTTGCTCGCGACTACGAGTTGGAAGATGTCAAAGTGATGCATACCACTGAATTCCTCATTGAACAAGGCTTTGATATGAATTTGAAGTCCGAAGAAACCACTGTGACATATCACGATCCATGTCGCCTTGGCCGCCAAATGGGAATCTACGATGAACCTCGTGAACTCATCAATGCGGTCGAAGGTGTTGAGATTGTTGAGATGGAACACCACGGAGAAGACGCAATGTGTTGCGGCGTATCCAGCATGATGTCCTGCAATGAAGATGCTCGTTCCCTACGTGTATCTCGTATGGAAGAAGTTCGTGCAACAGGCGCTGAAACCATGCTGACCTCATGCCCCAAGTGTGTCTCTCACTTTGAGTGTCTCAAGTTTGAAGGTGACGAAGCCTACGAAGACATTGAAATCCTAGACGTCGTTTCATTCCTTGCCCGACAAGTCAACGAAAAGAAGGCACAAGCAGTTGAGTCCATTGTTGGCGAAACTGCTGAAGCTTGAAATCAGTAGACAATTGATACCATTAAGGCCCCTTGATTAGGGTGTTAGGGGTATGACAGCGTTAACTGTCTGACTCATTTTCTTCATCTTCGTTCATGCCTACGATTTCGTAGTTTGACGGGAAGAGTGCAACAATGATTCCTGCAAGAAGAGATAGGAATCCCCACGTGAAGTTCTGATAGTAGATCAGTAATTCAAGTGAAAGAGCCACTAAGAAGAGTCCTCCAAGGTTTGAGGTCCAAACGAGTGTCTTGAATGTGGACAGGCTCACTCCAGTGGTGCCTGGGTTACGATAAGGTCCGAATTCCCCTCCGAATCGTTGAGCTGATGGGTCTTTTCCTTTCTTTGACATACTATTCTACCTCATCGATCAATCATGGTAATTGCGTCTGTTGGACACGCAAGCACGCACAGCCTGCAACCCGTGCAGGAGTCTCGAATAATTTTCGCCTTGCGATTGCTTTCAACCGAAAGCAATGGGCTCTTGACATCAACAAAATAGAGTTCAATCGCATCATCATCGCATACGATGGTACACTGGTCACAACCGATACACTTCCGCTCCTCCACGAAGGCGACGGTAGTCTCACCACCTTTTGTATTGGCTCGTTGCTCACCTCGTTGGCGATTAAGAGCCGTGCGGATTCGCATGGCTTCCTCTTCTCGCCGGCGACGCAACTCATCAGGGCTGGTCATGTTGTCACCACCGTTGGAGGTTCCCCTTCAAACTTGGCAACGGTCAAGTTGACCAATACATCTCCAAAGCAATAGAATGCTCCAACGAGAAGAGGGGGGTTCCAAGCAGTTAGTCCCGTCCATGGGACCTCTGTGGCCCACGTCCAGTTTTGTAAATAGGTTCCAAGCAGTTCCATCGCAAGAGCAGCCCACGCCATTGCTGCGTAAAGCCGAGGCTGTGGCCCCCACTGTGTGAAGCCAAGGACAAGGAGGAGAAGGAAGATTCCAGATGTATCTCCTCCGGTCCATAAGCCATACAACACCATCGGGACGAAGGGTAGCAAAAGGGGCATGGCCCAAGATACATTCATCTGAAGAGCTGCCCGCCTTCCTAGATCAAAGAGAAAATAATGTCCTGCAGGGACAAAGAGCGGCATGAGGTCACGTTGGTATTCATACACGAGCCATACTTCCGAGAAAAATAATTCCATAGGTGTAGCAATGGCAACGACAGTAAGCATCTCAATGCGCTCTTTTCGGTCAGTTGAGAAATAAATCCGCCCAAAAAGAGCCCAACACCAGATGTTGACTGGCCACTCAGCCAAGGAATCAGGAAGGAGGCCTCCAAGAGCTGTGGCGGATATCCATAGGCCAATCGCAATGGTCCCAACGTACCAAAGCGAGCGGTTCATGGTGTAGGGGATGAGGTTCCCCATTTCAGTTTGCCCGCTCAATATGGTGCTCAATCTTGACGCCGTTCTTGACCATCAAGGAAAGCGCCCTGTCAAGAAAGGCCGAGGGGAGTTGTTCGGGTGAAAATACTCCGGGGGAAAGAATTTCATCGTTTTCACACAAGGTGAGGGCTGTTGCTAGAGTGACAAGACCAGTTGTTCGGGCCATCGATGAGTCGCCTTTGGACCCGCTGTCCTCAATCCGCCAAATGAAGCGTTGAGTGTCATTTTCGGCCTTAACTTCCAGCCAAGTGAATTCATCTCGCGTTTTGTCAAGAGTCCAAGAGTCCAGCAGTGCATCAAAATCTAATTCTCCAGCATCTCGCTCGTCGATATAGCGCTGGATGTGACCTGGCCAACGAACGGTATATTCTGACATTTCGTCTGCTTTCATTGTAAAAAGAAGGGAACGGAGTCCGTCTGAAAGGAAGGCTTCCATGGTCCCTTTTCCACCCACTTCAATGAGATGTCGCTCATCAAGTGCAGGGAGTGTTGCTACCGTTGCCTTTCTGATAACCCTTGCAGGGCGTGTATATTCTGCAATTACATCGGCTGGGGAGAACGGCGCCATATAGGACCAGTCATCATCTGGTTGACACGGATTTCCACCAACTCGGATTTCCGCATTTCTGAACGTTCCAAGTTTGGCTTGTGCTTCAGCGAGTAACATGTTCGAAAGTCCAGGGGCAATACCAACATCCCAGACAACGGTAGCGTTTGAGGCTACAGCAAGTTCTTGAAGTCGGTCGGGAGTTTCTTCGGCAAAAGAAAGGTCAACAACGGTTCTGCCAAGTCGAACAAGTATCTCTGTACATTCCCCGCCAATATCACCGGGCAACATGTTCACTACCAACCCATCTGGTAGTTGGTGAAGTCTTTGGGTAATGTCTCCAAGGTGCATGATAATGCCTTCAGTTGAGTTTGGTCTGAGGTCGTAAACGTGAACTTCGTGTCCAGCCTCAACCAAATGCCGAACAACATAGGCGCCAACTAAACCGCTTCCGAGGCAATGCAATGTTGTCATTTGAGTTCACCGTTCAATGTTTGACTCTGCGCCCATGGCGAGCATGCTCAGTTCCGCGAGAAGTGCATGCCAGCCGTGTGCGTGTTCCCCGTACATGTGGCCGGAGTTTGAGTAATCCTCAAACCGTGCGCTTGGTGAATTAAGGTTATCCATGTCGGATTTTTTAGGATTAATTCTGTAAAACCACGCAGCGGCCTCACCGTCAATAAGGTACACAACTGGTTCAACAGGTTCACCTTCTTCGGTAAGCATGGAGGTGGGAATTCCTTCTTGGATGAGGTAATTATCCACTGCAGCGCCTCCCTTTGCATAACGAAGTTTGTTGATTTTGCGATTGGAGAGGTTTAGTATTGCGTCTCCCGATGTCAATACCATGATTCCTAATCCGTAGGTCCCACGGTCGTTCTTCATAACCACAGCAGGTTGTCTTTCAATTCCCAAAGCATCGTATCGCGATTGGATGTTTGCAATGAAGGCATCAATCTCACCAGCGAGTTTCGTACGGCATTCAATTTCAGTTAGGCATTTGTCCTCAGAAACGAACCACTCAGGCATTAGGTGCCACGGGTCAATATCAAGAATCTCCCCGATTTCATTGACGTACCCTTGCAAACAAGCATAATGCTCGGATTTTCTTCGCTGATGCCAACCCATTTCAGCAGGAGGAGATACATTAGGCGCAGTAAGTCCAGGGAGTTTGCCGTTCGTGAGGTCATTATTCAAGAGGATGAGGTCTGGATTCCCCCCTCCTATCGTCAAATCTCCATTTCCATTGAGCGTCACTTGATCAAGCTTTAATGGGCCAGATATTCCCATGAGGGAACCTAACTCTTCGAGTTCTGGTGAGCCAATAGTACACTTGAATCCGGCCATTTGGATCAATCGCTGAATTGTTGCAATGTTTTCGATATACCCTTGGTTCCGGGTATGGCTTTCAGGATAAATGTGAACCCACTTGCAATTTGGTTGTGTTCTCGTAATGTGTGTATTGAATAGCGCTGAAAGGACATCTAAGTCGCCCTCAGCCACGTTGTTGAATCCTGCGGGGAAATGGTTCGCATCTACGACACCAACTTTCCAGCCTGCATCTCGGATGTCAACGCTTCCGTAAATCGGAATCGGGACTTCTTTTCGTTTTTTAGCCATCCAATTCGTAATCAATTCACGTTTGGATTCCAGCAAGGAGGTTAATTCGTGTACATGGGTCATGGCAAAACCTCGGTGAGTAGGGTGCGGACATCTCCGCCCTTCTTGACTCTTCCACCATCCAAAAGGTGCATGGACTCGAATAATCCGAGTCCTAAAGCCAATTCGGACTGTCCTTTGAATATTGGAGAGAGGCTTTCATATTTGGCAACAAGTTGCTTGGTTTCTGATGAGAATTCGTCAAGGAAGGTTTGCAACATAGTCGGTGAGGTTGCTCGCCCTGCAGGCATTTTTGGTCGCCTAACAATTTCTTTAGGTAGTCCAGTGAGGTCAGCGGCTTCTCGAAGAGCGGCCTTTTCTTCCAAACTTGATGGGAGTCTCCAATCCATAGGCAAGCGATTCGCAGCCTTGAGGTGAGGGGTTCCGAGGAAGGGGACACGTACCTCAAGAGAATGAGCCATGGAATGACGGTCAACTAGGCGCAATTGGAAATTACTGAGTTGGCCATGGTCCAATTCAAACTGAAGAAATTCATCGAGGTTCTTCGTCTGTTCTTCTGGTCGCTGGTGGGGTGAAAGCCATCCTTCTTCTGTACGAAGGGGACCGTCTTCTAGTGTAGTTTGGATAGATTGGGGGAGTGATTGAAGCCGTTGACGAAGAAGAAGAGCATGCTGCGTGAGGTCTCTATACCGGGGATATCCAGCATGTAATTCATCCGCACCCTGCCCGCAGAGTCCCACTTTGACCTTTTTCGCCATCGTTTCAAACAGAGGTTGGAAGAACAGAACCGTTACGTCAATATCTTCGCCATGCCAAATCAAGTTCGGAAGGGCGCGTTCAAACGCATCGGGTTCGAGTATGTGCTGATGATGGCGCAGGTCAAAGTGTGAGGCGACGAGTTCTGCCGCTTTCCAATCAGCGTTTTCCTCGCTTTCAGCCACAGTCCAACACTCAGGGACGGGTTGCTCCGCTCGTGAGGCTGCTTCTTGAGCGACTGCAGCTACGAGACTTGAATCGAGCCCTCCTGACAAAACAATCCCGACAGGAACATCCGCCATCAATCGCTGTTGGACACTGGAGACAAACGAGTCGAGAAGGACCGGCGCTTGGGTAACTGGATTCCATTCAGAATCTGGTTTTACCAGTTGATGCTTAATGACCGCTCTTCCCGACATGAACGCCTTTCCATGTTCGTTCAGTTCCCATGTTTCCACCGTCCCAGGTTGTACTTGAGTCACACCTTTGAGGAGTGTTGTAGCGTCAAGCGGGTATTCCCAAACCATTCGCGCAGCAAGTGCGATATCATCCAGTTCGGGGACGTGTCGTTCATCAGCTCGTAATGCTTTGACCTCACTAGCAAAAAGGAGTGTTCCCTCCACTTCGGTTTTCACCATGGGTTTGATTCCGAGCGAATCCCGAGCGAGAATGAGTTGCTGATTATGGCCATCCCATAGTGCGATTGCAAACATCCCGTCAAGCTCTTTCAACCAAGAAGCATGGTCGTTAGCGCTCGGTGCCTGTTGATTCTTAGCAAGAAACTGGTCGTGGAGTGCAAGAATAACTTCGCTATCTCCAGATGTAAAGAAAGGATACTGCTTGAGTTTAGAACGGAGATGGCGATGATTGTAGATCTCTCCGTTCACGATGAGTGTTCGTCCGTTTGAGCCATGGATTGGTTGTTGGCTACCGTGAACATCAACAATTGCCAGTCGGGTGTGACCAAAAGCAACGTAGTCGTCTGACCAAACATTTTGACCGTCTGGTCCACGATGAAGTTGGAGTTGATTCATACGTTCAACAACGGCGAGGTCGGGGTTGCCTAGCATCCCTCCAATGCCGCACATAAACCACGGTCACTGACTTTCCTTTTCAAGGAATGTTCAATCCTTGGTTGAAAAAATCACCAAAGTGGGTAACGGACCATTGTGATTGCGAGGAAAAGAATTGCAAGTCCAAAACCAACGTAGTACGCAATTTGGGGCGGGTCATTATGTTGGGACTCATCTGACATGGGCTCTCCTCAGTTGAAACCAAGAATGCCCCCCATTTGAATATGTTGAGCGAAATCTATGCTGACGATTGCTTCTCTATTACATCACTTGGGCAAAAGGCTCCAGCAAAAGAACCAATGCAAGCGGTATGAGGAGCATGGTGGCATTGTCATCGATGTAACGCAACCGTGGCCATTCAGCAATCATGCAAACTGGAGCAAGAAGCAATGCAATCCATACAGGGGTGCCGAATTGCAGGGAACAGACGAGCCATATTGCAAGGATAACGCCGGTTGATGCCAGCATGACTTGCCGTGTACCGATTCCCTTTCGTCGTAGTTCCCCCATGAGTGGGTCTCCAAAAGATAGCGAGACAATCAATGGATAGGCATAGGCCTCATGTGGGACCAATAACAACACCATTCCAATGCCAAAAGCGCCCCACGCCAAAGCAGATACTTGTTTAGCTTCATAATCACGTTGTCCAAAAATTGTGATTCCATACCGGAGCCGGATACTTTCTGCAACAAGGGCAAACAATACAACAGATGCAACGATTTGGTTCAAGTCCATGCTCACCTTAGTGGCTACATCCTCTCCAAGTCCAAAGTAGAGGAGTGGTATCCCAGCCATGCTCACGTGGATCACTCTACGGAGAATGTGACCCTTCATTCCACCAACCGAAGTATCGACTGGGTTTGTTAGTTCAACTTGATCGCTCATCAGTGTCCCCTAACAAGATAGTCAATGCGTTCTCAATATCAATTGTGCCCTCCGTGAGAAGGTCAAGACATTCATTGTACGAGGGATGGGTTACGAGCCGGCGTTCATGACTTGCAAGTAGCCGCTCCCTCATCCGTGCACGGGTGGCTCGCCCGGATGCATCAAGGTGAAGCAAGAGATCTGAGGCTGCATCAATTCCAATGCCGTGAAGGCCCGATGTCAGCAAGACCGGTGGGGCTTCACTTTGTCCAAGATTAAATGACTCTTGGAGTTCGGAAGCATGTTTTTGGGCCCCATCGAGGTCGGCTTTATTGACAAGAACGGCGTCTGCCAGTTCGAGTAAACCTGCTTTTTCAGCTTGTATTCCATCTCCTCTGGCAGGCCCTTCTACAACGATGATGCGGTCGGCTACTGCTGCACATCGCAACTCGGATTGCCCCGAACCTACCGTCTCGATGAGTACTCTATCCCATCCGCATGCATGAAGAAAAGAAGCCATATCTTCAACGATCAACGGTACGCTACCAGATGCAGCTCTCGTTGCGATTGAACGAACATACACGAGGTCTTTGATTTCAGGATCGTCTACCGACGTCATTCGTACTCGGTCACCGAGTAATGCACCACCGGTCCGTGGTGAACTCGGGTCAACCGCTAGCAGTGCGAGTTTATGCCCTTGTTTTGCCCATTGAGTCATCAGTGCGTCTACCAATACCGATTTTCCAACGCCTGGGGCTCCGGTAATGGCCATGGTACTCCATCTTGATCGGTCGGTTTCTATCGGTGAGGCAATTCCAGCATCGTCAAGAGTAAATGTACCGTTTTCAATGGCGGATAACACACGGGCCAAGGCTCGGCGTTCGCCGTTGAGCGCACGAGCAACTTCATCTTGCATGTGAGGTCACCTCATGCTTTGGATTCCCAATGCCAGTCATTTCCTTGGCCCACTCCAGCATCGTTCATGCCGTTCGCATGTTGGATGAACTCAAGGATTTCAGATGTTGGCGTACCGGGCCCAAAAATTGCTTTGATTCCTGCGCTGAAAAGTTCTGCTCGGTCTTCGTGAGGGATGATCCCTCCACCGAATACGATCACATCTTCAAGGCCTTCATTCACCAACAATTCGCACACTTTTGGAAAGAGATGGCTGTGGGCTCCGGAAAGAGATGAAAGCCCTAAAAACCGAGCATCTTCATCACGCACAGTCTCAACAATTTGTTGGGCGGTTCGGCGAAGCCCAGTATAGATCACTTCATGGCCAGCGTCACGAAGGGTACGGGCGACAACCTTGGCTCCGCGGTCATGACCGTCTAGTCCAGGTTTGGCGACAACAATGCGTAGCGGTTGGGCCATGAACTGAGGAACAGGCGCCTCCCTATCAACACACCCCTTGGAGTGAACTTGAATCCGGGTTCAACCGCCATTTTCACGGATTTACAAGAGCAACGCATAAGGGCGGCGTTTTCATCCATACCAAGGGGGAAGTCCATGTCAAGTACAGAAGACCGTCTAAAAGACCTCAGAAATCGCAAGTCTCAAAGTGAGGCTGGAGGAGGTCAAGCGCGCGTAGAGGCCCAACATAATCGTGGTAAAATGACTGCTCGTGAGCGTGTTGAAATGCTTCTAGATGATGGAAGTTTTCAAGAAATTGATGCCTTGGTCGAACATCGATGTCGTGATTTCAACATGGATAAGAACGTTATTCCTGGTGATGGAGTCGTTACCGGACACGGCATGATTAACGGTAGAGAAGTATTTGCTTTCGCTCAAGACTTTACTGTTTACGGAGGTTCCCTCGGTGAAATGCACGGGCTTAAAATTTGCAAAGTCCTTGATATGGCGCTCAAAACGGGACGCCCCGTTATCGGAATGAATGATTCTGGTGGAGCACGAATCCAAGAAGGGGTTGCTTCGCTTGGTTCCTATGCAGAAATTTTCTTCAGGAACGTTAGAGCATCTGGCGTTGTCCCTCAGATCTCTGTGATCATGGGTCCTTGTGCAGGTGGAGCGGTGTATTCCCCGGCCATTACTGACTTTGTCATCATGGTTGACCAAACCGCACACATGTTCATCACTGGGCCGGAAGTCATCAAAACAGTCACCAACGAAGTCGTTTCCTTTGAAGACCTGGGGGGCGCATCTACCCATGGTTCAAAATCTGGCGTGTCTCACTTCACTGCCTCCGACGATGAAGATGCCATTGCAATGGCACGGGACTTGTGCGACCTGCTGCCTCAAAACAATCTTGAGCGTCCACCTATCAAGAAGACCAATGACTCAAGAGACCGCTTGTGTGATGCTCTTGACAGTATTATCCCAGAAGATTCTTCAAAGCCTTACAATGTCATTGACGTGATTACTGAAGTCCTTGACGACGGGGGATTCATGGAAGTTCAATCCGAATGGGCGCGAAACATTGTCATTGGATTCGGGCACTTGGACGGTAATACCGTTGGTATTGTAGCTAATCAGCCGCAAGTCCTTGCAGGATGTCTTGATATTGATGCGAGCGATAAAGCCGCTAGATTCGTACGATTCTGTGATGCATTCAATATCCCTATCCTCACCTTTGAAGACGTACCTGGGTTCTTGCCGGGGACCAATCAAGAATGGGGTGGAATCATTCGCCACGGTGCAAAACTTCTCTATGCTTTTGCTGAGGCAACTGTTCCAAAATTGACAGTCATCCTTCGCAAAGCCTACGGTGGCGCATACGATGTTATGTCAAGCAAGCATATTCGGGGCGATTACAATGTGGCTTGGCCCAGTGCAGAGCTGGCAGTTATGGGCGCTGATGGTGCTGTTGAAATCATTCACCGTCGCCGTATTGCTCATGCCCGAAATCCCGAGCAAGAGCGGGAACGCTTGACTGAAGATTTCAAAGAAACCTTTGCAAATCCATACAAAGCAGCAGCTCTCGGTTATCTGGATGATGTCATTGAACCAAACCAAACGCGACAACGCCTATGCAGGGCACTCGCCATGCTCAAGGACAAAGAAGAACTTCGTCCTGCTCGAAAACACGGAAATATTCCTTTGTGAGGTGAAATCATGGCTGGAACGAACGATGAATTACGAATGGCTGCCATCGCTGCAGTCCTTGCGGCTACCCGCCAACAAGGCGAAGACCCAGCGGAAGTAGCTCGTCGTCCTGGAAAGGCTTGGTCACAAGATCACAGGCGAATGGTTACCGGCCGTTCTTCCCTTATGCATGCACGAAGTCAACGCTCACCATGGAGGTAATCTCATGTCAGAAACACGAAAAGTCATTGTCAACGGAACAGAATATGAAGTTGAACTCGAAGGCGAAGGCACATCTTGGAGGGCCACAGTTGAAGGGAAAACTTACGAAATAGAAATGCCGGATGCGCCCCCCGCTCCCAAACAACGTCGGTCTGGTGGAGGGAAGAAAAAGAAGTCAGGAACAGTTTCAGCCAACATCCCAGGTAAAGTGGTCACCGTTGAAGTTTCAGTTGGTGATGATGTCACAGAAGGACAAGTTATTCTGATTCTTGAAGCTATGAAAATGCAAAATGAAATTCAGGCGCCAGTTACGGGAACCGTCATTTCAGTTCATTGTGATGAAGGGGAGGCAATTGAAGCAAACGTCCCTCTGGTTGTGATTGAGCCTGTCCTTGAGCCAGAAACTGAAGAATGATTCTTTCGCTGGAATGAGGCAAGAGTTAATCAAGCATAGAAGAACTGTCTTGGATATGCCCAACAAACCCGTCTGTGATTTACCGGGATGCGGAGAGGAAGGGACAGTAGTTTCTCGTCTTTCGCCTGAAGGGTATCTCGTTGCAACGGGAAAGAAGGCATACTCATTTCGTGAAGCCTACCGACGTTTCCATTACTGTTCAGGGCATCATGACGAACTAATGGGAGGCGTTTGGTCTCGCGTCCGCAAGCCCGATGACAAAAAAGACGGCCATGTTGCTCCAACAGCAATTTGAGAGCCCTATCGTAGTAGTTGTGATATACTGCGGAGTTTTCCTTAGAACTATGCGCCAGCCTCCTAAACAACACTCATCCCCTACTGGAGCCAGTCTTCTTTCGTTGATGCTCATCTTCGGTATGTTGATGGGAGTTGTAGCTCCAACAGCTCAAGCCGTTGGGCCAAACCAAAATGACCTAAACTCCAGCGGTGACCTGCCGGATAATACTTCGGTCAATATCACCAACTACATTTTCTCAAGTACATACAGTGGTAGCGGAGAATTGGATATTGGTGATGACAACGATTACTTGAGAGTTGCTTTGACTTCTACACAAGGACTCTACGCATCACTGTCTTTCCCATCAACCACCACCTATGCCAACGGCACAACGGTCACAAATGATTTTGACCTGGTATTCTATGATGCGAACCTAACTTACTTGGATGATTCCTTTATGAATAATCCTGAATCACTCACTACCAATTCCACCAGCCCTCACGGAGGAATGGTCTACATCCAAATCTCACGATATGCTGGCACAGGGACATGGAGCCTTTCTCTCTCCAAATTTACTGTTTCCACCAGCACCGGCGGTGGCGGTGCATCAGTGACAAACTGTACGGGAAACGCTAGTACTAATCCTGACATCCTTGAGCCAAACGACACCATGGCTACTGCAACTTCTGCTTCCATGCTCCCCTTGTATTGCACCGGCCTTTCCATCGATTCAACTGCAGATGAAGATTATTTTGAAATTGACATGATTTCAGGTATTACATATTACGTCAATTTAACCTTCACCCATGCCAACGGGGATATTGATGGTCAGTGGACTGATGCCGGTGGCTCATCTCTCTCTCTGGCTGGATTTGGTTCCCTCGGTTCTGGCTCAGACAACGAAGCAGCATCATTCACTGCTACCAGCAACTTTACTTCTTATCTGAAAGTATTCTTGTATGCCTTCAGTACTGGGACAGCAAATGTCTATGATATTGAACTCTCAACAGACCAACCCGGTGGTGGGCAAAGTTTCGAATCTGTCGATGTCACACTCATGAACACCACCAATGGTATGCTTTCCTTTTATGGCCTCACCGCCAATACCACTTACAATTACAATTTCTCTGTGGGGCAGATGCTCCTTGATGATACGGAGAGCTGGGGGAATTCAACTACAGGTTCGTTTAATGCAACCAACACGACTCACAGCATAAATTTCACATACTCGGCACAGATGATTGAATCGGAATTGATGGTTTCTTCTACCCTTTTTGATGCCTCCAATTCTTCGCTTGATAGTGACGTGGCCGAACTTTATATCGAAATGGTTGAAATTGCAACGACCTCTTCTACGACCGGTGATATCGAACTGACCAATCTAACGATTGGGACCGATTATGAAGTTGGGTGGTATGTCATTGATTTCGTAGAGTGGGAAAGTAATTTCACAAACTCAAATGACGTAAATGCAGCCATCAACGCCTCGATGATCGATAGTGATACGTGGTATCTTACACCGTCGATGACCTCAATGAGTTACCAGATCAACTGGGCCGGTCCAACTTCGATGAACGACCATCTTTTCCTCGCCTTTATTTCATTGAATAGTTCGGTAATCAACCTCAGCGACAACACGAATATATCCGGCCTTCACTTTGAGGATTTCATTCCTCAACTACCTGCCCTTGTCATTAATTCTTATTCGGCCAGTTCAACGGCTTTAACGAACAATGTCCGAGCTCAAGGTCTAGATTTAGTCACCGGTGACAGTTACAAGTATCAATATCGCGTTGAGGATTCTGGAGGGGCAAACCTCGCAGTTTCAACCATGACGACAGTAACTGCAACAGCACAGAACATGTCGCTTCCTTACTTCAATTATACAACCCCTTCAACTTCGGGAATATACTGTGTCTTTGCGGACCTCTTTTCCTCTGCAAGCGTTCAACTCATCGGAGATTCTGATTGTTTCACACTTACCCTTGATGATGATAACGACGGTATCGCAAATGAACTTGATTTGTGTGCCAACACTACTGCCGGAGCAACCGTGGACCTCGATGGTTGTGCATTGAATCAGAAGGACAGTGACGGTGATGGATACAACGACAGCATCGATGATTTCCCCTATGATTCCTCTCAATACTCAGATATGGACGGGGATGGCTATGGGGATAATCCAAATGGAAATGCATCGGATGCATTCCCTTCAGATGGTTCGCAATGGAGCGATGCAGATGGGGATGGCTTTGGTGATAATCCAACCGGAACTACTCCCGATGCATTCCCAACAGACCCAACACAATGGTCAGATGCTGATGGGGATGGTTACGGAGATAATGCAAGCGGTAACAATCCCGATGAATGGCCTGCTGATTCAACTCAGTGGGAAGATATGGACGGCGACGGCTACGGCGACAACCCATCAGGCACTAATGGAGACGCCTTCCCGAATGATTCCTCACAATGGTCGGACACAGACGGTGACGGCTACGGAGACAACCCTGCTGGTACAACGCCGGACGGTTTCCCTTCAGACAACACCCAATGGGAAGATGCAGACGGTGATGGCTACGGCGACAATCCGACCGGAACAGACGGCGACCAGTTCCCTTCAGATGCGACACAATGGTTTGATGAAGACGGTGATGGATACGGTGACAACCAAGCCGGCACCGATCCCGATGCATTCCCTAACGACTCAACCCAGTGGAGTGACGTTGATGGTGACGGCTATGGTGACAACGCAGCAGGACTGAACGGTGACGCCTTCCCTAACGAACCGAGCCAACATGCTGACCAAGACAACGACGGCTACGGCGACAATTCAAGCGGGCTGAATGGTGACCAATGCCTCGGTACGCCACCTGGACAAGTTGTAGATTCAACCGGTTGTGCATCTTCTCAACTTGATGCTGACTTAGACGGAGTTGACGACGCTGCAGACGCATGCCCAGATACACCAGCCGGAGAGCAGGTCGACAACGTTGGCTGTTCCTCCAGCCAAGAAGATAGTGATAATGACATGGTGATGAATGCGTTTGATGCTTGTCCAAACACTCCACTCGGCCTTCAGGTTGACGCAGCTGGCTGTGCACTCAGCCAACTTGATACCGATTCCGATGACATTACAGACGACCGTGATGACTGTCCAACGACAACCGCAGGCCTACCTGTTAACGGTGTGGGATGTGCTGCAAATGAGCGTGATACAGATGGAGACAATGTCGTTGATGCCAGCGATATTTGCGACCTCACTCCCTCAAACGAAATTGCAGATGTTCAAGGATGCGCTCCTTCACAAAAGGATTCGGACGGAGATGATGTATACGATGATGTTGATAATTGCCCTGGGACTGGAAATGATTTGTCCGTGGATTCTCTTGGTTGTGCTACCAATCAACTTGATGCGGATGACGACGAAATTTCTGATGCCAACGATACTTGCCCTGCGACTCCTGCAGGTGAGCAACCAGATTCCGAAGGGTGTTCAGCCTCACAGAGGGACGAAGACCTCGATGATATCATGAATAATATGGACCTATGTCCCGACACTCCCGTGACGCAACCCGTTGATCTAGACGGATGTGCTGACCAGCAAAAGGACGACGATAAAGATGGAATAAAGAATCATCTTGACAACTGTCCAAATACGCCCGTAGGTGAACTGATTGATGCTAGTGGTTGCGCACTGCTACAGTTGGACTCGGACGGAGATGGAGTTAGCGACGCAGAAGACGACTTCAAATATGATTCAAATTTGTCAATTGACACTGATGGTGACGGAGTTGCTGACAGTATGGATGCTTATCCAGAAGATGGAACTCGTTCGGTCGCAGATATTGTTGAATCTGGAAACGGAATGCTCTATGCGATTATCACCCTACTAATTCTTGCTCTCCTTGGAGGCGGAGGATTTGTGTTTATGCGAAAGCCCGATGAGGCTTCAAATATGTTTGAATCCAATCAGACCAAAGATTCTGCATCTGAACAGTTTGTTGCTGAAGAGGAAAAGTCACTCCCTTCAATCGATGCCACATCGGAGCAATGGGAGGAAAACGGCGTTCACTGGTCTCGTGACGGAGAAGGAAATCTTTCCTACTTTGATGCTACCTCACAAGAATGGCTCACTTACGAATCTTGAGATCTCATGGTTGGAGTTCCAAAAGAAGATGTTGTTGATGCAGCAGGTTCGGACGAACTCTACCTTGGATTTGTTTGGAATGGCTTTCGGAACTTGTTGACCTTGATTTCTTTTGTTAGTTTGGTTGTTGTCAATCGTTTTGAGACTCCATTTGCCGGAATTAGTTTTCAAATTTCAATGTTCTTTGTATTCCTCGTTGTAGTTCTTAGTACGGGAAAAACATTTCATTTTGACACCAAAACCGATATCTTTCGTTATCATCAAACGTTTATGCTTTTGTCGTTATCATGGATTGAAGCTGGTCGGGTATCACATATGCGTGTTGCCAAATTCATTACGAAGGAAACATATACCGAAGAGGGTCATAAAATGACTCACGAAGAACTTCACCTTCTGTTCAGTGAGGGAGAACCGTTCCATTTTGTGTCAATTTTAGGCCGTTCACATCTTGAACGAATTAAATCAAAAATCAATCGTTTCCTCTTTGTTAACCGTGTTCATGGTCTTGATTTAGAAACCGTAGATATGACCGATCCACTATCAAATAACAACGAGTTCGATTTGAATACACAACTATCTGCTAAAGAGACTGAATCGGATGAAACCTCAACGTTTTGGTGAAGATTCTAAGATTAACCGACGCAGGGGACAACTCTAAATCCTCGGGAAACGACCTCTAACTGCTGGTCCAAATGTCTGATGATGAGTTTGCTGATTTTGAGAATGTCGTTTGGCCAAAAACGCCAATAGAAGAAACCACATTTGAACATCCAGTCATTCCAAACGCATCGGCAAAAAGTAACTTCATGCCCGTTCTCGCAGTGGCAGGGCTGTTGTTGGTAACCATCACTTTGGGTGGTATCTACAGCCTGATTAGCGGGGGTACCATTAACCAAGACGATGTTGACGAAGACGGAATTTCTAATTTAATGGATTCCTGTTACGATGGAGAGCGAGATTGGACATCATCTCTTGAGACTGACCATGATGGAGACGGTTGCCGGGATCTCTCCGAGGATGAAGATGATGATAATGATGGGCTTCCAGATGTGAGTGATGATTGTGCCACAGGTGAACTCGACTGGCTACGTAATTTCAACACGGACCGTGATGTAGACGGTTGCCGAGATGCTTCTGAGGATAAAGACGACGACAATGATGGTGTTAATGACCTCATGGACCTTTACCCGCTTGACCCTACTGAATGGGCAGATTCCGACAATGATGGGACTGGGGATAATGCGGACCCATTTCCCAATGACGCTCTTGAATGGCAGGATTCCGACGGCGACGGCCATGGCGATAATTCTGACCTATTTCCTACAAACCCACTTGAATGGGTTGATTTTGACCAAGACGGGCTAGGGGATAATACAGACCAAGACGATGATAACGATGGAGTTCTTGACGCCTACGACATCAATGATTATCGTGATTCTGCGATTTACATCCGTCTTGAAAGGTTCACCCTGTTGGATAATGTTGACCTCTTTGACAGCGTAGGAGAGATCTATTTCTGTACTAGTGTGAATAATATTTCCATAGGGTGCATGCCATCGTACATGTCAAATTATGTTGAGGTTGAGACTGGTACAGAAGTGCTCCTCAATGAAAATTATCACATAGACCTTGAAGAAAATCTTAGGTATCATTTCATTGAAATTACAGCCCATGATTCAGATGCCTTTTCTGATGATGTGTTGGATCTTAACCCTCTTCCAAATGTTGAGGCCATCGAATTCACCTTTGATAGTTTGACAATGTTTGAAAATTTGAGTCTGCTGGGCAACGGCTCAGATGATGGTGAGAAAGACGACGGTGTTTTGCAATTCTCAATTCAGCCCTTTGACAACCTGGTGAGCAACGTCCGCGATTACTACTGGGACTTTGAGGGCGCTTTCTACAGTCTTTCATGGGTACTCAATTACAGTACGTATGCATCTTATAGAACAATGAACCACGCCATCGATTGGTCCAATGCAGTGACCTATGATGACATCATCCCTCAGTATGCAGCCTTTTCCACTCCAAATGAACCTGCTATAGGGGAACTAGCGTTAGAATTACAATCCATGGCTCAAGAAAACGGGTATACTTCAAACAATGATGTTGCCCGATTCATACAGGCATTTGTTGGTGATATTCCATACCTCTATGATTTAGACAGTTCCCAAGAACAAACGGAATATCCAAAATATCCAATTGAAATGCTATGGGAAGAAGGCGGGGATTGTGAAGATGCAAGTGCGCTATACATCAGTTTGGTTGAGAACCTCGGCTATGATGCAGCGCTTATGCTAGGTGATGTCAAATCAAACGCTGATGAAGAGTGGGGAGGTCATGCTTGGGTTGTCATCGCCATGGACAATTATTCAGGAGATGGTTACATGGGTGAAGGTGATAAATCCAATGTCATGTACTATTTCGTAGAAACTACGGGTCACTATGACGGTTCATCCGACATCGGAATCAATCCTTGGTACGATATGATGGATGAAGTGTTCTACGACGTTGAGTAGGTCGTATCACGTAAGCACTTCAAGCAGACGATCTTGTTCTGCTGCCATTCTTAGTTCCATTGCTATGCGGCGTCCGCTTGACATTGGTTTTCTCCAAGTTGCATTTCCATAGGGGTGGCCTACGCTAACGTGAACATTGGTGCCTCCACCTAAACGAGGTGCGACATCGTAGATGTAGTAATTCATGTCCTTGTCGATACAGGTTTGAAGGCAAAATGGTCCAACGATTCCAGGGTCGTAATGTTCTTTGCTTGCTTCAATGAATTTTTCTCCCAATTCAAAGGCCTTCTCAAGGAGTGATTCTCGGATTGTTGCAGTGTTATGTCCAACCACCGTCATCTCTGGGATTTGTTGGTGTAGAGGCATTGTCATCTGTTGTGGCGCAGGGAGTCTGACGTGACCGTCAAGAGATGATTCAAAACGCCAGTCCACGCCCAAGAGTTCCAACCGTTCTCCTTTTTCTGCAAGAGGGCTGTAAAAGAAGTTCAAGTTGAAGACTGGCCCTATGACATACCGCTCAATTCGGGCACCATCAAGGGATTCTTGGTCAATAACGCCTTCAGCAAGAAGGGCTGCTGATTTTTCTTGGTATTCTTTGTATGAAGCACAAGTGAAAAATCCTCGCTCAAGTTTCTTCTGGGCGTGGTGGAGTTTGACGATAACCAAACAATCGATCTCTTCCGGTGAAGGTATGGCTTCCGGGTATGGGAGTCCTGCCTTCTCTAAAATCCAGTAATAATCTTGTTCTTCGGTTCGTTCTTCCATTCGTAGCATGTTTCTTGAACCAAACATTGGGACTCTGAAATTATCTTCAATATCCGAGATTTTTGAATATGACGTAAACGACCGATTTGGGATGTAAATGACGTTCCTTTTCCTCATTTCGGCTTGCATGCTGGGCATCATCACATCGTTGAATTCGTCAAGGACAATGGCTTTGTCAACCATCCCTCTAACGACTCTTCCTGATGAACTTCGATGAGTTTTGAAGTAGTTTGCATAGGTTTTGTGTCGTCCTTCCTTGCAATAGGCCACTGTTGGGAAGCCCTCTTCAATAGCCCCGTCGCAGATGTCTAGTGCAGAATGGGACGCAGTCATACCGATCCGCAACTTGAGGCGGTCATATTCTTCTACAATGCCTGCAATTTCGTCATTCTGAATCATCAGGCTCACCTTGCTAAACTGATTGCTGTTAACGGGGGTCTTTGAGGTGTTCCCCATTGATTCTTCAATCAAATCGCTGAAGTTGCATCAATTCCTCTGTAGTAAGTGTTTCACCAGAGAGCAACTTCGCCATCAAGTCTTGAGTTTCATTACTTGCGGTTGGGCGTTGGCCTTGTCCAGCACTTGCTCCTCGCATGGCTCGCAATATGTCTTGAATTGAGTGGAGGCATCGGAGTGAGACAATGTATAGGCTGTGTTCCTTATCCGCTTCTTTCTTCGAGGTTCGCAATCGTCGGTGTGCAGCTTCTGCCTTCTCACGTTGGCGGTCAACTTCTGAGTTCCACTCGATCATCAAATCGTGAGCACTCTGAGCAGCCTCAGCAGCTTCCTTCACAGCGTTATGAGCCGTATCCTGCTTGGTCATGGCCTCTCGTAGTGCTTCATTTCCTTCAGTTTCTCCGCTTGCGGTCTGGGAGTCCTTTAGTTTCCGACGCTTGGAACTCAGTTCCTTCATCTTCTTGAAGTACTTCGTTTCGTTTTTACCTTGGTGCTTTCCTTGTTCGAATTCACGCTCAAGTCGTTCCATGGTTCGAGTCAAAGATTGAACGGTATCTGGGCGAATAGGTCGTCCACGCTTGTCCAATTGTAGCGGTGCTTCAGGTTGTGTGCCCCGGATTGCATCCTTTGCATCTCGGACCATTTGATTTGCATCTTCACGTTCTTTTTTCTTGTCACGAACTCGCTCGTTCATGTTGTCTCTAAGTTCACGTTGTTCACGGACTTGGACAATCAGTTCACGAACCTCGTTGTTGAGTTCGTTACGACTTGAGGTAAATTCCTTGGTTTTCTCGTTCCAACTATCACGGATTTCGCGGTGATGCGTGGCCTTTTCGTCAACCATTTTTCGTCGATCGTTCAGAAGATCTTTGAGTTCTGCCATTGTTCATCTCACCTGGTCGCAGAAGATTCCCATCTTCCCGCATTCACGGGGACTTTGCTCCCCCATTTAACCCTTCACGGACTGATTGACGCAGATGGGTTACTGACTAGGCTAGGTTATGCAGCGTTTCGTGGCATGTTTCTGCTGTTTGACGAACCTCTCCAAGATTGGTGGATGGTCCGCAGTGTACGGCGAGGTGAAGGTGTTTACCACGATGGAGGATAATCGAACCATGTTCCATAATGAAGGTAAGGCGGTTTGATTTTGGAGAGGCGTCCAAGGCAGAGATCCAACGGGACATTTGTCCGTCGTCATTTGTGGCGTCGTCATTTGAACGATAAATGATAAAACCATCGTTTTCAAACAGTGTGACGCTTTTTACTCCAGCGATGTCCACAAGTGTCGTCATTGTTCGCTGGAGCATGAATGACCCATCAACCGCGAAAGCGAATAAGACTTTCACTCACTAACTGTAGTGAAGAAGGGGCCCTCGCATCATGTATCCCATGCCGGATTGGTAGTATCCCTCAAGGTGTTTTCGTACCGTCATGCCACGTCGCTCATAAAACCGTTGAGCCCGTATATTACTCGCTTTGACTTCGAGTTGAACTTGCTTGTATCCCTCTTTGAGCGCAGCGTCTACGAATCGATTCCAAGCTTCTGCCCCTAACCCTTTGCCTTGCTGTTCTGAATGGATGACAAATGCAGCAACGCGAACGATATCATCTTTGAATGGGGTGGCCCATAACAATCCGATAATGTGGCTCTCAGCATTGGGTGTTGAATCGGTGAGAATCAAATTCCCCTCCCAGTTAGGTATGGGTAAGTGGCGAACAGTAATATCGGAATAGCGCTCTCCAGTCTCGTTTAAAAATAGAGTGCGAACCTGGTGACATGCAGCACTACTCATGTTTTTGGGCTCAATACCTTGGTTCCAAACAGGGGGCGGCACGGCTCTCATTCCTTCTTTGAGTTCTGCCTTCCTTGGCCCCTTTTTCCTCTGCGGACTTGATAATTTGAGGACTTACTCTTTGTTCGCTTGTTCTTTTGTTGGGAGGTGTTGTCATTCTTGGAAGCGCCCATATTGAGAACTCCCCCATGCTGTAGCAACGTGCTCAAATCATCCATTGAAAGCGCCTCGCCGGAATCCATTTTTTTCTTGACATCGCTGGGTTTAGGGCCTCGATTTTGACGTTTCCCAACTTGGTCGTTTCGGTGCGGTTTCTTACTTCCATTTTGGATTCGTATCCAAGACTCAAGCCGGCCTTTTTCTCTTCGAAGTGATTTAGTATTCTTGCGGTTTGTGCGAATCTTTCGTTTGATTTTTTTCTCGGATTTGTTGAGGTGTTTTATGTTGCCGTGGAGGGGTTTCTTGATGTAGTGAATTTCCCTGTTAAGTCGGTCAACTTCTTTTCCAATCGGATACATCTCTTGAAGTTCGAAGAAGAGTGAAGCTAGTTCTTGTTCCCGTTCAAGAAGTGGAATGTTCATGACGTCCAACTGCTCTGTAATCCGGCCAAATGTTTGCCGAAGCGTTTCTGAAATTTTTGGAGATGAGATGACAATCTTGCTGACCTGCTCATCTCGTTTCAAAATCAGTTCATCAAGTTGGGATTTGGACTCGCTGATTTCCGTGGAGACCTGTTCCCCATCTTCGATTGCCCCTTCGGGCGGTGTATCTCGCTTTCCTAATGCGAATTGGATGGCTTGGCCTATGGAACGGCGTTGGGAGCTCAACCTTGCTCCATCTTCCTCTGCCCTTGTGAGTTGGTCAATGGTTTCTTGATGGATTGCGTTAACTCTATCCATCGGTAAATTTCGTAAATCCTCAAAGAGGTCAAATTGCTTGATTTCGGTAGTTGCTTCCTTTTTGCTAAGTTCACTCCAAGGCGCACCATTGAGCATGCCAATCCATGCCTTGAGCACTTCTTCTCTGATGGTTAGGTAGCCCGATGGTCTCAGTACTCTGCTCAAATCATGGTTGAGGGAAAACGGGTCTTCTATGGGCATGCTATGCTCTCCGAGCCGACGGTCAAGGTGGTCCGGTACCAATGTCCATGCATCAGGTTCCCCCTCAGCCCAACCTTTTTTGCTCCGGGAAACAGTTCCTCCATTTCGGATTGATACAACGTCATGCTCAAACGGCCACTCAAATACCAGCCGCCTGATAAAGGAAACAAAGCAGGATGCATGGTCCAAGGTTGGTTCCCATGGTGATGTAGGTTCAGAATGAAACCCAACGTCGTAATCATCATCGAGCTTGAGGACATTTGGTTCGGCATCTTTCTGTAGATTTGGGAGTTTAATTTGAGGGTCAGTCTGCATGCTTCCAATCGCAAGAAGAGTCCAAGCATACGATGATAGTGTACCCATAAAGGCTTGATTAATCGCTCTTGAGGATGCCCAGTATTTTATGGAAAGCACACCGTTCCTAACCATAGGGTGGGTGTCGGCATAAGCACGAATGAGTTCAGTATTGTACAATGCAAGTTCATTGTTGACAGAGATATCAATAGGAAGTCCAGTTTCTGGGTCTTTGAATTTAATGATTGGCACTTTCGCTCGACCAATCACCTCGATTTCAGTCATTTCTAAACTACTCAAGATGTTTCGAACTTTATTCAATATTTTACGAGGCGAAGGAGCATCAACGACCAAGCATAAGTCCAAATCTCCAACTCCTAATGATGTGCGAGACTGGGTTGAGCCAAAGGCATGAAGCTGGCTTCCGTTGAGTTTCCTCTCAATATTCCGCTTCAGGTGTTGATAGATTCTGTCCCTGGCTTTTGTCTCTTGTTGACTCATTCTAGAAGTGCTTATGGAGGCTTTTATCTCATCAGATAGGCCTTTTAAGTAGTCCACGTCAATGGAATCTATGTCTCCAAATTCTAGCGTTCCCAGTTGGTGTGAGTGCAACAAAGGCCACTGTTTCTGCTGTGCGGCAGAAAACCCAGTATGAGGGCAAATCTCACGACTCATGTTGAGACCCTCCGTTTGTCTTTTTTTGTCGTGAAAGAGCATAACTGGATGGCCCCCCTTCTTTCACTCGGCGTGCATCACTGAGCAAATGGTCAAACCCTTGTTCCAAAACGGATTCCCAATACTCAATTGAACGCTGACAGTCGTTCAAAGCAATAGTAAGTCGTTTGGTTCGCGAGTCGCTTCTTCTTCGAAATAGTTCGTTCTCAAGATATTCATTCTCCGACCTTTCGGCATTTTCAATGAATTGTTCACGTTGAGTAAGTAGTTCTTGATGCTCTGAAGTACCCTCGTCACGGGATTTGAGTTGATTTGAAAAGGCTTCAAGTTCAGATTTTTGCAAGTCCCTTCGTTGTTTTGCATCTCGGGTTAATGCTTCAGCAGTTTCCTTCTCATCTTTGCGTGCGTTGAGTTGCTTTGGGATCATTTCAGCAAGCCTTTCCCTTCGATGAAGGATGGCCCGAATCAGCACCTCGGGCGCGACTTCCAGCAAACGCTCGTCCTGCATTGATTGCGGGGGGTCGTTCAATGTTGAATAAAGATGCCCTCACATCATCTTTCGGCGTGAAGGTGAAGAACCCCTTCAAACAACCAGTACCATGGCCGGAGGCGATGTCCCAGTGAAGAGGCGAGTCCCCCTCCTCATCGTTGCACTCTTTCTTGTCTCTCTTACCCCATCTGCACACGCCGTTGCCGGAGCAGGTGTCATGGATGTCAACAGTTTTGGGCTAACGGATTACGAAACGTTTTCATCGGCAAATCATTCATTCACACTCGAGGTTCATGAAACCGATGGAGGCACAGCAGAGGTAGACCTCAATGTGACAGTCACTACCCTGGAGGGGGCAATTCTTCAAACCCTTCCTAGCCAAAGCCTCACTCTCACCTCTCTTGAGCAGCAAAATGTGACAGTATTTTTGACTTCAATGGAATATGGTTACAGTCTGGTGCACATTGAATTGAGTGGAGATATTGGCGTTGAAACGGCAACTCAATCAGTAAATCTAACTCGAACGGTCCAACGACTGAGGCCTCTATCGGTTGGTTTAGGGGCTCCAGGAAGTTTGCTTTCTCAAGGTGTTGGTTCTCTAGGCACTCCCACAGGCAACCTTTCGGTTCATGATGGTGATTTTGTTCAACTCCAACTGCCGGTTATCAATCAGGGCGATGTGAACTGGTCTGGTTCGGTCGGGGTATACATTGAAAATGGGGGACAAAATGAATCTGTTCTTATTCAGGGCATGAACGTGGAAGCTATGTCTTCTTCATATGCCACTGCAACCTCCTCATTTCCAATGGTTGAAGGTACTATGACATGGTCATTCTCTCTAAACGGGACCTTGGGAGAAGACCAGGGATCTCACATTCAAAACGGGAGTCTGATGATTCTTCCTCCACCTCTTCCACTTCTTACTACATCGCTCTCCTCAAACGCTGGGGAAATTAATGCTGGCGAGGACTTGATATTCGAACTGAACGTTACCAACTCAGGGGATGTTGATTTTACCGGTAGCATACGGTGCAGTTCCCCGAGTCAAATACTTCTGAATGCCTCCTCCGGGGTCCCATCAGACACGTTCGTTATTTGGCAGTTTAACATGACTGCAAAGCCTGTTACGGTTGAGTGTATTCTCCAAGACGGTAGGATTTCGTCCTCCTCATCGCTTCCCCATGAACTCACAGTGGAGATGGAATCAGCATCTTTTGCTTCAGCAGGCTCCACAACTCCATCTCTAACAGGGGGCCCTTGGCATCAAGGTGATGCACTTCGGGCTAACATGCTTATTCGAAACGTAGGTGACCTCGAAGGCCGAGTGCGAATGGTTTTGATCGACCAGAATGCCGTTTCTGGAACTCAACCATCTGCTGGCGAATGGGTCGTTTTAGATTCTGGCGAGGCTGGCGAAGTTTCATCAAGTTTCTTCTTCCTCCAACCAGGGGAGCATTCCCTGCAATGGTCTTTAGAAAGCGATGACGGTAGCCTGGAGGGAGTCTATGAAGGGAATTTCACCCTTCCAGTTAACGAGCAACAATCCATTGGGCTGGATATTGACAAACTAACTTGGTCACAAGAATCTGGCGTTGGTTTTGAAATTAGTTTTGATTTGGATGAGGGCAAACCTCGGGATGTTCTTGTTCAGTTAGGATACGAAACTGCTGAGGCTACCGTTTATCTCTATGAATATACTCGAACTTTGGAACAAGGAACGCACACTGAATCCTTCACATTTGGTCACATCACTGCTGAAAAAATTGTTCTAAAGGTGTCATCAACGGATTGGGCAATCGGACCGGGGGCTCTTTCAACAACGGAATCATTATCTTCCGAACGAACTAATTTTTGGATTGAAATGGACCCTGTCCCCTCTCCTATTATTCCAGCGGAGGGTGATTCTGCCACAATTCGATTGACCCTCCGTCAATCCGGTCCAACCTCTTCAAGTGTTGGGGAAGTCATCTTGAAGGACGCGTATGATGAAATTCTCGCCACCGTAACTTCTCCCTCTTGGGGGACGTCACAAACATCTGAAATGGAAATTGACTTGGTGTGGCCTAAGGGCTCAAATGTAGTTATACATGCAGTTTGGTCTGTCGATGGAGAACTTGTTACCGTTCAGGAATCCTTTGTTTCGGGAGACTCTACTACCGAGGAATCTAATTCTTTACCATGGGGGGCAGTGGTTTGGGGCATTGTTGCGGGAACAGTGATTGCTCTTGCTTTACGACTTCGATTGAACCGCGAAGAATCTTCGTCTGAAGCGGATGCATCTTCAGAATCCCCCGAACCCCTCAAGCCCACGAGTTCTCGCAACAATCAAGAAAAGGTGGAAGTGCAATGCCCGAAATGTGACCGCCGTCTTCGTGTGCCTTCAGATTATTCTGGTTCAGTTGGGTGCCCTGATTGCTCAAATAAGTTTTCAGTTCAAGGAAATATCCAATCACAAGTAAAAGAAGAGGTTGCCGATTCAACACCAACGCAGTCCGTTCCAGAACCTTCTAAGCCACAAGCCACTAAGGATGGAAAAGTCGAAATTTCATGTCCTGACTGCGCTCAAACACTACGAATCCCCGATTCTTATGATGGTTCAGTGCGTTGTCCTGCCTGTACGAAAGTTTTCAAAGCAAAGGACCGCAAGTAGATATCACGGGAGGCATGGATATGGTTGGTCATTTTCAAGAGTTCGAGGATGAATACTTGGAAACCATGTATGAGTTTTACGAGCACGATCCGCTTCAGAGGGTGCGAACAGGAGCCCTTGCATCCCGCCTTGGTGTTGCTCCAGCTTCCGCAACTGAAATGATTCAACGACTTGCTGCCCGTGGCTATTTGGAATATATCCCCTACAAAGGGGCGAGTTTAACCGAGTCAGGACTGGTTCACGGTCAAAAAATGAAACGAAGGCACCGGCTTGCAGAAGTTCTTCTTGAACTCCTTCCATATGAGGGGAATGCTCATGAAACAGCTTGTCGCCTTGAACATGCTATTGATGACGATCTAGAAGTTGCGCTTTCTAGGTTGATGGGCGGGGTGATGGTGGACCCTAGTGGCCGGCCTATACCAGTCCCTACAAAAGATATAGAAGATAGGCTAGCGCTTCATTCTACTTCCCTATCTCTTGACTTATTAAGAGTTAATCAAACCGGCTCAGTCTTGGCTTTTCTGCTTCCTAAAAATATCATTTCAGGTCTTGAATCAAGTGGTTTCGCCGTTGGTTCAACCGTTGTTCGTAACGACGAGGGACACTTGATTGTTGATGGGAAACAACTGATGCTCACGGAAGAATGGTCAAAAGCGATATTTGTCCAGTTATCAATAGAATAGGTGTGAACACTTTAGAGTAGGGATTACACAACCTAGTTCATGGCAGAGGATGTAGAAGACGCCCTTGCTCCAGTTGAAACCGATGAAGAACCTCCCTCAAGGGGTCGCTTTGGATTCCGTCCAGCTGAATCAATAATGCATGCAATCGATCGTCAAATCGTAAGTTCAGGATTGCGTCTGATCATGTTTTTACCTGCGTTTGCCTCGTTTACGTACTTCGCAACATGGGCGTTTTCACAAGAATCTCCATCCTGGTGGGCAGATAACATAGAGCCCAACCTAGGAATGACATTTTCAACAGCAATGGCCAGCCTATCATTTGTCGTTGTTCTTGGATTTATCCTTGCAGTGGGCTTTCATCGGTACCGTGTTGGGATATCTTTACTTGAATTTCACGAGCAAGTTGAGGCATCGAACAACGAACATCGCTCCGTGCAATCATTGCATGGTTATGATGGACTTCTGTATCAACTTGAAAGTTCAATGTCACATCACACTCGCTCGCTCATTTTTGCAGTCTCTTCTGCTGCTATGCTTTTAATGGTGCTTTACTTTGAAAGTTCATCGCTTTATGGAAAGCTCTTCCTTCTCTCATCAACTGCTTTCCTCGTACTATCAGTAGGTCAGCACTTACCAACTCGCTCTACTCCTTTCAACATGGTAGACCGCACCGGTCTTCTTTCTGCATATTCGCCTCCGGTCCACCCTTCCACGTTGAACATGGTATTCAATGACCTTTTGAAGACCCACATGGATCCACTCCTTCGCTCACAATACGATGATTATATCAAAGAAATTGAAACAGGATTCAAGGGGAATATCAATTCACATTTTGCCCATGAAAAGTTCCTCATGACCCTTTATCGCCACGCAACTGGGCTCGACAGGAAAACCCTAGAATCCGAACTGAGTGAAATACTTAACAAAAAGGGAATGGATTTCGTTTTTTCACATCAAGTGTTCACCCTAGAGACATGGCTCGTTCTGATTGGAATTATCTCTCAAACCTGCCCTGCCTTCTTCAGAATGGTGGACCGCTTGAAGCAGGATCTTGAATCAGGGCGCTCCCCGGCTATGAAAGACCTCATTTTTGAAGTGGACATGGAAAATGTTGTTACTGAGAAGGCGAATCTTTTCACTCTATTCCACAATTTGTCGAATGAAACACGAACCGTGGTGTTTCGTATTCAAACCCCAAATTTCCTACCAAAAGACCTGGCACTGACTTATCGTCTTGAACCTGGACAGAAGTATTGGTGGTCAAGTGAGGCCTTGCCGCTAGCCGCAAAAGGCAATGAAGATGTCTTAGGAAAGATGTCGGGGTTACTCAAGGATAGTACAGTTTCATGGCAGACCCTCATTCCGATAACCCATGGGGACGCTACTGTCTCGGTCCGATTGGAGGAAACCAACGGCGAATTGCTACTTGGTCGACAAATCAACGTGCGTGTTAGGTCGGAATTCCGTCAATGGTTGCGTACCACCGGCTCATTTGTTGCCCACATCTTTGGCGGTTTTGGCCTTTTTGTTTCGTTTTTCTTGTTCATTTACAACATCTTTGACGGCTCGTTTTGACCCCAAAGGATAGTTCTATCAATCCATAGGCTTGAAATGCACAACCAAGTGGACAGCCCATGCGCGGGCAGAGAGATGATGGGCAACCCAACCCTGATGCTGAACTTCTTGACCAACTCCAGTCGATGGAGGGCAAGGTCCGTAAGATGCGTGATAACCGTAACTCACAACGCGACCAAGGAAAGGCTGTTGCACAAAAACGGAACGCTGTTCAAGAACAATATCGAGAACACAAGAAGAAGCTTGACATTATGAAAGCCGAACTTGATGCAATTCACGCAGAGCGCAACCTACACAAAGCAAAGCGAGATACCATTCAGGCCCAACTCCGAGAATTGATTGGCCAAGCAAAAGGACGAAGAAATGAGAAAGGGGATAAGAAATCTGCAACTGCAGAATATTCACAACTCATGAGCGAAATTAACTCACTTGAAGAAAAATTCCAAACCACTTCCTCAAGCACCAAAAAAGAGAAAGAAACCATGGAGCGAATCAAGCGAATGAAGCGACGAGTCGGGGAATTGGAACCAGAAGTCGTTAAGTTTGAAATGGTCAGTGTAGATCTTTCAAACCTTGACGAAGCGATCAAGATCTTGAAATCCGAGGCTGACGATGCTCACAAGATGTTTGTGGAGGCATTGCAACGTGCCGATGCCAAGTGGGCTGAGTACAAAGAAGGACTTGACCACCGTAACTTCCTCAAGGCTGAAGGTGACCGACATCATCTCGAGTCGGTAGAGTTCCATGAAAAGGCAAACACTATTCACGCTAAAATCGAAGAACTCATGGTCGATGTTAACAAAGCTCGGGACCAACTCAACCTTGCTGTAGAAGAACGTAAATCTTGGATTTCTGAACACAACAATGCAGTAAAGGCAGAGATGAAGACCGGGGCCGAATCCGATGAAGTCGCAGAAAGCCTCGTTCAATCTCTGTTGAAAGATGGTGAATTGATGTTTGGCGGTTTGGGTAAGAACGATACCGCTTCTTCTTCTACTCGTACTTCTCCTTCTTCAAAGAAGAAGAACATGCGTCGTCTTGGCCCTATACGCCGTCGTTGAGGTGCTCCACAGATGCTTGGAATCATTATGGCCGGTGGCCAAGGTTCACGATTGAGACCACTTACGCTGACACGGCCAAAACCTATGGTTGAAGTCTTGGGTCGGCCGGTTATTGATTTCGTAAAAGAAGCCATGGTGGATGCGGGGATCAGTGAAATTATTGTTACAACTGGCTACCGAGGAGAACAACTTGAATCCCATGTGACCTCCTGGAATAACGAGAACGTTGGCTCACTTCAAGCCTCAGTAAATCAAGAAGAAAATCCGATGGGGACTGCAGGAAGCGTTGGCCTTCTTCGTGACAAAATCCAAGCAACATGTGTTGTGGGTTCTGGGGATTCTGTTGCTTCATTCGATATTAAACGCCTCCTTCAGCAACACCGCAATAACGGTGCAAAAGTCACGATGGCGCTATGGGAAGTTGACAATCCCTCTGAATTTGGTATTGTAGGACTCTCGACATCAAAAGAAGGGGATGTTGATGGTTCTCTAAGGTCCGGATATATCCGCCGTTTCAAAGAAAAGCCTGCTCCCCATGAAGCATTCAGTAACGTGATTAACGCAGGCCTTTACATCATTGAGCCAGAAGTTATTGACTTGATTCCTCAAGGCGAAAAGTTTGATTTTAGTAAGCAATTGTTCCCCCTTGTCCTGGAGATGGGTTGGCCAATGTATGCAGAAACTATCAACGGTGTTTGGTTTGATGTCGGGCATCCAAAGGAATTGCTAAGAGCTCAAGAAACACTACTCAAACAGTATGACTCTCTACCATTTTCATTACCCGAAGGCTCATGGGTTGGGGGCGATGGTTTTGTGTTTGCAGGGGCGATTGTAGACGGTGTTACTACCTCATCCGTTATCTCTGAATCATGTAGGATCGAGGTGTCAGCTTCAGTCACTTCCTCTCTCTTGATGAAAGGATGTCACATCGGGGAAGGGGCTACGATCGTAGATTCAATTCTTGGACAACATGTCCGTATTGAACCAGGAGCTTCTGTCATAAACTGTATCGTAGGGGACAATCAAGTCATTTCTACTGGCGAATCAGTTGAATCGGCCCTTTTACCACCGCCAGAATAACACTTGCCGGCATAGCCCATAAATAGGACGCTACCAGCCGAAGGACTGTTTCATATGTCAAAATCCACTGAACCTGTACGAAGTTACGACCGCACATGGGAAGAAATTGAAACCATGCTTGACAAAGCAACGGTCAAGATGATTCAATGGAAAGAGTGGTATGAAGAATGCAAATCCAACAAAGATAAAGAGGGCATGAAAGAATCTGCCCGTAATCACAAGGCTCTCCAAGGTGTTGTGAAAACACTCAAGTGGACGCTCGGTGAAAAAGGCGTTTCTGACCCGTTGAACTAAATTACCAACCACGTTGGTCCATTCGGACTTCCAGAGTTTCTAGTTCATCGCCCTTCATTGGTTCTCCGGCCATCATTGCCATTGCTTCAGCAACTTTGCTTGCATCATCATAATGAGCAGTAGCCATCACAATTGCATCAGCCATGGTCTTTGGGTCAGTAGACTTGAAAATTCCCGAACCAACGAAGATACCGTCCATTCCCATTTGCATCATGAGCGATGCATCTGCTGGAGTGGCGATGCCACCTGCTGAGAAGGTGACGACGGGAAGTCGGCCAAGCCGGTTTACATCATCAAGTACGCTACGAATCCCATCGTGCATGACAGAGTCAATCGGGCCGAATGGTGTTACGTTGTGGGTTCCCGGTAAGGTTGAATGGTCTGAAAGTACCCTGTATCGTTCCATAATCATTTCCGTGGCTAAGTCAAGTCCCCGGTCATCAAGTGTTTGTATTTGCCGAATTTCTTGGTCGATTAGACGGGCATGCGTGACTGCAGCAACTACGTTGCCTGTGCCTGCTTCTCCTTTGGTTCGGATCATTGCAGCTCCTTCCCAAATTCGGCGGGTTGCTTCTCCTAATCCGGTTGCTCCGCAAACGAATGGGATATCATAGTTCTGCTTGTTGATGTGGAAGTATGGATCCGCCGGAGTCAAGACTTCACTCTCGTCCACCATGTCCACTCCCATTGCTTCTAAAATACGGGCTTCTCCTTCGTGCCCGATTCGGGACTTTGCCATGACAGGGATGGATGTGCAGTCCAAGATGCCTTGAATCATGTCCGGATGACTCATTCGGGCTACGCCTCCAGCCTTACGAATGTCTGCTGGGACACGCTCTAGAGCCATGACAGCCACTGCGCCAGAATCTTCGGCAACTGCGGCTTGTTCCGCATCAACCACGTCCATGATGACGCCTCCTTGTTGCATTCGGGCGAACCCACGCTTGAGCAATTCGCTTCCTTGTCGGAGAGTTGAGAAATCGGTTTTCATTTGAGACACACCTTGTTGAGGACGACGACCTTTATGACGCTTGGTTATACTCCGTATGGAGAGAATCTTCAATCGGCGAGGACGGGTGAGTCCCCTTCTGCGATTTCAGCATCAATGGATTCTTCAGCGTTCCGATCAATCCACGCTTCTTCCTCATCGGGTACATCGGTGTCGGCGAAGATAGCATCGACAGGACATTCAGGGATACATGCGCCGCAGTCGATGCATTCATCTGGGTCAATGACCAAATAAGTCTCAGCTTCTCTAAAGGCTTCAACTGGGCAAACAGCAACGCACTCCTGATATTTGTGGTCAACGCAGGGGGATGTGACAACGTGTGGCATGGGTATTCCTCAATCACCCCACAGGGGGTGCGTACTTAATTTCTTGTAAAGTTTTGACATTCTTTTACATCTGATAATTTATGAATTTTCGCTATTGGTTCATTTCAATCCATTGATGCCCGTAATAGTTCCACTGCTCAAGCGACCAACCCTCTGGCAACCCTGTAGCTGGTATTGGCGGCGGCGTATCCAAATTTGGAATTTCAAGGGGCGGTAATTCTTTTTCAATGAGGCTTGCCTGTGCTAAACCCGGATTGATACCATTAACGTGCATGAATTCAGGAGAGGTGAGGTTCTTCTTCGAAGCTCCAGCCAATGCAATGTAAATCAGCATCCACATTCCCAGCAGCATCAAAATATAGCCGAATGCTGAACTCATACTAACTTCGCCAAAAAAACCTGACTGTTCTGTTGGATTAGAATCGTCCTTTTGTTCATCCATAGTAGCGTTGGATGTAGTATTGCTGTTGTTGTTGTTTGAAGAAATGGCTCCACTCGGTGTAGAATCACAACCGTCGGGGGTTCCATCTCCGTCAGTATCTACCGAATCGTCTTCTCCAGGACATTGGTCAAGGGTGTCTGCAGTTCCATCACCATCACTGTCAATGAGGCTATCGCATCCATCCACGAGGCCGTCATTATCCTCGTCGATTCCGTCATCAAAGCCTTCACAGCGGTCTTCTGCATCAATGACTCCATCAGCGTCGGAGTCTACGAATGAGTCGCAATCATCTGGAGTGCCATCTTGGTCTAGGTCGAGCAAGTCGTCACCAATCCAACATTGATCGTATGGGTCCTTCACACCATCAGCGTCACCATCATCAACACATCCATTTCCATCTCTGTCCCACTTCCAAGCCAATTCCTCAGGGCAACTATCAGTCCATGATTCAAGGTAAGAACCTGGGATTAGATTTTTGTCAATCAGAGCGGGGTGAGATAACTCATATCTGTATCCCTTGAACAACATATTCGCTGTCGTTCCGGCAAAGTTTCCAGGGGGCAATTCAAGGCCTTGCTGAAACGAACCGTTTCTTCCAATTGGATTAGTGTATGACCATACTACTTCCCCGCTGGGTGATACTTCGTAAAGAGCACCAAGCGTTCCAATCGTCACCAATACATTGCCGTTTGATAGCCCTTGGGCTCCAGAAACAACGGATGCATACAGTCCTTCTTGACTCCATGTCCATGATGGTGAAAGAGGACCATATGTTCCGTTTGTAAGGATTGAATAATGACCATTCTCATGTGCTGGATTCAATATCTCTACCGTTGAGTATGGACTTGTTCGCCCAGCGCCGTTGTTGAATAGGATGATGTTTCCTTCTTCGGGATGACCTTCTCCAATCCATTGGACATCATGCTGACCAAACAATTGCTGGTTGCTTGATAGCCCTTTTCCGTAGACTTGGGGGTTTCCCCATCTGTAGAGGAAATCTCCTCCCTTCCCGTAAGTACCACCAGAATGCCCTGCTGCTTCTTGCGTGGTCGTGCTGTGGTCAATGATGTAAAATTCATCCATCCCCCTGCATGAGATCATTATTTGGTCCAATTCTACATTATAGTCAATGCTGTTGCAATGCATCCAATCAGCCCTCCCCGCTTGGTTTCCCGACTGAGTTACGTAGTTGATATTGAGCAACTCGGGGTGTTCCTCAACCGTGCCGTAATTGTCCTTTGTTGGGTCGTAATTTTGGACGAGATGGTCCCATGCATGCCACTGCCACACAATGTTTGCACCGTTTGAACCGACGGGTTCAATTTCAATAATTTGGTCAGGCCAGATGTTCCCTTGACCTCCTGGAGAGTCGCTTGCTATTGCTGGATTTCTTCCGGCTTGCAACGCTTCTTGTTCGCTTCTGTCTTCCCAAGCAATTGCAAGAATATTTCCGTTCGGTAGTGGTTCAATGTCATGATGGGTGATTGCTGTTGTGGAAGAATACTCCCATGACCACATCAGCGTACCATCCCATGCAATTCTCTCTAATTTCCCACCTATGCCTCCACCGCTAAAATTTCCGATTGACTCATTCCCAATGTTACCAGTTCTCAAAAGACTTCCATCGTCAAGCATGTATGCCGAAGCACCGGGGCGATGCCCCCCTGGCGACTCCCATGAATTAACTTCACGTCCTTCCTCATCAATGAGGTAAGATGTATCGGAAGGGAATGGCGAAAACAACGTGTATCCAGTGTGAGATTCATTAGTACATGAAACTAAACCGACGGTCCAGTTTTCTCGTTGAGCATTGCACTTGGGGGCATCATTGATCGGAGATAACTGTTCACCTGGTACTTGTGCTTGAGCCAATACTACTGAGGTGAGCATCAAAGCAGTAAGTAAAATTGCCTTCTGTAAGGAAGTATTAATGCAATCACTTCCCTATAATGAGATTCTCATCACCAAGGGCTGATGGTGGTAGTTCTGATGCTTTAGCAAGAATAGAATCAAATTCTGTTTGGATAGTTTGTCCAGGATAAACTTCAATTTTGATCTGTCCTTTTATGGTATCTGGCTTCGAAGCGTCCGAGAGGATTACTTTTCCACCAATAAGGGCATTCAAGTCTATTCTGAAATGAAGCGTATTGCTTTCATCCATTCGGGTTTCAAACTCCTTGGAGAGGAGGGCTAAATTCTCCGAGCCAAGTCGAGCAAAGGAATCAAGTGCGGCCGATTTTTTCTTACAAAATGCAGCAACCATGTGTATTTCGGACCCGTAGTGTGACGTTGTTCGTTCAACATCAACCCATGATTCATTCCCGATGAGCCAGGCAATTGCATCTGCTACGGCATCAACATCGGATACGGCACTCGCCGTTGCTCTCCACGTAATATGATGCAGGCCCACATCTCTCGGGTAACCTTGGGGCACATGAGGTTACCGAATCTACGTCTAAATCCAACAATCCCTAGAACACGGTGAGAATGTGATGATGAGGCTCCTTCAAATAGGGGTGGTTAGTGGGCGGAGTGCAAGTGGGGTAGCCCCCGCAATACACGAACCGAGTTGAATAATATGGCAAAGAAAATCAGTGCAAAGGCACGTGCAGCAGCACGTAAGCAACGGGACAAGTGGAAGACAAAGCGATGGTACACCATCCGAGCTCCTCGACACCCCTGGGATTTCAAGCGTATTGGCGAAACAATCGGTGAATCTGATGAGCATATCATCGGTCGTGTTTACGAAATGACTCAACAAGAATTTAGTGGAGATTTCTCGAAGATGCACGTTATCCTTCGGTTCCGAGTTACGGAATGTGTGGGACAAGATGCATTGACCACCTTCATCGGCCACTACCATCAAACCGACCACATCCGTCGGCAGATTCGCCGTTACCGTGGAAAGGTTGACGATGTCGTTGATATTGTAACTACAGATGGTTACTTGGTTCGAATGAAGCCATTGATCATCACACAGCAGCGTGTTCAAACCTCAGTGAAGCAAGACATGCGTACTAAAACTCGAGAAATCATCATCGCTTTTGCTGCTAAGAATACCTATTCCTCTGTACAGAATGCAATTCTTGACGGTTCATTGGAAGAGGAAATCCAAAAGGGTGTCAAACCAATTTATCCAGTGCGCTCCGTTGCCATTCGTAAGAGTCAACTCTTGCAAGATGGTGTGGTCACTATATCTGGACCAACTCTTGACGAAATCCACGCCCAAGAAGCACGTGACGATGCAGAATTCAAGGCCAAGAAGGCTGCTGCTCTCGCTGCAGCTATGGCTGACGAAGGGGACGAGGAAGATGGCGAAGAAGCAGAAAGCGACGAAGCTGTTGAGGATGCTCCAAAGGAAGCAGCACCTGCTGCTGCCCCAGTGGAAGTTGTCAAAGAGGCACCAGTTGTCGAAGAAAAGGACGAAGCAGATGCTCCAGCCTTTGACAAAATGACTGTTGCTGAACTCAAGGAACTTCTCAAGGCTGCTGGAAAACCAGTTTCTGGAAAGAAGGCTGACCTTGTCGCACGTCTCTCAGAATGAGCAGTAACCTCGTTAGAAGTGACCGACGGTTTTTTTGATTAAGTCATCATAGCATGGGCTATGGGCAACAGAACCTCAACGCTTCTTTTGTTCATCATTTTAATTCTTCCAGGTTGTACAACAGGTGGGATTGTTTCGACAGCAGCTGTCGAAGAATCCCTCCCCGAAGGAATCGCATGTAACGGGCAAGTAGAATTATGTTTGAGAAGTTATGACGATGTGACCTTTCCAGAAACACATAATTCATTCGCAACACATGAAGACGGGATTCTATACCCGGCAAGCAACCATCAAACCGGTCTCGCTGCGCAGTGGAATGCAGGCATTCGTGCATTCATGATCGACACGCACTATGAAAATCTCAACGATGAAAGCCAAGGAAACGTCCGTCTGTGTCACGGTGATGATGACCGGGGGGCGAGTCCTTGTGTCTACGGAAGTATTGATGCAGTTGTATGGTTGTCTGCATTAGCGGTGCTTATGGATAATGCGCCTAACGATGTAGTCACGTTATTGGTAGAAAATTATGTTCAACCGAAGCATCTTGCAAATGTATTCTCCGAGTCCGGGTTGGATGAGCGTGCATTTGTTCATGACATGAATACTCCATGGCCAACACTTGAGCAGATGATTGTTTCAGAGCGCCCGCTTGTCGTTTTTTGGGAACAATCCGCTGACCTCAATTATCCTTGGATTCACGACTTTTTAACACATAGTTGGACAACAAATTTCGCCGAAGAAAATCCTGAAGATATGAATTGCGACCCACTCCGTGGTGACCCGAATCAATCTGTATACCACATGAATAATTGGCTGAGAGGCCCTCTTGGGTTATCCGACCCAAGCCGTGGAGATCAAGCGAATGACCCTGATTTTCTTATTGAGCGAGCTATGGAATGCTGGCAATTGCACGGCAAACGTCCGACATTTGTTGCGGTTGATTGGTGGGAAGACGGGGATGTTATTTCTGCCGTCCAAGCCATCAACAACATGAACGAATGGGAATGAGCCCTCCTTCGTCTTCCGCAGGGTTCACATGGTGGTGCTTGCTCAGCGTGGTATGCTGCGTTTGGGAATTATTGGGGGCACGGGTTTAGTGAACATGAACCTTGATGAGCGATTCTCGGAACATGGAATTACGGTTGTCAATAGAGAAGTCATTGAAACGAATACGCCTTATGGAATCGTTCCGTTAACATGCATTAGTCTTGATGCTCAAGGTGTTGAAAAGGAATTGATTTTTCTCCAACGCCATCATAATTCGAGCGGACACGGATGCCCTCCACATAAGATCAATCATCGGGCCAACATGCGTGCTATGAACGATGCAAATCTCGATGGAATCATGGCTGTTTGTTCAGTTGGTGCAATTCATGCTTCGTTCCCTCCAGGTAAGGTTGGATTGGCCGACCAATACATTGATTTTACTGGCGTAGCATCAACATTCCACGATGACGAGTCCGTGTTTACTTCTGTTACCGTTCCGTTTGACGAGACAATGAATGACCTTCTTGAAGTTGCTTTGAGAACCAGTCAGGAATTCAATGCTGCCGAACGAATGCGTTACACATACTGGCTAACACAAGGGCCACAGTTTGAAACGAAGGCAGAAGTGGACGCTATCGGTTTGCTTGGTGGGGACATGGTTGGAATGACGATGCCGCGAGAAGCAAAACTCGCCAAAGAACTCAGCCTACCTTATGCGGCTGTTTGTATCTCATCAAACTGGGGAGCCGGTCGAGAGCCAGGAGATGATAGGAAAGATCTCAACCACGAGGAAGTATCTGCACAAGCGAACGACCGATTGGAACCCATTTGGGCATGTTTACTCGCACTTCTGTCCTGACGCAAACCTCATGGTTTGCCGGCACGAGCCTTTGGTATGGAAGGGCGAAACGTTGACCAATGGATGGACCATGAACCTCAAGATGAATGGGAGGCGATGATGAAACGGGTTGCAGCCTTTCATCATAAACACGACTTTGCTGGTAAAAACGGCCACGATATGGGATATCGGATGGCCCTTACTATCGAAGAACTTGGAGAACTAGCAGCAGCGATTACGAAAGGGAAACCCCTTGCTGAATGTGCTGAAGAGATGGCTGATGTTCTCATTCTTCTCATGGGTCACAGCCTTGCTATGGAGATTGATCTCAAAGCGGCTTTTGAGAAGAAGTATCTGCGGATCATGAAACGTGAAGCCCTTCAAGGACGACTTGGAATTCGGGTTACTGAGTACCGGCCTGAGTGACTAAACAATCCAATGCTGGAACGTCATTGCATGGTCGTCACGCGCACCTGAATTGACATGTCTCTCGCCGAGTAAGTAAAATCCTACTTTTGATATGTCGGGCGCAAAGGTATCTGCCTTTTCGACAACGGTGTGAATAATTGTGCGGTGTATCTCTTTTGCATGTTCCAAGAAGAGGGCATAGATTTCTCCTCCACCAATAATAACGACTTCCTCGGCGTTAGCAAGGTCCAATACCTGTTCATAGGTCATGCACTCAACATCATCAACACCTTTTCTTGACATGACGATGTTTCTTCGGGAGGGGAGTGCTTTTCCAAGGCTATCCCATGTTTTCCGCCCCATCACGATGGATTTATTCAGGGTAATTCTCTTGAAATGTTGGAGGTCGGTGGATTGCCTCCAGGGTAAATCTCCATCCTTCCCGATGGCACCTTGTTCATCGCAGGCATATATCATGGAAATCATGTCATCACCTAAATTGAAATTGGAGCTTTAATGTGTGGATGATGATGATAGTCAATGATTTCAATATCCTCATAGGTGAACTCATCGATAGATGTGATGGTTTCGTTCAACTTTAATTGAGGAAGTTCCATTGGCTCTCGGGTGATTTGTAATGCTGCTTGTTCGAGATGATTATTGTACAGATGTGCGTCACCAAGCGTATGAACAAACGTTCCTGGTTCAAGCCCACATACTTGGGCCATCATATGAGTTAGAAGTGCATAGGATGCAATATTGAACGGAACCCCAAGAAACACATCAGCACTTCTCTGATACAGCTGACAATTCAATTTACCTTGAGCGACATGAAACTGGAAAAAGGCATGACACGGCATGAGGGCCATCTCTTCCAATTCGCCTACATTCCACGCGGATACAATGATTCTGCGGCTGTTCGGATTGGTTTTGATGGCCTCAATGGCTTGTTGAAGTTGATCAATAATTTGGCCATCCTTTCCTTCCCACTTTCGCCACTGCTTCCCATAAACAGGACCTAAGTCGCCATTTTCATCGGCCCATTCGTTCCAAATACGAACACCATTCTCTTGGAGGTACTTGACGTTCGTATCACCTTTGATGAACCAGAGTAACTCATGAACTATTGAGGGAAGGTGAAGTTTCTTTGTGGTGACCATTGGGAATCCATCGCTTAACTCAAATCTCATTTGGTATCCAAACACAGATTTCGTTCCGGTGCCGGTACGGTCTCCTTTCTCATCTCCATGCTCCAAAATGTGCCGCATCAAATCCAAGTACGCTTTCATTCTGTCACCTAGCGGCTGTTCATCGCCGAAAGCACTTGAGGCTTCTTACCTCACTGCAAGCCGGATTGACCGATAAATTTGGCGTCAGATGGGTCTGTTGGGGACTCGAGATATGCCTTGATTTCATCATTAGGAATACCCATGAGAAACGGCTCAATGTGTTCTTGAACCTCCGCCTCAGTCCAACCTTTGCATGTGTAGCACTTACGAGAATGTGCTCCGATAGCTTGGAGGGCTCCCTCATAGAACCCAGTGTTCAATAATACATTGATGTGCTCAAGACGGTCATAGTCTTCCTGAGTTATGGCTGACCCAAGAGGACTGCTTCTAATGCAATCGCGTAGATTTTCACGCATAAGAGCTAGTGTGAGGGGAGTATATTTGGCGGGCCAACCAGAATCAGCAAGTAAAACAAGCGAAATGACGGTATCGATAATGGCACAAGTTGGCGCATCTTTAGCGATGACTACACAAGGCGATGTTGTGTTGGATCCTACAAACATGTAAGTTATCAAGTGTTCATTATCGTCTTTGTAATATCGTTCAACAGTGGCGCACGGGTCGATCATGAGGCCGGGATTATCATCGAAAGTGTGAATTACAACCTGTTTCCTGTCATTTAACCGAACATACCACTCACATGATTCTTCTATTACATTTGCAAGTAATTCGAGCGCTCGTATTTCAGCTTGGATCTTTTCTTGAGGGGTGCTCATCGGGAATTTGACCAGACCTAGGGCTGTCGCTACTTCAATCACACAAGATTTGTATCGCGACATTAAATAAAGTCTCAAGGAGCGCCTAGGGCTTGCAATGAACCCATCAGTTGGTCAGTGAAATTACGATACAATCGTGCCAGTTCCGCTCGTATCTCATGGTCTTCAAGTTTTGATAATGTATTGAGGGTTTCAAGCGTGTGGTTACCACCGGCTTCATGGCCGAGCCATGAATGCCATGAAACAGAAGCCCCTGCGTTGATGCTCATTGGTCTCCAAAGACGAGGAAATTTATGCTCCTGAGGTTTCATGAATCGCCGTGAACCTCTAATCGCAAGAGGAACAACTCGTGCGTCAGGATAAGCAGCTGCTAAACGGGCAACTCCTGTCTTTCCGGGGAGGAGGAAAGGTGCTTCAGTTCGCTTTGAGCGGGTACCCTCGGGGAAGATTCCAAGGGCTTTTCCACTTGATAGAATAGTAGCGGCACTGGCCAGTGCTTCATTTCCCCCTTTCTCTCGCTGGGTTTCGATCTGACCTGTTGCTTGCATGAAAAAGCGAATCATGGGTTTGCTAAAATGCCCGTCCTTTGCGAGATAGTGAGTGGTTCTTCGGGCAGCAGCAATCACAGCAATCGGGTCGACGTGTGAGAGATGATTTGCTGCAAGAATGGTTGCACCCGTCCTTGGAATGTTTCCTGCTCCTCGGATTTTCCAGCGTAACAATGGCCTCAGCAAAGGAGCTAAGAACAAACGTAGGACGCTGTATGCTGGCGTGGAAGGAACCGAGGGTGCGTAGGGGGGGATTTTCCAATGTTCTTTGAGTTGGAGCCACCCCTGTTCAACACCCTCGGAATGCTCCATAAAAGGCAGATGAGCCGCATTTGGTTTTCATTCTTCTTCCTCTCTTTGGTGTCAAATGTATATTTGAGCATGTCACATGCTCCAACGACAACGGTCAAAGGGTGCATCGGTGAGCCAAAGGCATGCGAGACGCTCGTGGGGGTAGGGGTCTGTCCTTCCTGCTCACCAGTACCTTGGTCCTCATCATGTTCCACCCTGTTGCATTAGCGGAGGTTGCATGGGATGATGATGGTTGGTTGCAAACCTCATACGGCACGGACCGTTTGGAGTTGGGTGATGAATTTGGATGCTATGGTATGCCTGGCCTGAGTTGGTTTAACGATCCTGGAGCCGTAGCCCAATCCTGTCAGTCTTACATTACCGAGCGAATCAATGCAAGTCAATGGGGTGCTCACCCGCTTTCAACGTATACTCCATCTAGCTTAACCATGGCTCAACATGAGCGAATCGCCTCACAAGGATTTGCTGTTCATGGTGATGAAAACGAACTTACAAGCACTGCATGGCATAATTCAACCGATGTCCCCTTTGACATATGGGACTGGTATAATCTTGGCCGAAGAGGTGGTACTTTGGAAAAAGGACTAGCGTCACTTGAATCAATTCAGGAAGAAGTCTCTGAAGGAGGGCTTGTTAATATGTATTGGATTGGCCGTGTGAATGATGCTACAGTCCGACACGATCGGGAGGTTCTAACCTATCTCAATGAGGCAGAGGATATCTGGCTTACAACATGGGGAGAAGCATGGTCCTATTGGTCCGCACATCGATGCTACGACCCTAGTTTTTCATCAGAAACTACCGAAGAAGGAACCGTCTTGAAATTTGAATCACTTATTGCCCAGGCCTGTACTTCTGGCGACCTTGTCGGTTGGAATCTGCCCCTGACTTGGCGATTAGATACGGGTTCTGCCGATGTTTCAAAGGTACTGATAGCAGGCGATAACGCTTCTTCTATAGAGGGTGAAACAAATACTATGCAAGGTTGGTGGCAACAAGAAGACGGGGTTGTTCTTCTCTCGGTGAAAAACGGAGAGTCTGTTGAACTTCACTTTAACGATACAGATGTAGAGTTTGACATACTTGGCTTGACTGAGTTTTGGAATAACCATAGTGCAGCTGTCACCATTGCCGGACATGAAACGAGTGATTTATTCAAGTGGTCAAAGCGTTTCCTTGAGGATGATAATGTCCGGTTTACATGGCTGTTGACTCCTCGCACATCAGCAGAGGGCGCTGCGTGGATGCCATATGCGGTGCTAGGAATTGCCTTTGCTTCAACAGTGGGAATGATGGCAGTCCTCGGGAGAGAAGGAATTGGCCCTCTGGGTCCTTACTTCGGTGAAAATTCAAAACAATCGAAACAACCGTATTCTGAACAGATGAAGCGAAGCCTTGATGCCGAAGAGTAATCGACAATGATACTGAGGCAACCGTCATGGGCAACGAGGACATCACCATCGACCCGTGGGGCAGTGCTCAATCTACGGATTATGATCGCATCATTGACCAATTTGGATTGACACCTCTCAATCCTACTACGATTTCACAACCGTCTCGTCTTCATCGCCGGGGTATTGTTTTCGCTCATAGAGACCTCGATGTCGTCCAAGAATCTCAGCGAAAAGGGGACCCCTTTGGCGTACTCACAGGACTCATGCCTAGCGGTCAAATGCACCTTGGTCATTCCATGGTGATCGAGCAAGTCAAATGGTTTCAACACCAAGGTGGAGACGTTACTATTGCGGTAGCGGATTTGGAAAGCCAGGCTACACGAGGTGTAGGACTCGAGCAAGGACGAAAGATAGCCCTGGAAGAGTATATTGCAAATTACGCAGCGCTAGGCCTTGACCCAGATAAAACCAACATCTATTTTCAGTCAAGGCGACCTATCGTACAACGACTTGGATTCCAACTCGGGAAACGAACGAACCTGAGCGAATTTGAAGCGATTTATGGCTTTAATGGAGAAACAAATCTTGCTCATGTGCAAGCACCATTGGTTCAAGTCGGAGATATTTTACATCCACAAACAGAAGAGTTTGGGGGTCTCCGCCCCATAGTCGTTCCAGTTGGAGTTGACCAGGACCCGCATCTACGACTAACTCGGGGTCTTGCAAGTAAAACAAACTGGTTCAATCTGAAAGATGCATCATCACGTGGTTTAATCATCAGTCTTTCAATTCACGATGAAAATGCAGGAGTGTTTGGCCAAATGCCTAACGGACGAATTGACCGAACCAAAGTAGAGCAAGTCTTTGAGAAGATTGTCAATTCGTTGAAGAACCTCGGGTTTTCCGACATCATGTCGAGCCCAAAACAAGGAACGGTCCATGTCCCTTCGGCAACTCAGCGGGACCGCCATGGAATTCGAATGGCCCTATTATCCCTTGAACGACAACTCGGTGGGCCAGGACTTTTAGCCCCATCTTCGACGTATCATCACTTTGCTGTTGGAATGACGGGAGATAAGATGAGCAGCAGTAAACCCAAAACCACCTTATTTCTCAAGGACGATATTGGAACGGTTGAGAAGAAGATTAAGCGTGCATTTTCAGGAAGTCAAGCAACAGTTGAGGAGCATCGTAGGCTTGGTGGGAACCCGGATATTGACGTGGCCTATCAGTACATGATGTATTTCTTTGAAGACGATGATTCATATCTTGCAGAAATCAATGCAGGCTACCGCGCGGGTAATATCCTTGCAGGTGAAATGAAGCAACTTTGCATCGATCGTGCGACAGAATGGATGTCAAACCTTCATGAAATGCGGGATCAGACTGCCCACTTAGTTACAGATTTCCTTTCATCAGATTCGCTTTAATCCAATTCTTCGGATGAAAATACAGCAGGGTCAGGCCCAACTGGCAACTCGGAAATCTCTTCATCTGTAAGTTCTCTGTCAACGGTATCCGGGTGAAGAATCATTGAATGTCCATGTGGATCCAATAGCACCATTGTAATCGGTTCATCAATGTCATCTTCCTTAAGAGATTCAAGTCTTGACAGCATCACGTTCAGTGAGCTCATTTCATCCATGAGTTCCAGGCGATTCTCATCATCTTCTGTTCGTATGATTTCCGTCTCATGGCCTCGCTTGACCAAGTTGATGACATCAATAAAACGATTCAAAACGCCTTCAATATTTGAGACATATCCGGTTGAGTTTCCACCGGGATTTACTTGCAGGTCCAATTCTGGAATGCGGACGGTGCATGATGATGACCGCACAACACGGGCATTGAGAAGTTCTGCTGAGTTCACAAACAAAGAACATCCACCGGGTTTTTTACCCTCTGCGGGGATGAAGTCTGTTTGCCTCCAGCCACATGCATGACACTGTACGGTCACTTGGGTATGCTCTCCAAAATAGGGAATTTCGTCAACATGGGCAATCATCTTGACATTACCGCTAACCATGCAAATAGGGCATGGGATGTCAATGTCCTGTTCGTCCATCAGTTCACGTCCGTGAATTCACTTCTGTCAACTGCAAATCCTTCCATTTCCGTACCCTTGAGACCACGGCATCCTTCGGGCAAAAGCATCAACCGTGTTTCAGTCATCTGTATGATTTGGCCCTGAAGGTCCCCTTCGATGAAGGTATGAAGGTTGTTCAGAGCTTGTGCAAATTCGGTTTTGCGTTTTATCAGCCGCTTCATTTCAACAATGCACCCGTGTCCTTCAGCAACCCAATCCATGAGTTGATGACATCCTGTGACGTCGTGAAGTGTTATATTGTGCAATACCATTCCTTCTTCCTTGATAGGTACCGGTGCGTTTGGATACATGATGTCTAAGTCATGGAATGTCATTGATGATGTCGGAGGTCGTGATGTGGATTCATGCTCAGAACTTGGCATTCGGAACCTTCGCAGTTCATCGTTCCCAGATATTTCTTCATCAGCATCCGGCTTGGAAAGTTTGGTCTCTGCCTGTTCGAGCAAATCCAAATCCGGCATTGCTGGAACAATTGCTTCTGTCGATGAGTCGCGAACAGGCGAGTCTTCAGGGGCTCCTGAAAATCGGTCCAACGAAGATTGAGCCTCGTCGGGAACCTTTGCCTTTTTTCTTCGCACAACCAAAGCAAGATGGCGGGGCTTCATCAACACTCCCCCTGATTCTTGTCATAGTGGCCAATAACGGTGATTGCACCTTGGCTCCGACATTTCGTGACCTTCATAAGGGACGTCGTCCACCGTAATCTTGAGCCTCAAGGTTCAAAGAGTGTCAACGGAAGGGAAAATCATGACCGAACAACAAGGCGTCCTCAAAACCGGAACAAGTACCTTAGGAATCACTTTCAAGGGAGGTGTAGTTGTTGGAGCAGATCATCGAGCCACAATGGGGCACTTCATCGCAAATAAAAGCGTACAAAAGCTTTTCAAAATCGGAGACAATCTTGCCCTCACAACTGCAGGGCTTGTTGGTCACGCTCAATCACTCTCCCGAACACTTACGGCTGAGGTCGCTCTGTTTGAACTTCGTCGTCAACAACCTATGACTGTCAAAGGGGCAGCAACGCTCACCGCCAACATTCTGTCCGGACGTCCGCATTGGGTTCAATTGCTCATCGTTGGCGTTGACGCAGACGGCGGCCATGTGTATTCTATCGATTCAGCTGGTGGTTCCATTCCAGATGCTTATTGCGCCACAGGATCGGGTTCTCCTTACATGTACGGTGTACTTGAAGATGGATTCAGCGAAGGCATGTCTCAATCGGATGCATTAAAACTAGCGGCCCGCGCCCTTTATGCGTCAGGGCAACGTGATGCAGCCTCCGGAAACGGCATGGACCTGGCAGTAATCACACCCGCATCTGGCTACCAACAAGTCTCTCAAGAAGACATAGCAAAGCTCCTCAAGTGAGCGTTATCCTATTCCTGCGGATTATCCGCATTCGCCCTTTGGGCATGTCACAGGCCGTGTGATGACGCAGGATTGAGGTAGATACTATGCAAATGACCTACAAAGAACTGAAAGATGAAATTGCTAAGATTGTTCCAAAAACAATCGATTACACCGTTGACCTAGAAGCGGGCAACATCGCCATCATAACAACTGAAATGGACAAATTTGGCGGCCGTGACGGCCTCATTGGAAAGATTGCTAAGCGAATCAAAAGAAAGATTGTACTTCGTACTCCCGTTGAGGCAATTATGGACATTGATGATGCAAAGGAGATTATTAAAACCCTCATTCCCGAGGAATCAGAAATAACTGAAATGTATTTTGATGGATGCTACCGAGAGGTCATCATTCAATGTAAGAACCCAGGTACAGCAGTTGGTCGTCGCGGAGAAAACACTCGTAAAGTACGAGACGAAACCGGTTGGTCCGTCAAGGTAGAGCGAACTCCGCCATTGTTGTCAAAGACGGTTCATGATATTCGCGGTTACCGACAAGAAAAAGCAGAAGAGCGACGTAAACTCTTGAAGGATTTCGGCCTTAATATCCACCGTCCTACTCGCCCTGGGGCCATTTGGGCCCGAGTGACTGCCCTCGGTTCTTACCGTGAAGTTGGACGAGCATGTCACTTTGTAACCACCAACGAATCACGAATCATGATTGACGTTGGAGTGAACATTGCATCGGATACCGACCCTATGCCTTACTTTACCGCACCAGAAGCATTGCCTCTTGAGAAACTTGATGCTGTCGTATTGACACACGCACACCTTGACCACGCCGGAATGTTACCTGTTTTGTTCAAGTATGGGTACAGGGGTCCGGTCTATTGTACTCCTCCTACACGTGATTTGATGCTATTATTACAGACGGATTACCTCAAAGTTGGTGGGGCTGAAGGAAAGCGCTCCCCATATGACATGGAAGACATTCGTATGTGCATGAAGCACGTCGTTGACGTCGATTGGGGTGAAACCACTGATATCGCTCCCGATGTGAAGTTGACCTTCTCCAATGCAGGTCACATTCTCGGTTCATCCGCAGTCCATCTCAATATCGCTGATGGAAAGCATAACATCGTCTTTAGTGGTGATCAGAAGTATGAGAAATCTTGGCTCTTTGATGCAGCAAACACTCGGTTCCCTCGTGTTGAAACTCTTGTCATCGAATCAACATATGGTGCCTCAGGAGATTACCAACCTTCCCGCCAAGAAGCCAATCAAGAATTACAGGATATTGTTTCAAGAACATTAGCGCGAGGAGGGAAGATAATTTGCCCTGTGTTTGCCGTTGGTAGAAGTCAAGAAGTCATGATCGCCATCGATGAACTCTTCCGCTCGGGTACGATAAAGCCTGTTCCGGTTTGGCTGGACGGTATGATTCAAGAAGCTACGGCAATCCACGCATCACATCCGAAATACCTCACGAATGCATTGAGCAAGTCTTTGTTGAAGGACGACGGTGAGAATCCGTTTACAAGCGAATGGTTCCGTCCGGTAAAGGGCCGTGAACTCCGTGAAAGCATCGTAATGGACCCGTCGCCATGTATTGTTCTAGCGACTTCTGGAATGTTGAATGGAGGGCCTGTCATGGAGTACTTCAAAAACTGGGCTCATGAAGAAAGGAACTCTCTTTGTTTCGTCGGCTATCAAGCAGAAGGAACTCTCGGGCGTCGCTTGCAGAAGGGCTTCGGAGAAGTTCCAATGTTGATTAATGGGAAAACCGAAATTGTGAAGATTGGTTGCGAGATGGTCACCATTGATGGTTTCTCTGGGCATTCTGACCGCCGGCAACTTTTGGAATTTGTTGACCAATTGAACCCTAAACCACGTAACATCATCTGCCATCACGGCGATTATCAGAAATGTAACGAACTGGGTCACACTCTGAGGGAACGGTACCGTTGCCGCACATACGCTCCAAAGAATCTTGAAACTATTCGGCTCTTGTGATCACGACAATGGCATTTCGATGTCAAAGTCCATGGGGTCAGGCAGAGGCTCGTTAACTCTTGAAGATTGTACCAAAGTTCCTCGTTTGTGAGAGTCCACGATTGATCTTGCAGTTCTACTAGGTGTTTTATCCGAATTCCAAATTGTCAGAGTTGCTCCTAATCCTGTGATGATTAAGGTTGCAATGACCAATGCGAGTGAGTACTTACTTTCTAGGAAAATTGCTCCAATCCACATCAATACGTTGACCGCTGCTGCAGCGATCATGATGCGTCGTGGATTAGAGGCCATGGTAATCGTAACACCATGTTGTTCATGAACCCGTTGCGACAGTGTATCTTCATGCAGCGGAGTTCAGGGCCATCGTGCCCCGGTTGGTTGATGACGGCAGTAGCGCCTTGGGGAGAAAATGCAGAGGATGCTTTTGACCAGGGATTGGTAGAACTTGGTTTGGGTGATGCACGAATTATTCAAGCACAAGGGGCAATGTTGCCTCTCGGCTTTGGTGCAACACCGCCTCGCCCCCTTCCTATGGGGTCATTGGTTGAGTGCCATCTCGCCACAGCATATGCCTGGAACGGTACTTCTGCTTCAGCAGGTGTTGCATGGGCCGCCTGTGTGACTCCAGAAGGCGATGAGTGTACCATTGTTGCTACGATTACTACCGCTCTTGATTATGAGGAAACCGTTCTCTTGCTTCGTCGAAACCTCCAACGTCGCCTTGCGAGCAGAGATTTGGAAGTCATTGAATTTGATGTTGCAGTAGACGAAGTTACAGCAGGTCAGGACCATCATGGGGTAGCCATTGCAGCATTGATTTTACCTGAGTCGCTCACGTTTGGAGCAAAAACACGCACAGGTCCAATCCGTGGTGCTTTGACTCGAAAGGCCGAGGAACCCAAAAAGCGAGTGGACACAAAGGCACCAGCAGCTCCAGCACGGCGTCCGGGACAGCCACAGAACAATCATGACTTCACATTGTGAAGTTTATCTGTACTCACGGAAGTGATGAACTATGGGTGAACAAAAATGGCTTGTGATACGATGTCCTGGTTGCAAGTTGTGTTTTGGTCATCGCTCAGTTTCGGGAAGATGTCCACATTGCGGACAACGGATTAGAGAGGATGCAGAAGTCTGCTTCATCGCTTCTTCATCTTCTGAGTTGCGGATGGAAGTCGCCCTTGCAAATACGCCAGAACCTCTCAGGGATGCCTTGCGTGAAAAGTTGTCTAAAAACGAATTGTTGTTTGACCAACCACAAGCACCGTCCCCCCATGTTTTGATTGATCTTGTACGTCGCCGGTGTGATGAAGACAATTCTGTAGGTCGCGTCACCGTTGATTCTATTCTTTCCTCAAAACATGCCGATATGGATGCTGATGGCCTTATGGAGCGTGCTGAACAAGAAGGTTTAGTGCTCCGAATTGGTGATGGTCGCTGGCAGTTTCTTGAGTGAAGTTCATAGGTTAGACCTCGTGGCCAAGGATAACGG
>TARA_B110001452_G_scaffold267359_1_pt1 | contig 55117 bp, 46 predicted proteins | sample TARA_B110001452 | Tara Oceans TARA_B110001452 (sample SAMEA4396971) | marine metagenome | biome: Polar Biome; feature: [DCM] deep chlorophyll maximum layer (ENVO:01000326); material: water (ENVO:00002006), including particulate matter (ENVO:01000060) such as... | depth 25 m
TGATAAGATGGATGACAAGTACGATTTGGTAGGATTCTTCTTGGACAAGGAAGGTGTTTTCCGTTCCAACATCATCAAACTCTTGGACGGTACAGCCGCTGAAGAAAGTGCCTCTAGCATCTCATTTGCAGCAGGTACATTTGCTGCAGTGAACATCGTATTCTTGATGCTGTTTTTCTCTCAATTTGCCATTCTTTGGATTGAACGAAAGGCCGTTGCTCGTATGCAAGACCGATACGGTGCAACTACCGCACTTCGCTCGTTGTGGGTTGGTGAAAACGGTGTGACTGCTGGTGAATGGTGGAATATGTTGCCGTTTGGAGCAGGAAAGCCAGTTGGCGCTATCAACAAATGGTTGAACAAGAACTTCGGGAATCGTGACGAGAACTTCGCTACGGTTGACCGTGTGAACAACCGTTCTTGGATGGGCAAACCCATCGTTCCTGGTTTCTTCCAAAACGTCGCTGACGGAATGAAGTTTCTCGTTAAGGAACACATGGTACCTCAACGTGCGGATAAATTGATTTTCGAAGTTTCACCGTTCCTTATCGTGTCCTCAACCTTACTCATATTGGGTATGATTCCACTTTCAAGCGGCATTTACGCAACCAATCCGGACCTCTCCATTCTCTATGCTATCGCCATCTTCGGTATCGCTCCAATCGGCGTCTTCTTCGCCGGATGGTCCTCAAACAACAAGTACACTCTCATCGGAGGAATCCGTTCCGCCGCTCAACTTACAGCATACGAGATTCCATTGCTTCTCACCCTCTTGTCGGTTGCGATTCTTTCAGGTACGTTCAACATCATTGAAAGCATCCATTTCCAGCATTCTGCGGGCTCATGGAACCTCTTCTTGATGCCGCTAGGAGCAGCCCTATTCCTCATCACGATGATTGCAGAAGTGGAACGTGTTCCGTTCGATATGCCTGAAGCCGAAGCTGAACTCGTTGAAGGTTGGTGGACTGAATACGGCGGTATGCGATTTGGTATGCTGTTTATGGCTGAATACATCCGCACCTATGCAGCATGTTTCCTCTTTACTCACTTTTTCCTTGGCGGATGGCACCTCCCCTTCCAGGGAACCATTGGGTCCATTGAATTCTTGGGACTTGGCGGACTTTACCTGCTCATCCCTGGGGCTGTTATGACGCTCATCAAGTCGTGGCTCGTCTTCCTCATCGTGTTCGTTTGGGCTCGCTTTTCTCTCGCACGAATTCGAACCGACCAAATTTTGGAATTCGGATGGCGTATGCTCCTTCCTCTTGCGGTACTCCAACTAGTTCTCTCGTTGGTTTACCGACTTTACTTGTTCAATCCTGATGAAATGTCTGCTCAGAACGATGTTGCAGGCGGTATGGCTTGGGACGCCTTTGGAATCCCCTTCTTTGTACCTGCAGCAACAACGTTGTTCTGGATGGGTATGTTCTGGGTCTATCTCAACGATGAAGACAAGTCAGTCGCACAGGAACGAATGTTCCACGTACAAACAGTAGAGCCTGCGGGAACAGTTGTCCCGGGGCAGGAGTGAGGTGAAACCATGCCAATGCATCCACACGCACAACCGAATTTTAGAAACCTATTTTGGTACCCGTTTAAGATTACTTTGATCACAGCTCTCCGAACCTTCCCGTTCATCGGTAAGCGATTCGGAAAGAAGCTCGGTGATTACCACAATACCAGCCACCCTGAATTTTTGGACGATGGAAGCCGAACTCGTGCCGCTTCCTCGGTTGTAATGAACGATATTTCCCGCCAGGAATTTGCTCCTGACCGTGTGACTTCTGACCTCAAGCCAACTCTTTGGAAGCCTCAAACGGTTCAATACCCGTACGAGCGACTTGAAGACATGGAGCCATGGCTGTTCGTACCAGGGAACTACAACGGACGAATTGGTGTTATTTGGGAAACCTGCACTGCATGTAAAATGTGCGTGAACATCTGCCCGAACGATTGCCTTCACATGACGACTGAATTGCGAGTTGACGTGCTGGACTCCGCTGACGGCGAAGATGGCGGCTTAGGTATGGAACTTGAAGTCGGCAAATACGCTGCGGTTGAAAAGCCTGAAGTCAAGGCGGAGCTAGAAGAATTCAATCTCGTTACAGCACACACCGATGCACCTGATGAGTGGCGCTTTGCAGAAGTCCTGGACCTTTCAGGAGATACAGCAACGGTCCGATGGAATGATTCTGGAGAGGAAGCCATCGTTTCCCAATCTGAACTCCGACCTGCTGACGACCAAATTGTCTCTGGACGCATTGACCTCGGACGCTGTATGTTCTGTGGACTCTGCATGGAATCCTGCGGATTTACTTCCTTCTTCATGACCAACGAATACGATGGTATGTCCGGATTTACACGACAAGACCTGTGGTTTGATGCCTCACGAACTCGAGTTCTTCCAGGCGTGCACCAAGAAGCCGTTGACGCTGAACTAGCAAAGCGTGCTTCCAAGGAACGCACCAAGCGAGCCAAGAAGGCTGCAAAGGAAGCTGCAAAGGGGGATGCTTGAGATGGACATAGCGAGTGCTGCTGAAACCGGTGTATTCTTTCTTTTTGCTGCGATTACTCTCGGCGGTGCGCTGGGACTTATTTTCGCACAAAGGGTTGCACATTCAATGCTCTCGCTCATCTTCTGTTTCATGGCAGTCTCAGGAATCTTCATCCTTCTCGGAGCAGAATTCCTCGCAGCCATCCAGATTCTTGTTTACCTGGCGAGTGTAGGATTAGTGGTACTGTTCGGTATCATGCTCACACGTCGTCAAATTCTTGAGGAGGACTTCGAATGAAGTTCCTCTCTCTGTTTACCCGCCTTGGGCTCGTTGCTCTGGGCTTTATCCTCGTCGCCATCGTTAACGATGACGAGGTTTGGAGCAATCCAAGCACCACCACTCCGACCACCTCAGGACTTGCTGATTCGATGCTCAATCAATGGGGATTGGCCTTGGCCGTTCTTGGCTTGCTCATGGCTATGGCCATGATGGGAGCGGCGTACCTCGTTCGTGATGAGCGAATGGAAAATCTATTGTGGGAATTTGGAGGTGAAGAAGAATGATTGACCCAGCATGGGTTTCAGGTCTTTCAGCACTGTTGTTTGTTATTGGACTTGCAGGAGCTTTCACTCGTAAAAACGCTATCATCGTTCTGATGTGCATTGAATTGATGCTGAATGCTGCGAATATGCAATTTGCTGCAGCAGCGATTCATCACGGCGATGCTACAGGGTGGGTATACACCATTTTCGCCATTGCTATTGCGGCCAGTGAGGTCGCTGTTGGACTCGCCATTTTCTTGGCCATGTATGGACAACACGAATCAATTACGCTGGACGATATTAACGTCTTGAAGAACTGAGGTGATAGGATGGGTAGTACAAGCAGTTCCGAAGTAATTATTCAAAGCAGTGCGGTAGAATACGCACCTCTTATCCTCATCTTGCCCATGTTGGCTTTCCCGGTGATTTTGTTCCTTGGAAAGATCTTCAACGGCAATCCATTCTGGAAGAACAATGTCAAGGAAGGCGGATTGATTGCTCTTGTCATCATGGGGGCCAGTCTCCTTCTGTCTCTATGGCTCATCAAGGACTTTATTGGTAGTTTTACCAGCATGGAAGAGTTCACCGATTGGACTTGGTTCACTTCGAGCATGTGGGAATCCGGCAATACAACCAAAACAGTCGTATTTGGGTTTGGCGTTCACGTTGACCATATTACCGTCGTTCTCCTCTTTGTTGCATCATTCCTCTGCCTTCTCATCAACAGTTTTGCTATTGGTTACATGAACACCGACCCTATCAACGATAATCGTAACCATCGTTTCTACGCAGAGTTCGTTCTCTTCTGCTCCGGTATGCTCGGTATGGTTCTTGCAGACTCGTTCCTTTGGTTGTTCATCTTCTGGGAATTGATGGGACTTTGTTCCTATCTTCTCATTGGGTTCTACTACGAGCGACCCAGTGCAGCCTACGCAGCAAAGAAGGCCTTCCTCACCACCCGTGTAGGCGATGTGTTCCTTATGGTCGGCCTGGCCATGCTGTGGACGCTCTTTGACGGCCATCTCGATTATGCATACGTGTTCAACGATGATAACATCGCAAAAGTAGACCCTTCAAGCCTGGCATGGGCACTCGGCTTGATGTTCATTGGTGCAGTCGGCAAGTCTGCCCAATTCCCCCTCCACGTTTGGCTGCCTGACGCAATGGAAGGTCCCACGCCTGTTTCCGCTCTCATTCACGCAGCGACCATGGTAAACGCCGGACTCTACCTCGTCGCTCGCATGTTCCCGTTCTTTGGCTCCGAGCATATGTTCGGACAATTGGACGACCTCGCCTTTCTCATCGCCGCAATTGGTGGAACAACCGCAGTTATGGCGGCAGCGATTGCTTTCGTACAAACAGACCTGAAGAAAGTCCTGGCGTACTCAACCATGTCACAATTAGCATACATCTTCACTGGCCTAGGGGCAGCACTCTATCTTGCCAACACACTTCACTGGCACGGTGCAGGGCATGAAGTTGAACATGGCATTGTCGTAGTAGCCTTCGGTGCTGCTCTCTTCCACCTGTTCAACCACGCCATGGCCAAGGGAATGCTCTTCATGGCCAGTGGTGCAGTGATTCACGAAGTCCACCATGCACACCATCATTTGCATCACGACGACCATCACCACGACTCGAGCCCCAAGGAACTCGTGATGCTTGCAACCTACCTCAAAGGCAAAGACCAATCGGCTTTTGACTTCTTCACCTCAATTGACCTTGATGGTTCAGGTGAAATTGATACCTATGAATTCAAAGAAGCGCTCAAGAGCGCAGAAGTTGCAGACCTACCTCCCTGGGAAATGGAACCGCTCATGAAAGCCATCGACATTGACGGCAATGGGAAAATCAACGTTCCAGAACTGGACCTCACCTTGAGTCGTGTCCTTCTTGAAGACGCTCACGACCACGATGACCACCACGAAGAATTTGATGCACAATCCATGGATAACATGGGTGGACTTGCTTCCAAGATGCCCATTACCGCTACGGCAATGCTTGTTGGTTCACTCTCGATCATGGGATTCCCGCTTATCGGTGGATTCTGGTCCAAGGAAGGAATCATTGCCAATACCTGGCGAGTCGCTCTTGACGACCCTCGCTTCATGTATCCTGCCCTTTGTGTTCTTCTTGGCGCCGGAATGACCGGATTTTACATGTCCCGAATGTGGCTCAAGACCTTTGCAGGGGCTCCGAAGGGAGAAGTTGCAGCCCATGTTGGTCCTACCAATACGTGGATCAAAACGCCTCTATTCATCCTAACTTTCGTGACGCTATCAGGAATCCTCCTCGCTGGTACGGGCTTTACACACTGGGTTTCTGATATTGGATATGCTCCAATGTTTGATGGAGAAAAGAACCTCTTTGAAGGTGTCTTGTATGAGTTGGAACACGCCTTCGCAAACCACGATTCATTCTTCTTCATTCTCTCTTATGTTGCTCTGTTCTTTGGTGCGATTGTAGGGCCCGGACTTGCTTTGTCGTTGTACGGCGGCAAATTGGATGAAGGTGAAGTCGCCAAGCCATGGTTTACACCTATCCTTGCACTTAATGCAGCCGTTAAGGGACGCTACCACTGGGACAATTCAGCACTGAGCGAATCCACCCTTGCCACAGCACTGAGCAACCGTCTTTACTTTGACCACTATTATGATATGGCCATGCTCAAGATCGTAGCAGCCTTTTCATTCAAGGCAGCAGAAGCAGACTCAAGCGTTATTGATGGAACTATCAAGACCATTGAACGTACTTCACAACAGCTTTCAACAAAACTCCGTGCTCTAACGACAGGTTCTGCACGTGACTACATTCTCATGGCGGCGGTTGGAACACTCGTTCTTTTCGGCTTAATTTGGGGGGTGGTTGCATGACCACAGGAATAGACTGGATCTCGATACCACTCGTTGGACTACCGCTCATCAGCAGTATTGTGCTCCTCATGTTCATTGGAAACCTTTCCAATGCTGCTCGAGAAAAGATGGGCCCCTCCATTCGTATGGTATCTCTTATCGTATCGTTCATTATGCTCGGTGTCACCACCATGATGTTCTTTACCCAAATGGGAGGTATGGAAAAATGGGAGTTGCTGGATTTCGGCTCGTTTAACTTTGAACACCGATATGAATGGATCGAAGCCCTCGGAATTCACTGGAGTGTCGGTATGGATGCTCTTTCCTTCCCGATGGTTTGGTTGACTACGTTCCTTCTACCAATCACCATAGTTGCTACATGGAACGAAAAGAATGCATCCGTTTACTTCCCACTCATTCTCATGATGGGAGGTGCTTTGATCGGAGTCTTCGTAGCCTTGGACTTGTTCATGTTCTATGTCTTCTGGGAACTAACACTCATTCCAATGTTCTTCCTTATTCTCAAGTGGGGTGGAAAAGACAGAAAGTATGCATCTCAGAAATTCTTCATCTACACCTTTACTGCTTCAGTTGTGATGTTGCTCGGTTTGGTCACCATGTATTTCTTACAACCTGACTCGGCGTTGTCTTATTCTGGCAGCTGGACCGGTCGGACGTTTGACATTCCAACTCTCATCAGCCACTCCCAAGCCGCTAACGCAAACGGAATGTGGTTCCTTGGAGAAAGCATGCAAAAGGTACTCTTCGTTATGTTGATGATCGGTTTCCTCGTTAAATTGCCCTCGGTTCCTTTCCATACTTGGCTGCCTGACGCCCACGTTCAAGCGCCCACGGGTGGTTCAATGCTGCTTGCAGGTGTTATGTTGAAGATGGGTGCTTACGGAATGTTCCGTCTGCCCTTAGCCATGTTCCCTCACGCTGCGGAATTCTTCCAGTTCTGGCTTCTTGCCTTGGGAATGATTTCTCTTGTTTGGGGAGCAGTTGTTTGTCTTGGACAAACCAACCTCAAGAAGATGGTCGCTTATTCCTCTGTGTCTCACATGGGAGTTATTCTCATCGGTATCGCAACCATGCAACCGCTTGGTTGGGCTGCAGCCCTCTTCATGATGTTCGCTCACGGAATCATCAGCCCAATGCTCTTCGCCGTTTGTGGTGCATTCAAGCATCATTACCACAGCATGGAAATTGGTTCTATGCGAGGTATGGCTAAACACTCTCCTTGGCTTGCAACGTCAATGATGTTTGCATGGATGGCTTCTCTTGGCCTCCCTCTTCTTGCTGGATTCGTTGCAGAACTCATGATGTTCCTCGCTCTGTGGCACTTCCTCGCAGCAGAGAACTGGAGTGTCTTTTGGATGGTTGGCCCAGCGTTCGTTCTCGCTATCACTGCTGCCTACTATCTGTGGTCCATGCAGCGAACCATCTTCGAAGGTGGAGATGAAACCCAACCACCTGCAAGTCTTAATGGCGAACCGGTTCCCGATATTGCAGACTCGGAGAAAATCTCCATGGTCATTATGGCAGCATTTACTATTCTCTTCGGAATCATGCCTTGGATTGCCCTTGACATGATGAACGGATGGACAGTTGCGTTCTTTGAGCAGTTATTGATCCCAATTTTAAACGGAGGTGTCTGATATGGATGATGTAATCAAGCCCTTTGGAGATGGTTTTGTAACCGCCTTAGCCCCTGAATTTGTCCTCGTGATTGGGTTGTTCACGCTAATGATTGTGCCAAACCTCGGAGACGCAAAGTTCCGAATTCCATTGACGCAAGTGCGAATTCCCTGGTTGTTTGGTGGAAAGCGAGGAACGCTTGACAGCGACCCACGTCTTCCTGGAATATTTGCATCGATCTTCTTCGTCATGGCGTTCATCATCGCAGCTATTTCTTTCATTGGCGGAATGGAGACCAAAACCATTGCATCAGGAACCAACGAACTTCTCAAAGTTGACGAATTCAGCCGCTTGTTTGAATTGATATTTTACGGTGCTCTCGCCTTGGCTTCTATCGCATCGATTGATCGCCTCCCAGCGACCAGTCGTAAGGACCGAAGTGTCTCAGGCCTTTACAACAATCGTCGCCAAGTTGACTTTTACATTCTGCTCATAACCTGTGGTCTTGGAATGTCAGTTGTTGCTTTGGCCCAAGATTTGTTCTTGCTGTTCATTGGATTAGAGTTGGCTTCGTTCTCCACTTACGTTCTTGTAGCGTTCATGAAAGAAACCAAGGAAGGCTCAGAAGCTGGAATGAAGTATTTCATCGTGGGTTCAGTTGCTTCAGGAGTTGGTCTTTACGGTCTTTCTCTACTCTACCTATGGTCGGGCTCTCTTCAATTTGAAGAGCTCACTGCTCACTTCAATGCTACTGGAATGGATCCACTTCCACTTACCGCTTTGGGAATGCTTCTTGTTGGATTTGGTTTCAAGGTCAGTGCTGCACCTTTCCACTTCGCAGCGCCTGATGCATACGCTGGAGCGCCCGGACCCGTCGCAGGTGTTCTTGCTACAGCAAGCAAAGCAATGGGAATTGTAGGGCTTCTACGCATTCTTCTGGTGGTTGCAGCTCCTGAAGGCATGGAGGATGCAACGACGGTGTGGCTCATCGCTCTGGCGGTCTTGTCCGTCATTACCATGACTTGGGGAAATATTGCAGCTCTTGGTTCAACCAATCCAAAGCGAATGCTTGCTTACTCGTCTGTTGCTCATGCTGGATACATGCTTGCGGCTATTACAGCAATTGGTGCCTTGAACTGGGATGCCGCTCATGCTGATACGAGCAGAACTGCAGCACTTGCAGTTGTTACAGCGTTGATGTTCCATCTTGTTGTTCTGGTCTGTTTCAAACTTGGAGCCTTCTTGGTTCTCTCTCTTTTGGAATCCGAAAACGGAGGGCACACCCTCGAGTCGTTGGGTGGCTTGGTCAAGCGAGAACCCTTCATCGCCGTTGCTATGTTCATCTTCATGATGTCTTTAGCAGGTGTTCCACCGCTTGCAGGTTTCCTCTCAAAGCTGCTCGTAATAATGGGTATCGTCAAGGCAGCACTCATCGAATCAACTGCCTCTGGCAATGTTACGTTTAGTGAAATCCACTGGATTTGGTATCTAGCCCTTATCATGGTAATCAATTCAGCAATTTCAGTCTTCTACTACCTCCGAGTTGGCTTGGTGATGTTCTTCAACGAACCCGAAGAAGGCCGAGAGGGACCGCTTCCACGTGGGACTTCAGTCCGCTTAGCAATCGTAGCCTGTGTGGCTTCAACGATTTACTTCGGTGTTGGCGCAGGGCAACTCATTGCACTATGCGAATCAGCAGCGAATGCCCTTGTTGGGGCATGGTGAATACATCACGCAGGCGCCCAAAACGCCTTCTTTAGGTGATGACTTCAAGAGGGGTAGGCCGATAGCACAGACAGGTGAGACTGATTGGGTCGCAGACATGAGGAAAAAGTAGACGTGGAAGAACTCGCACGTCTTGAGAATCCTGAAGGCTCAAATGACGGTAAAATCCGTGTCAAAATGCCCAACAAGAAAGTGAACGAAATGTTCGCTCTTGCTTCACAAATCCTCGGAGGTCGTCGTGTGACCGTTCTCTGTGCTGACGGCGAAACCCGAATGGCCCGAATTCCAGGAAAAATGCGACGCCGACAATGGGTCCGTGAAGGAGACTTGATCATCGTTTGGCCTTGGGACTTCCAAGACGCAAAGGCTGACGTCAAGCACCGCTATACCAAAACTCAAGCAATGTATCTGTCACGAAAAGGCGTCCTTCCAGACGATGTTGACATGTTCGGAATGAGCACACGCTATGATGATGATGACGAGCACGATGATTTGTTCAGTTCAGCGGGTTCACCTTCCGAAGAAGTTGCTCAACCCGTAAAGGAAGAGTCAGAAGACCTCTTTGCCGATGACGATGATAGTGACGATCTTTTTGCTGACGACGATGAGGGCGGCGACGACTTGTTTGCTGATGAAGAAGAATCAAAGCCTGAAGTTGCTGCTGCTCCAGTTGAGGAATTCCCAGAAGAAGCAAGCGGCGATGACGACGACGACGATGACGACGATGACATTGATGCCGTCTTCGCCTGAACTTGATTCAATGAGGTGCCAGCATGGCCAAGGACGATGAATGGGAAGAACTCGCCCGTCGTCAATCACGTAAGCGTCGTCCTCTCAAGAAGGATAAGAAGGGGTCTAAAGAAGAGCAACTTGATTCTGACTTTGAACGTAAGGAGCAAAACGAATTTGTTCGTGATTTGGAAGAAAAATCATCAAAGTACGCATGGATGAAAGAAAAGCGTTTCAGCACGATGTTTCGTGATATTGAAGAGAAAATTCAGGGAGCGATGGGTACGGGTTCCTTCGATTGGGTTGACCGTCGTGTGTTTGATCAAGTGTTCGACCGTTTGACGCTCATGGCCCTTTACAAATTAATGAAAACTGGGGTCATTGACACACTTGACTTTCCAGTTGCACGTGGAAAAGAAGCGCACGTTTTCCATGGGACAAGTCTCTCAGGGGAGCCCGTAGCCGTTAAAATTTTTCACACTTCAAACGCTGTATTCAAGAATCTCGTACAGTACATTGAGGGTGACCCCCGCTTCACAGGTTTAAGGCGCAAGCACCGTGATCTGGTTGAAGTATGGGTCCGTAAGGAACATCGCAACCTCACTCGATTGGCTCGTTGGGGATTGAATGTCCCAATCCCAAGAGGTATCCACAAGAACGTTCTCATCATGGATTATCTTGGTACCAAAAATTCTCCTTCACCAAAACTTCGTGAAGTTCTTGTTGATGACCCTCAGTCTGTATACGAAGATTTGCTCGAATTCCTTGCCGTTTCATGGCAGAAGGCAAATTTGGTTCACGGAGATTTTTCTCCGTACAATATTCTCTGGCATGACGGCCGTGCAAAAGTGATTGATGTCGGGCAAGGTGTGGTTGAAAGCCATCCCAAATCACAAGAATTCCTCGTTAGGGATGTAACTCGGCTTGTTGAATGGGGGCAGAAAAACAATCTAGATGTAGACCTTCCAGAAGCGATGTATGAAGTTCTTAACATGGATTTGTCTCACGTGAAACAAATTGAACTTCCAGAAGAATGGAATTGATCATTCTTCTTCCCAGTTGACTGTCTCGTCTTCTGCCAGTTCCATCATATCTGAAACGGCATCACCATCTTCGGGATCAACCTGTGATGCTCGCATTCTGCGATGATTTCGGCTATCTGATATTTCAGCAAGACCGGGGACGAGACTGTCAAAGCCTGATGTAGGACGTTGTGTGTCTTCTCGCTCTTCAAATGCGTCAAGAGATTTAGATTCAAGACGTGCTCGTTTGCGATCCCGTTCAAGGAAACTGATGACACTGCCGTGTTCCGAGCCGCCCGCTAACATCTCAATGGCGTGTCGGGCTGAGTACAATCCACCTTCCTCTCCAACGAGGACCACGGTTGAATTGTAGATGCTGATTTGAGTCTGTGTCAGATTCTCAATGAGTTTCCGAATCTTCCCTTCCCGCCCAATAATTCGGGCACGAATTCGCCGTTGTTGGTTGGACCGCTTTCCGACGAAATCGCGAAGGTCAATAATTTCGAAAAAGTGGTCATCTTCGAGAAGCGTAACGGCTGCGTTCGGCGCCATGCCCCGACCGATCGCTTTGACAACATCTGGGAGTTTCATAGCCTTGACGGGGTCGTAAGAGCCTACATCGCCCCAGAGAACTTCAATATCCCCATGGTCCGAATCAATGTTGAACTCTTTACAACCTGCAGCCTTCCTGATGGCTCTGGCTGTTTCACCCTTGGCTCCAATGATAACCGCAATGCGGTCTTTGGGCACCCGTGGTAGGGACTGTCGCATGGCTAACCCTGCGGCCCTTCTCTTTTCAATCCCTTGTCTTCCGCTGGAGCAAGGACAACCCAAACCCAACAAGGAGGATGAGGAGTAATGATGGGGCAAACGAAGGAACGGTTCCAGGGGCGTCGAGGGACGCTCCGGTTACAACGAGATAATTCGCATTGTTGCTTTCATCGAATTCATCAATAACGTTTGCAAAATCGATGACAAGACGCAAATCAAACTGTCCCGATGTTGGGACAGTATAGTACCATGTCACGGTCTCTGTACTGTTTGAGAGCGTACCCAAGGGAAGATTTCGGGTTTCCATTACCGTCCACTCAACCGTTGAAGAACGGTCGGCAGGAGCTGATTCCAGGCGAACGATAACGCTCCCTGGATAATCTTGATTTGATTCGAGTACGCTCGTAATGGTGATGTTTCCGTTTTGTTCTCCTGGTCGTACGACCAATCGGTCAAGATTTGTTTGAGTTGCATTCCAATAGAGGTCTAATCCAGGGAGGATTTGGAAGGAAGCGGATTCAGTGGTGTAGGTATTGCCTGCCTCATCTTGTAAGAACGCCCTTAGCATAATGTGCTGGCGGGATTTTGTCACCCAGCTGGACAGGCCAATCTGTCCGTCAAGTCCGTTGACGCCTAAATTCAACCATCGGCCTGAAATATCCGGAGTTTGACCAACACCGTTGGAATCGAATCCATACTGAATGTAGGAGGAAACATTATCCATTCCGGAACCGAGGTCTTCAGCGCTAAAAGAAACGTTTGCTGGACCGATTCTGCTGGTTGTAAGTTCGTCAACAGTCCATCCGAGTGGTATAGGGTCCGTTTCATCTACGTTAATTTCAATCGTTTGGTTAGCACCAATATTCCCTACACGGTCAATGGCTCGAACAATGAGTTCATGGGTTCCCTCGGCAAAGGAGAGAGTCAATGAGTCGCTCGTTGTAGTGGTCCAAGATGAAGCTCCTGTGGCCATGTATTGGATGCTCTCAACCCCGGAACCTTGTCCGTCGTTGGCTGAAGTCATGATGTTACTGAGGGTGATGCTTCCAGAACGGTGCCATGTTGAGCCGTCACCAACAGTAATCGCTCCAATAGATGGCCCTGTACGGTCAATGCCAATGTGGAATGTTGAGGTGTTAGAAAGTCCGGATTGGTCGTATACAGTGAGTCGGGGGGACCATGTGCCTTCGGGCATATTGCCTGAAGCCCAATCCCATCCATACGCCAGCGAAGTAGGCCCGTCGGTTGCTGGAGTTCCCGGTCCTGGGACCGTTGTGAGTGTTGCCTGTTTCAAATCATCGTCGTTTGCACCCCAGCGGAAAGAAATTGTTCCTTGAGCGGGTATGTTGAACCATGCACGGTCGTTGATCGAGCTACCATTGCCAGCATTGGGGTTTAGCGCCGTGAAGATGGTAATCTCGGGAACCTGATTTGTGATATTGAAGGAGCCAGAAAGAGTGGTCGTATTGGCTTCTGCATCACTGTCCCAGCCGGTTGCTCGTAAGGTGTAACTTCCGTTCGTGTAATCGGTGCTGTCGAACGGGTACATCCAAGGCGTCTCGGTCAGGTTGACGACCGAACTGTAAACGGGTGTTGAGGTTGAGATGTCGTCATCGGTAATTTCGAGTAACAGGGAATCCAGTGTTCCGGTTCCAGTGATACTGAAGGTTAGCGTTTGAAGCCCGGTAATGTTATCATCTTGTGTGGGGCCATTTGAGAATGCAATAGAAAGACTCGAGGAGCCACTTTCAAAGGGCATAATGGCATCAGAGAGGGGCGATGTGTCTCCTTGCTGGGGCAGTGGAGCAGTCCCAGCGAAGAGGATGAGCACAAGCAAGATGCCCATACGACTCCGTCCCATGCATTCACGACAGGTGCGATTGTCCTTCAATCCTCCCCTCCGTTTCTGCCTTCATTTACTCTTTCGGGCTTTCATACACCCTCCCGTATAATGTATTCAACGAAGAAGCACTGCGCTTAAACGGGCCAAGAAGAGATGGGTTCAAGTGCTTTGCATGTGCAAGTGTTATCCATGCAGAGAACACCGAAGGCCGCCATCATCGTAGCCTTGTTATTGGTCACTTTGATTCCACTCCCCGTTCAAGCCGGCGACAGTGGAGGAGTTCAATCGTCTGTAGCTCAACTTGCATTGACTCCAGAAAACCCTGTCATGGGGGGCTCTGTGGACATCGAAGTTGGATTGTATAACAGCGCCCTAAGCGATGCGTTTGACGTCCAAGTTGCTTTTTACAAAAACTCAATTGCGACTCAGAACCGTCTTCTTCAAGATGAAATAAACATTCCTGGAGAAAGTTTTGTCACGGTAAGTGTCACGTGGAATGGATTGACGGAAGGAGTGCAAAAGGTTTGGTTTGAATTTAGTGCTGGAGGCGATATTCCGGTTTCATTTAAAGAAGAATTTACAGTTCAGGGCCTACCTAACCTTCGAATTGATACCGCTTCAGTTGACCAAACTCAAGCGGTTTATTCTGGCGATACCGTTGACTTCTCTGCTCTCGTGTTGAATTCAGGTTCGGTAGACGCAGGAGCTAGTAATATGTTGCTTAGCGTTCCAGAATCTGCCGATGTGATTCTCTCAACACCAGCACTTGTCGCAGGTTCTTCTGCTTGGGTCAACACCACCATTACCGCTCCTAGCAGTGGAATACATATGATTGAGGCAACACCAGATATTGACAATTTAATTTACGAGGCCTCAGAAATCGGAAAAACAGAGTCCGTTCAGTTGGTTGTTTCTAGCCGGATGGACCTTTCGTTCAAAGACGGTCTAACCGTTACAAGTGACGCGGAAGCACTCGAAGGGCCATGGTTGATTTCGGGAACGATTGTTCGCACTAATGGGACTGGAGCAGCAAACATCCCGATGGTTCTTGAAATCAACAACCCACTTGGCGGGGTAGTCATGGGCGCTCCCTTCACGGTACAAATTTTAGGAACAGGCTATGCAGAACAAGCCTTTTCGGCAGAACTGAATTCCTCAACCATCGGTTCTCTACCCGACGGGGACCACGTTGTCACAGCGCGAATTAATCCGTTTGACGAAGTTGGTTTTGAACAAGAGTCAACCGATAATGATGAAGCTTCTGGCATGCTTACTATCTCTCCAATTCCAGATGTGAACGTCGATCCTCCGCTTTGTACTGCATGTACCGTTCAATCGGGTGATGATGTTGAATGGCGTATCACCGTAACCAATACTGGAGATAAAGCCGTACGAGGATACATTGAGTATACATTTGACGGAATTAACGGACAATCGCCTCAAATCACCCTTACTGACGGAGAGATTCTGACTTGGACCGTAAGTTTACCAACCAACTTAGGAGAGCATGAAGCACTCTTCAACGGCAATTGGGTTGCGGCAGAAGGAAGTTGGGATGACAACAAGCAAAACTCGAAGTTTTCAACATCTGCTCAAGTTGAATCAAAATTGAAGTTAAGTTGGGAATATGCCTCCTTACAAATCATTGATGCTGACAACCAGTCAGTTGGAAGTCCTCTTCAGGACGGAGCAGCATACACGCTTTCTATCAATATGACAAGTAAAGAAACGGGTAGTGCAAATTTCACATGTGCTGACGGGTCGGGAAATATCCTCGCAACCTTGGCGACAAATGTTGCAGAGCGTGGAGATCGTGTGTCTCTATCATGCACCTTTACAGCAACTGCAGCAATGACAACCCTCCGTATTATTCCAGATGAAACCAGTATTGCCGACCTCTTTAGCATGTCCTTTACGACATTAGCTTCAACCGAGGGTGCAGATGATGCAGGCTCATCAGAAGCAGGAACTATGACGCTGTTTGGTATTGGAGCCCTCATTCTTGTTGCCGTTCTCGTTGCAGCCATTCTCCTCACCCGGGAGCGCGAGGAAGAGGTTGAGCGAGACATCTTCGACTACTGCCCTTCCTGCGATGGAGAACTCGAAGGAACCGAGGACAAATGTCCCCACTGTTCCTTCAACCTCAAGAAAGCCCGAAGTCAGTTCCACGATTGCAAGGAATGTGGAGAATCAATTCCCGACTTGTTGGACAATTGCGCATACTGTGGAGCGGAGCAAGATGTTTCGTCTTACTTTGAACAACGAGAACGCAAAGAACGTAAGGAAGTCGTCAAAGAGACGGTTGCCCTTCCAGAGGAAGAAGACGAAGATAGAATCGTTACCGGAACTCAAAACTTTGCTGAGACCGTCAAAGAATTCGGATTTGATGAAGAACACCTCGAGGAAGAGTGGGATGCAAATATCGAAGCTGCTGAAGCTGAAGTTGAGGCTGCATATGACCGCCGCTATGCTGACGAGATTGCCCTAGAAGATATGACTGAAGAAGAGGTTGAAACCTACAAGTCTCAAGTCGTTACAACACTCAAGTCGTCCCGGGATGAATCGCCCGATCACGACTTTGAGGCGATTCTCGCATCCAAGGGTGAATTGCGTTCATTGGCTAAGGAAGATGGGGAATTAAGCGCATCAGATGCTAGTATCAGAGAACGTTTGTTCGAAATCACCGGTGAAGACGGTGTTTTGCCCGGTGAGAAGGTTACGGTCGGCATGACCCTTACCGACTCTGCTCTTGCTGGTAATGAAGTGGCTGAAGCAACGACAAACTTCTCGTTTGAAGATGATGATTTGCCCCTCTCGGCCTCTACCAAGACGGCTGACGAGCAACGAGAGGATTCCAAAGCACGCAAACCTGTTCGCCGCCGAAGTGCACGTCAACGCAAGAAGGAAGAAGCAGGAAAAGATGTTGCTGAACAAACTTCCGAATGTGGAGCTTGTGGCGCAGAACTACCTCTTGATGCGGAGGAATGTGGGACCTGCGGTGCACGGTTTAGTTGAGCGTCTGTCAGCGTTCATAGGGTTCGTCATCGCCGTGGCTCGGCCTTGTGCTCGCTTCATTCAGACATCGGCCGGTTGCCCTTCATCCACTTGAACTCAACGGAAACACTCTGTCGCGGAATTGATAGGGGCCATCATCTTCGGTAGGCATGATGAGGCAACAAGGTAAGGTCTTGGCGTTGTTGTTAACAGCCCTGCTTTGCTCTATGTCCGGATGCTTGAGTTTAATTGCGGCAAGAGAAACCGTGGAGAATTTGAGGCCTGAGGCATATGAGAGTCTTGATTATACCAAAATTGAGGTCGCTCATACATTCACTGTTGTGAGTTTTGAAGAATTCACCAACCGTTCCACCTTCCTTGTAGACGGTTCTACGACAGAGGTTCGCATTTACTTCAAGGCAAGTTTTTCGTTTTCCGATACCCTGCCGTCCGACAATACCACTCGCTATGTCCGTGCAACTCTAACCGATGGTGACGGAAACATTGCCTGGGAACAGGACGTAAGTGAGGATTCCTCGCCACTTGAAGAACGGCTTTCGCCAAACCCCACTTTTGCTGAAGGTGATTGGGTACTGGACGTTAAGGCTCGCGGATGGGGAGAGAGCACCTTTGGAACGATTCAAGACAACTTCAATATTCTCGTAACTGTAACAAATACTTGCATGCAATATCCTCTTGTTGAAGAGTGCTCCTGATTCGTATTGATATGCGTCTTAGGAATCTGTTGGTCGCATTAACATCGTAACCGATTTGGTATCGTGATGGAGAACTCCAACCTCTTCAAACAGAAATCTTGAGTGAAAGCGCATCGAGCCAGGGTTTGGAGGCTTCAGGCTCACCTCTGCTGCAACGGGTGCACTGATGTTCATGGCTATCTCAACAACGAAGTCGTACAGGAGGGTCCCTATGTTCTTGTTTCTATGCTGCTTTGAAACTGCAATACGGTCCACATAAACGAACGAATCGTATTTGTCATTGAACCAAGAATAATTCGGACTAGCATACTGGGTTCCTGGAGGCATGCAAATCACAAAACCAAGAAGTTCATCATGCTCAAAGATTCCAACTGCAAATGAAGCTAATCTGAGCAACTCCTCTAGTTCTTCATGGCTCACCTCCCCAGTCCCGGGTAAGCCTTGTTGATTGATTTTCCAAATAGCCGAGATGTCCTTTTCCCTCAACTCTTTGATCTCCATGCGAAAGTCTCGGGATTGGAGTATATTGCTTCTCTCTCCTGTAGTGTTGTTATCGGGGTCACTTCAGGCCATTTATTCCTGTTCAGCCGGTATTGCGTCAGCCCGATTAAGCACTCAATCAAACAATGATTCGTTGAGCATTGACAGTACCACGGGGGATACTCGTCCATTGATGTAGAGATGCTACCAGGTACCTCTATGAAATCGCACCTCGAAGTCAAACCCGTATGTCTGCGATCTCCTGGAAAAAAATTTGGTGACCTTACTTGGTAAATCCTATGTTTTCGAGATGCTTTATTTTATGAATACTCGTAATAACCCTGTCAGATTTAATGAACTAAAGCGAGAATTGTCAATAACGGCAACGACCCTAAGTCGAAGACTTGATGAATTTGCATACAGTGATCTTCTGATTAGAGAAGTGTTTGCTGAAGTCCCAGCTCGAGTTGAATATTCGCTCTCAGAGAAAGGCAAATCCCTTGGTCCTGTGCTCAAGAATCTGTTCAGTTGAGTTGAAAGTAATCATTCCTGAGTATCAATCCAGGATGTCCGTCATGAGCCTAACGGGTCAGGGCAAGCGTAGCGACGTGAACAATTTCTACATTTTCCCTCTCTTGAGTGGTTTCGTGATGCTCCGCCTTTGGCCATGGCTTCTTGAATGGTTTTGACCCGTTCGAAGAGAGAACTCTTTGTCTTCGCATTCCAATCGATGACATGTAAATCATCTTCACCATACCTGAGAATGCCGTAGGGAGGAGTTCGCCCAGTCGTGGTCTCAATGAGGTGAGCATAGGCCAGCACTTGCATCGAATGAGATTCATGAGGGCGTTTTGGAACCTTCCCTGTTTTTTGTTCCACGGGAATAAATTCTCCGTCAATAATGACGATTTGGTCTGGCCTGCCTCTGAGTCCAGTCTCTATGTCAATGAGCAAATCACTGCTTGATTCATCGTCAGAATATGCGACATCAGTCCCGACCGTGATGTTGTTTTGGTCTGCTATGTCCAAGGATTTACTGTTGGCCACCAGCGCTCGCTGAAGTTGGAAGGAAGCCAAGAGCGTCCAACAGATGGCGATGAATGCAAAAACGTAGGCAGCCTGCTCTTTATCGCTTGCAAAGCGTAGAGCCATGGAATGGAGTGCCATGACGATAGCCGCCATGAAAAATGCCACCTCAATACGGCCTCCTTCAAACCATCCGCCCTCGAAGCCTTTTGGTTCAAAATAAGGCTCAACTACAGCCTTATTCTCTGCACTGAAGTGGATGGTCGATTCTTGATGGATTTCCATTCCAATAAGTTGTCGCCAAGGAAGAAGCAGTGCGCTAATTCCTACCACTAGGCAAGATAGGGCCCATGTTGCAAGTAATTTTGAGAATTCATCAGTGTCAAAATTTGAACGACTAAATCCTCGGAACAACACGGCATCAATTACCAACACGAGAACTACGGCATACCACCACTGCCAGATGAGCAAATTGCGCTTCGTTTGAATTCTCAGATGTTGGTATTCGGAATAGATGTGATGAATTGCCTTGTGACTTTCCTGACCCTTTACGATCTCTTCACCTTTTCCGGCATGACCATGTGCCGCTAGCGACCAAGAAAGAGGGCAATAGGTGTAACGCTCTAAGTCACTAGCACTAACCGGCAAGAATTCCCCATTTTCCGCCATCCAGTACCCTTCGTCGGTAACCGTGGCGTTCGGGTCGGTAGGTTCGTAGGCCACTGCCTTTTCTTCAGCGCCCTCCCCCATGAGATGCCCTGCTGCGTTCTCTTTTTGATACCTTTTCCCTCGTTGATTTCACCAAAAGCCCGAAGTCTCATGAACGCTTTTGGGACGAAGCGGTTTAATACAGGGGGTCTGTGGGCGGCTTACTGTGGTCTATTATGTCCGATGAAGGAAGTTTGTTAGTCTCCGCCGAAGCCTATGAGGAGAGCGCCGTAAACATCGGGACTCAACAGAAGAGTGCCGACATGGGCCGCTTCATTGACCGAGTCCGTGAAGACGGTCTTTACCTTCTTGATATTCACATCACAGACGCCCGAATTCGCTCAATTGCAGCTTTCCTGAACACCTTTGATGCGCCATCAATCATGATTGTCAGCGCTCGCCAATATGGACAACGCCCCGCTCGTAAATTTGCAGAAGCAGTTGGAGCTCACTCGGCTGTTGGCCGATTTATCCCAGGATCTTTGACCAACCCGGCACTACGTTCCTACCTTGAACCAGATGTCTTGTTCGTTACCGACCCTGCAGCAGATCAGCAAGCCCTTCGTGAAGCAGTTGCTACCGGCCTACCTATCGTAGGTATCGTCGATGCAAACAACCATCTTCGAAACGTCGATATCGCTCTTCCTGCAAACAACAAAGGTCGTCGCTCACTCGCTTTGATTTACTGGCTCCTCGCCCGTGAAGTTCTCAAGGTCCGTGGAGAAACCACTGATGAGGCATGGGCAGAGTCCAACGACCTCGAAGACTGGGAATCCACCTTCTGAGTATTACACTCCGTTGGCCAAGTAGATGCTAATTGCATCAGCCATTGCTCTAGGTGTATTTTGCTCATGCATAATGTTCCTAACTTTTTTTGCATTGGGTAAACCCTTGGTGAATGCAATAGCATGCCGCTTCATCCAACGGGCTTGAATACCAACCGTTTCTTCACACAAATCGATGTAACGGTCCCAGCACCACCTTCGTGATGCAAAGGATTGTTGGACATCATCTAACTCATACCATTCCTCATTGGAAGTAATCCAAGGTAATTCCTCTTCTTTCATCCACCCCAGGCCAACTTTGATGTCGGCAAATACGGATGGGCGTCCAATTGCACCTCGCCCAACCATGAGTCCTGCTGCCCCTGTTTGCTCCAAGCATGCAGCCGCAGAAGCGGCATCTACAACGTCCCCATTAGCGATGACTGGGACCTCTACAGCCTCTACAGCTTGCTTGATTGAAGTCCAGTCTGCAACACCGGTATATCTCTGGCGCAGGGTTCGTCCGTGGATGCAGAGTCGTTGTGCGCCCACCTCTTCCAAGCGCTTACAAATTTCAGTAGCGTTGTTTTGACCACTACCGGTTCCAAGTCGCATTTTAGCGGTCACTGGTGTATCTACACGTTGAACGATATCATTGACCATCCCAACCAGACGTTCTGGTTCACCCATGAGGGCAGCTCCAGCACAAATATTGGTTACTTTTGGTGCAGGGCAACCAAAATTTAGGTCGATGATGTCAGCACTCGGTGCAAGCATTTCAGCTGCAGTAGCCATGTCCCCCGGGTCGCCTCCAAAGATTTGAGGAATGAACGGGACTTCGGCATCATGCGTTTCCATGCGACGCCATGATGTCGCCGCTTCTCGGGTTAGCGCAGTTGAGTTCGTAAATTCCGTGATGGTTACATCCGCACCACATTCCTTTGATAGCAACCGGAACGGCAAATCCGACACTCCCGACATTGGAGCTAGAAAAAGAGGACGAGCATCACCATCCCAAGGCCCTGGGGCGGGTTGGATGTGCTCGGTCATGGTTTTGGCTCAATTGAAATTGTTTCAAGCATTTCCCTCATCCCTTGAGGTTTCAAGGGCTTCATCGAGTAAGTTGGCGACTCGGACCATTCTCCGGAGCACACGGTCCATACGCTCCTGAACACGTCGCTGGAGGGCTTGAGGCGAGGGGCCTGATAGGCGATATCCCATCGGAAGGCGACCGCCGAGAAGGTTTAGGAGTAACATCTGGTCCCGGGCTTCCATGGATTCCAAATGTGTTCCAACATCATCCACATTGAGAGTTTCCTTGTTCAAGGATTGGAGGAGGGTGTTTTGCTGTTTATTGCTAAGCAAACGCTGAAATCCCCCTTTTTTCAACATCCAATCTTCACCTCGTCGCTGATATTGTGTGGTCATTGCGGTCCATAACGCGACGCTTAGTCGGTCTGTACGGGCAACTCTCTCAACCATGCCAGACGCTCTGAACCGGTCTAAAATCCGCCCAATGCGAGCCTTTTGTCCTCCATGGGATTCAACTGCTTCATCAAGAGAAAGAGGGAGGTCTCGTTCCAATAGTGTTGTCATCAAGCGAACGGATAACGAATCTGCAGTAATTTCTTGGCCGGGGCGCTCACCAAGCATCCCCAAATCATTCATCCAATGGGAAAGGACAGTTCCGTTGGAATCGTTGGGTATTGGCCTGTGGTCGGTTAAGCCAAGCATGAAGGGAGCATGTTCGGGTTCGGGCAGTTCCACTTCCATCGGTTCACCTGTTCGTTTCCAATACGGTTCCAATGCGGCCATTCTCTGGGTGAGGATAAGAGAGCAATTTTGCTGGAAAAACGCAACAGCATTGCTCAATGAACCGCCTCTAAGGAAATAACGGCGCCATCCCTTTCCTTCATTGGTGTAGCCTACAATTCCGCTTTCTACAAGCCGTGTCAGGTGATGATTGAGGGAGGCAGGCATTAAGGCGAGTTCATCAGCTAGCATTTGAGCGTCCCAAGCGGTATTGGGTTGACCAAACAAATGGTCTCGCAACAGTCGGTGAACCGGGCCAGCTCTGCCATTATCGGCCATAGCATCTCCTCGCTTTCGAACCAGACAAAGAGTGTCAGTCATCCATTCGACGAGGGCGTCAACCTCGCGGTCGGTTGAGGGAAGGGGGAGTTCAACCATTCGTACCGAGAACATTCTGGCTACCGAAGAGAAGCCAGTGGCGGAAGCCTTTGAAGTCTATGCAGTAAATGCCGCTCAAGCGATAGATTTCAAAAGAAGTTCAGAGGAGCGGTCACGCCGTCCTTCGTTCGTCCTTCCATTCGTAATCCACGCTACCATGGGGTTGCCAGCACATATCAAGGTCAATATGTGGCATGAGTTCAATGCGGTCATCTCGCAAAATACCACGTCGTCGTAGTACCTTTACAGCACTGTGCACGGTAGCCCGAGTTCTTCCGAGACGTCGGGCAAGTTCTGCTTGTGATCTGGGGACGCCCTCACGATCAATGTTTTCCAAAATTAAGCGTTGTACGAGCGAAAGCCCAATCGGGAGACTTTGGGCCATTCTTTCTTCTCCGATCACTGTGCTTCGGAGAACTTCAACTTGACTTGGTGCTCCTGCAAAATAGCATGTTCGGCCGTTGACTGGAAGAATTGTGACTGATTTATGAGTTTGGAGAACGTCAAGATGGTGTCTCAATGTTCCATTGGCGGTATTCATTGCAGTTTGTAATTCACGGTAGCACAAGCCGGGATGTGCCTCTAAGGTGGAAAGGATTCTTCGCCGCAACGGGTGCTCATGGTGGGTTGCTTTGGTTCGGATTCCCCCCATTGTCATAGCGCCAACGGCACCTGCTGCTGCAGCCACACCTCCAGCCAGCCCGGTAACACTGCTGGCCGCTCCAGCCAAACCAGCAGCTAGCCATGGTCGCTGACGCACCCATTGGGAGAGGAGAGGCATACGCTGAGGTTGGTCTTCTCCTCCCTTAAACCATCGCCGTTTTGAGTCGCACTTTCACTGCTTGAATAAGCCGTTAATATACCCTTGAAAGCGTTAACTTATGGTAGAATTTTATGATAAAAAACAAGAGAAATGAAACGATTGAATCCCAGTTACAATCAGCGTTGGACCAAGGAGCAAACGTGTGGGTCATCGGAGATATTCACGGATTTTATCAAAGTTTTATTTCGCTCCTTGAACAGTTGAATCTTGGAATAAACGACCGAGTAGTTTTGTTGGGCGACCTCATTGACCGAGGCCCGAATTCTTACGGTGTTATACACACTGCACGAACAAATGAACAGATGTTCTGCGTAAAAGGAAATCACGAGGCTATGATGGCAGAAAACTTCTCATTTGAGCAACTGGAAAATCCAAACATAGACATGTTAGTTTGGATGAATAACGGCGGGAATACAACCATTCGTTCGTATCTGGATGCCTTCAACAATGCGTCGACGACATCGGATCGTCAAGTCATGGAAAAACAACTCCAGAATGATATCAAATGGATTGAAACTCTCCCTCTCCATATTGTCCTCAAGAACTGGCGATTGATACATGCAGGTTACAGCCCCAACCTTCCGCTTGATGAACAAACAGAAGAAGAATACTTGTGGGTGAGGAAGGAATTTCACCAGGCTCCTGAACCTGTTGATGCCGAACGAACTGTTGTGTTTGGTCATACTCCAACGGTGAGCCTTCCAGGGCACACAGAGCTATCGTGGGGAAAAGTATGGCGTAATGAAGTGTGTCTGGAAAACAGCCGACCGGCATCAATAGGCATTGATACATGTTTGTATCATGGAAAGCATGGGATGCCTGCTGTCTTAACCGCCTTCAACCTTCAGGACGAGAGTGTAGTTCAGCAAAATAGAGTTGAGCCTTGACTTCATTCAGGTTGAACTGAGCCCATCTTCACTTTGAGGTGTGCTACTAGCGGCGAGAGAAGTCTGCCGCAAGTCAAGCCGTGCTGGCTGAGTTCGTAATTGACTTTGACAGGAGGTCCTTCGGTAACCAGGCGCAAGACCAGCCCTTCCTCGGTTAGAAATCGCAACTTATCCGAAAGCGTTCTGCTTGAAATACCACTAAGCATGTTCTTCATTTCATTGAATCGGCGAGGGCCAGTAATGTACAATGTTGCAAGAATCTCGATGGTCCATCGGGACCCGAATACGTGAAGAGCTTCTACTGCTGCTTCAACTTCCCAATCTGCGTTAAAGGGCCCTTGATTGGAGTAATTAGCCAGGGTTGAACGAATGATTTTGCCGTTGGTGAGTGTACTCTCGATGTTATTTTGAAGAGATTCAAATGCATCGGTTGGAATTTTCATCGGTGGCGTTGGCATGGGATTCAAATGGCCACAGGTGCCACCACTACTTGATTTCTTTTCCACACTCAATGTCGCTCTGCGTCTAGATGCACGTCATGACGAAATCTTCAGGTGATTCTTTCAAGAAGTCCAGCACCTTCCCCAGTTCATGGCTCAAGACAAGGACACGCACCCTAAGCGGCGCGTGTTGCTTGTCCGTGGAGGAATACTCTCACGCTATTCCGGGCTTGGAGGTGCCTTTCACGATCTAAGAACTTCGCTTCAAGAAGGTCAAATTAGAGACTGGGAATGTGCTGGTACAGAAGAGTACAACCTTCCTGCAGGCGCTTCGGGATTGCGACGTATTATGAAACGCTGGTTCGGACATCCAAAGCAAATAGGGCGAAGCGTTCGTAACTTGCACAATACCGGTTCGCTTGACTTAATTCATGTAGCTGACCAGGAACAGGCTCATTTGATTCCGAAGCATTCTCCTGTTCCTGTAGTTGTTTACATCCACGATTTCTTTCACCTTTTCCCGGAAACGATTTCCCTCAATGGAGAGCGTATTGAAGTGGGGGAGCAACGGCCACCTTTGTACAGGCGCTCTGATTTGAAACGTTTGATGAAAGGGATCGGTCGAGCCAACGCTATCATCTGTAACACGCAAGCAACGGAGTCGTTGTGTCGGAAGCATTTCCCTGACAAACCCCTCTATCGTATCCCCTATGGGTTGGATACTGCAAAATTCGCTCCTGTCTCACCTCTGCCTTCTCCACCAAGTGGACTTTCATCGGCGAATTGCAACCTTTTGATAGTTGGAAGTCACGACCCAAGAAAGCGTTTGAAGTTCCTTATTAGAATGTTAAGCAAATTACCTGAAGAACTTCTTCAGTCATTGATGGTTCATCACATCGGCGGCGATTTCTGCCCCTATGGAGGTATGGCTGCAAGCGAATATGCATCTCAGCATAGTGTTCCTTGGACTCAAGTTGGGGGTGACATCAGCGATAACGTACTCAATCATTATCGATGGCACACTGAGGCCCTTCTGTTTCCTTCGGGGGCTGAAGGGTTTGGCTACCCTCCTGTTGAATCCATGGCTGCAGGTCAACCCGTTCTTGCGTCGAATCGACCAGCGCACAACGAATTGATGCCGGATGGACAATGCATTGATGCTGAAGACGAAGATGCTTGGCGAGAAGCAATTCAAGAGATTCATGCCCGTTGGGTGGCTCGGAGCGGAGCAGACCGCGAACCCGACCAGAACCTCATCAAACACGTTGAATTTCTATCACCAGAGCGTTTCCATCGAGATATGAGCGATGCTTGGGCCGAGATTTCGTCATTGTGAACCATCCGTATGCTTCATGAGCATCGTTTGATTGCGCAGTAACATGCAACCTATTCAGCGTGTAGCCGTCGTCGGCGCAGGAAACATGGGATCGGGAATTGCCCAGAAAAGTGCTCAAGAAGAATTTGATGTCCAAATGGTGGACCGCGAAGCACAATGGGTTGAACGTGGCCAGTCCATTATTACCAACTTCCTCTCCGAAGCAGTCGAACGTAGAATTTTCTCCCCTCAGCAAGTAGAAGACATTCAAGGCCGCATAACAGGCGTTATCGGAGTTGATAAAACAGCAGTAGATACCGACCTGGTCATTGAAGCAGTTTTCGAAGATTTTGACGTGAAGACAGCAGTATTTGCTACGCTTGACAAGGCGTGCGGGCCAAACACTATCCTTGCATCAAACACATCTTCACTCTCAGTCAACGCTCTTGCTGAAGCGACTGGCCGCCCTGACCGTTTTGTTGGCCTCCATTTCTTCTATCACCCAGCGAAAAATCGCTTGGTCGAAGTGATTCCTGCTCAATCTTCAAGCCAAGAAACCATCGATAAGGTTGTTCAGTACTGCAAGATGCTCGGTAAGGTTGTCATCGTTTGTGCTGACCGACCAGGATTTGTCGTCAATAGATTCTTCGTTCCGTGGCTGAATGAAGCCTGTTTGCTTTTGGAAGAAGGTGCAGGGTCGGCAGCTCAAATTGACGCTATTGCTTGCAAAGCCTTCCGAATCGGTCTCGGTCCGTTTGGTTTGATGAACCTCACAGGACCTCCTATTGCGCTGCATTCAACCGACTATCTCGCAGAGCAATTGAACACGCCTCGATACACTGGGGCTCAAAACCTCAGAGATTTGATTGAAGCAAATGCTCAATGGGACGTTTCCGGTGAAGCAGACTTTTCCGAGGACCAATATACTGCAGTTTCAGAACGTCTCCTTGGCGTTGTTTTTGGGGTTGCAGCACAAATCGTTGATGAAGACATTTGCAGCATGGAAGACGTTGACCGCGGTGCAAAGGTTGGCCTCCGCTGGGCTCGTGGACCTTTTGAATTGATGAATAAAATCGGCGTTGAAGAAGCACATAGAATGGCCATGAAGTACGCTGATGTGGCTGGAGAAGGCTGGAATGTTCCTGCATTCTTTACTCAACAAGGCAAAAGCAGTTGGGACTTTTCATATGTTGATACAACCGTTACAAACGGCATCGCAACCATTACTATCAACCGGCCTGAAGCCATGAATGCACTCAATGTCACCGTTGTAGAGCAACTGACAACGGCTGTTGAAGCAGCTAACTCAGATGCTTCCGTTCATACCATTGTTCTTGATGGGGCCGGAAAGGCATTTGTTGCTGGAGCTGACGTCAAATTCTTTGTTGACAAAATCCGTGCAGATGCTATTCCAGAAATTTACGATTTCACTGCAGACGGCCACACCATGCTTGACATGCTTGAAAACTCCTCCAAAACAACCGTGGCTCTTACGACCGGCCTCGCTCTCGGTGGTGGACTTGAACTCGCTCTTGCATGTGATTACCGAATCGGAACCCGAAGAACGCAATTCCGCTTCCCAGAGACTTCCATCGGAATCTACCCGGGACTTGGAGGTTCACAACGGCCCGCACGAATATGTGGTATTCCCGCAGCCCGCTGGGCTGTATTAGCTGGGAATTTCATGAATGCACAAACTGCAAAGGATCTTGGCTTGATTACCCACCTCGTGGACGTTGCTAGCGTTGATTCTTGCGTAGCATCCCTTTCTTCGGAAGGAAAGCCAGCCAACAAATATCCAGGGCGACCGTCAAACCCTGAATCAAAAGTAGCTCAATTTGCATCTTCATTCTACTCGGATGCGAACATGCCTGCTCTCATGAGCGGAACTTGTCCGGAAGGGTTTGAAACGGAAGACAAAACGGTTTCGCGTCAAATCAAGAGCTTGTCGTTTACAGCACCTATTGGTCTGAGAATGGCTAGTGACCTCATCAACGCCACAGCGTCAACTTCCCTCGGAGACGGGTTACAGATGGAACTGGATGGGTTGGATACGATTTTCTCAACCAAAGATGCTCTAGAAGGCCTGTCTGCACTTATTGAGAACCGCAGGGCGACCTACAACAACGAGTGAATCTAAGCCCACTCAGACATCAAACTGTTGAGTGACTCAACAATTGATGCGATGTCAACGGATTCCCCGTTCTCTTGAGCGAGTTGTAACCGGTTACGAACGGCTTCTATGGTTTCCTCAGATGGCGCAGAGCCGGTAATTTCCTCGATGACTTCACCGATGCTTTTCCCTCGTCCCTCCTCAATGGCTAGGAGCGCCTTGACGAATTCTTCTTCGTCCTTTGGTCGCCGAGCACTCATGCTTCCACCTCAACTGCAATGTTGTTGTTCCTGTACCACGAATGCCAGGGAGTTGGTTCTTCATTGGTCCAATTTGAGAGGGGTCCTTTGGAGGAAATGAACGGCGCTTCTAGTTGTTCATTGAACGTTGAATTGCTCGTGAATTTTGGGCCAGGTTCGCCCAAGACCATTGCGGTCTCTAGGATCATAGTGCCTAGAGATAGACTGTTGGTATCGGTAGTGCTCCAATACGCTGCAAAGTCCGGGTGAGTGTGGACCCACAACTTGAACGGACTTTTTGCCCCGACTGGGGGTTGGAGGGTCACTTGGCCAGCTGTTCCCCAATCGATGTAGATGCAGTCTTCAGCGTCGATGAGAACAGATGTTTCCAAGCCTGCAAGAACAGACAAAATATACACGCCATCCCAACGGCTGTGAGCAGCCAATGTTTCTTGCGCTGAAAGGAGTTGAGGATTTCCAACCTGGCGTTCACTTGCTGCGAGACAGGCTTCATCCCACGTGGCTTCATCCAAACCAGTGTTGACAAATTCTGGGAGTTCAATCATCATGCTATCACCTCTGGAAATGAAAGAGCACCGTAGGTGATGCTACCCATAGTTTGAGTCGGGGAAGGCTTTCCTCGCAATTCTTGCATGGCCCATTGTGAACCAATGGCTGCTGCGACAGCAAATCCAAACTCTAGGTTTCCAGAGTCCAATGCCCCATCAACCTGGCAACTCTTCGGCTCATGGTCAGGTGTCATCTTTTGGACCAAACTTTGCGAGCTTTGAGATGTGAGGGCGACCCAACCATCTCCAGAACATCGCAAATCAATCCAAGGGACGTCAAGACCATGAACCAAGCGACGGGGCTCTGGCCTGTCAACGCAGACCACGACCAAATCAAAATCGTCGAGTTGGTTGGCTTGTCTCAAATTTTCTGGAAGACCTGTAACATTGACATGTTCTGAATTAAGTCGTTGAGCCAGCTGGATGACTTTATGATGGCCAACATCGGTCAAACTGTAGCGTTGATGACCAAGATTGGTTGGTTCTACGGTGTCAGCATCCATGATGGTCACTGAGCAGGGTAGCGAGACTCTCGTGATGGCTGGAATCAGGTTTTCCAAAAGACTTGCACCGATGCCACCGGCTCCGACGACAAGCAGTTTTTTCACGGGGGGTTCAGCGTTCATGAGAAATAAATCCCGTCACGCTTTATGAAGAAATCATCATCGAGTTAACATCTGCTCTAATGCCGCAATTTGAACTGGGAGTGTGAAATTCTCTTCGACATACGGCCGCCCAGATTTTGCCCACTGCTTGCGTAGGGATTCGTCCTCTAATGAAGCGTAAGCATTGTTCCAAGCCTCTTCATCATCCCTTCGCAAAAGTCTTCCAGACTCAACGGGTGTCATCGTGCATTGAAATCCGCCTTCATCTACCATTAATGCAGGGGTACCCACCGCCATTGCCTCAATTGGAGTCAATCCAAACGGTTCGTGATGCGCATGACTGACCATCGCTTTTGCACCCCGAATCAATCCACACAATGCAGGTTGAGACAGTCGCGGCATGCAATGGACGGGCACTCCAATTCGTTTTCCTTCCTGAATTAATGTGGCTCGGTCTTCATCAGTTCCGCCTCCGACTTGAACCAGTTCCAAGCCTGTTCCTACGAGGGATTGCAATGTCTCCCAAGTCCCTTTCACATGCGAAATTTGTCCGATTGTCACCACATATGGCATTTCAGTGAGGTTGATTCCTGATACTTCCTTTTCTTCTTCAGAATCTGGTTCTAATGGCCATTGCTTCATATCAATAACATGCATGAGATGGGTTGCTTCTAGAGGCCTACCCTTTGCGTCCCTTTTGGGAGGTTCCCCATTTTCTTTGGTCGGGTCTGACGATAATCCGTAGACAGATTTTATTCTTCGTTGGATCCACATTGAATTTCCAGAAATTGATGACTTCGGACGAGCAAAAAGCTGGCGAACATAGGCTCTATCCCGTCGGCGTTGCCTTGTGAACAAAAGTTTCGTCAACCAAAGCGGGCGTTTTAGTTTCCCGTTGAGTTGGCGGTGAAGGACATCCTCATACAACCATCTCGGAGGCTCAAGGCAATGATAGTGGATTGGAAGGTGAGGGGGTATGTGCGGCAAGAGTTCCAGCGTTCCCTTACACACAGAAAGATGCACTGCGTCATAGTTTTCCCACGGGATCTCAACGGTAGCCCAGGCCTTTTCCGCTTCTCGGCTTAAGCGAGCCGAGACTTCCGATAGGGCGCCAGTATGCCAAGTAATACTGGTCGCAGGGTGAAATACTGGGACGTTGGCAGTTCCAAGCAGCGTTTCAGCATCATCGGTCATTTTCAGCGTAGCCAATCCAAGCGTCCATCTTCCATATGTTGCCCTCATGAGTTGGAGCAATTCCCGTTCCGCCCCGCCTAAACTTGCAAAGGAACCCCGAACAATGAGAACTCGCAGCGGTGCTGCTCCCTCATGGTTGGACTTAGCCATGAATTTGAGGTACCCTCACCTCCCCTTTCAAATCCACCCACATTTGAGGTGGTTTGCCGTTGTTTCTACCTTGACTTGGACGCGACGATTGAAAAAGGGAGGCGCTCACGGTGAGTTATGAGCGGAAAGACTGCCATGATAACAGGCCTCACAGGACAAGACGGGTCTTATTTGGCCGAATTGCTTCTTGACAAAGGATACATAGTCCATGGTTTGGTTCGCCGAGTTTCTCAACCCACCTCTGGACGAAGCCTCATCAATCACCTGATGGAGCACGAAAACTTTCATCTCTTGAACGGAGATCTGGCCGACCAGAATTCCATTGACAATGCAGTTGCTCAAACACAACCAGATGAATTCTACAACCTCGGAGCAATGTCCTTTGTTCCAGAATCATGGCGTTCTCCAATGATGACCGCTGATATCACTGGCCTTGGGGCGCTACGCTGTCTTGAAGCCATCCGGAAGCATGCTCCAAGCTGCCGTTTTTACCAGGCTGGCTCGTCTGAACAATACGGTAAAGTTCGTGATGTTCCCCAAACAGAGTTGACTCCATTCCATCCACGTTCTCCGTATGGATGCGCAAAGGTGTTCGCCTTTGAGATCACTCGGAACTACCGTGAATCTTACGATATGTTCGCTTGTACTGGAATCCTCTTCAATCACGAAAGTCCACGACGTGGATTGGAATTTGTTACTCGTAAAGTGACCATGACCGCAGCCCGAATTTCCCAAGGATTTGATGAATGCCTTTGGATAGGAAACGTTGATGCAAAGCGTGACTGGGGATTCGCTGGAGACTACGTCGAGATGCAATGGCGGATGCTCCAACAAGATAAGCCAGGAGATTATGTCGTTGCTACAGGCCGAACTCACAGCGTTCGTGATATGATTACCCTTGCCTTTTCACACGTCGGGATGAGTCTAACCTGGTCTGGAGAAGGTGTTGACACCATCGCTACTGACCAAGATGGCAATGTTCGTGTCCGTACCAATCCCAAGTTCTTCCGTCCAGCAGAAGTTGATTTGTTGATTGGGGACCCTTCCCTTGCCGAAAAAGAACTTGGCTGGGTTCCTGGTACGTCGTTTGAAGAATTGGTTCAGATGATGGTCGATTCAGATATGACCATTGTCAAAGAAGCAGTTGCTGGTGGATACGCACCTCCGATTCCACCAGAGTGAATTGAGAGCGGCCTCTTCTCCGCAGATGATTCAGTTTTCAGTGTTGATTTCGTTATACGCCAAAGCGATTTTAATTTGGTTCACGAATGAGTAAAAGGGGTAGAACCCTCAAGATTGTTACTTTGAGGTTAAAAATATTATAACTCGTTGGAATTATTTAATTTCATGGCGGAAGGTCTTGACTTACTGGATGACATCGGATTGATTCTTAGCATCTTCATTCTTCTCTTCATCTCATACTTTCACCTTCGTGCTCTTGATGACAAACGAACATGGGACCGAAAGTTAGGTGCCGCCCTGGTAATTTGGCTTTTGTTATACTTCATTCTTCGTCGTTTGCAGGAGCTCGTCCCTTCTGTAGGAATTGACAACCCCGATGTGAGTGGATTGATTGTTGAACTTTCTGCTTATTCATCATCAATGAATTTCTATTATATCCATCTCTTTTTGATGCTCTTAGTTCCGATTCCATTCTTGAGAAATGGGTGGCAAATTGGTGCTGTTGGTTTCATTGTTGTCTTGATTACCTACATCGACCGTTCAGCGGTTAGCGCCGATGCAGATCCGTTTTACAATTCACTGCTGCTTTTTTGTATGATTTTACTTGCTTGTTTGGTGTGTTTCACCGTCGGATTGAGGTTTCTACTCTTCCCACCACCTCTTGAAGACAAGAGCGAAGAGGCTCTGGCTTTGCGCCGTTCCGGATACTTCGCCTTAGGAACAATTGCTGTGGTCATGGACAACATGATATTTCGCTCCATTGGATTTCTTGATGGGTCGGCCAATGCTTGGTGGACCTTCCCAACGGTCAACTATTCTGCAGCAACATCTGGATACAATTACGCCATGGTGACCTTGGCTGAAATGACCTTTGTATTGGGTGTATTTTCGTTCATGATGCTGTCATTTGCTGTAGGCTGCACTTACCATATCGTTCAATGCCTCAGGAAAAAGCACCCAGTCAGTCTTGCAACTGTTTTTTCAGGGTACATGCTCTTTATTTGGGCCCTCATAATTTTCCGTCATTGGGCATTTGTAACCGGCTATGCAACTTGGGATATGGCGGAAAATCCGCTTGATTCAAATGCCGAAATAATTACTGCTCTCAGCGATGGGTTCAGTTTTCATCTGATTTATCCGACCATCGCTTTATTGCACGCAGTTAAGTTTGGGCTCATTACCATTGAGACAGATCGTGACAGAAAGGTTCTCCGCATCGTTTCTCTCGGTGTGATGGTGGCGATTACCGCAGTGTTCACAACGTTACTGGAAGTCATCATTCCGGTTCCAGATATCGTTCTCGCCGTTCTCTGTGGTCTTGTTCTTGCAACAGGATGGGAGCGTTATCTCATCGATGCCTTGGAGCCCGATGAGGAAATGAAAACTGTCTCATGGGCCTGGCCCGGTAATGAGCGTAGCATGATTTGGGGAGTCAATCTTATGATTGGAATTCCCTTTGTCATCAAACTTCTAGCAGGGGTGATTTGGTGATGCGTACCGAAAAAGAACTCATGAGTCTCAAAAAGAACGAATTAGTCGCCATTGCCGAAGAGTATGACTTGTCATCCACGGGGACGAAAGAGGAGATTACAAAGCGTATTGTGGTTCATCAAATGGAACGCTACGACCAGGAAACAGAACGCCTAGAAGATGTGTTGTACCATAACCCTGAGGAAGGAGAGGGGCTGTTGGTGCCATCCCAAGCAATGAATGATAGTGAAGTAAAACCGGATTCAATCACATTTGGAGCACTTGGTTCGGACGCTAGTGAAACCAATCTAGAAACAGTAAATGCTGTAGAATCTGTATCAAATCACAATGTCTTCAAAGAACTTCCATCACGAACCTTCGTTGCAGGAGGCTATGCGTTCAAACCTTATCTTGCAACACTTACAGTTGTTTTCCTCATGATGTTTGGCTATGGCTTCCAGGATTACTACGGAAGTAATTTCTCTTACCCGGGAGACGATAAGGCCACTGTTGACTGCATCCGAGTATCGTATTACGTGGACGGAAATGGTAACGATTCAGGTTATGACCCTATGAGTCAAGCTAATCTTGATTGTGCAGAAGTATTGGACATCTCTCCAAATTGGTGGCAGGAAGATATGGACGCTTGGGTCCAAAGTCTCCTCAATTCAGCTACTTCGGACGGCAATCACTCCGGGTTCGTATGGACCCAGCCTGGAATTGATACAATGGCGTATCTTGGCGCTACGACCTTTAATACAAACATGAGTGTTTTTGGAGACCCTCTCGCAGGAGACGAGTTCACTGAGCAGCATCTTGCAATTTGGAACGGCTTTGGAGCAACATTCCCTGGCGGTGGGAACGATTCCATCGAAAGTTTGCTCCAAGGGGGAAACAGTCCCTTCTCAATTTACATGCCTGCAGGAATCGTAGACCACAGACCTACAGGTTATTTGTGGACTCAATCTGGAATCGACACCATGGCTTACCTGGGTGCTACCACGTTCAATACGAACATGAGTGTCTTTGGAGACCCTGTCGCAGGTGATGTATTTACTGAGCAACACCTTGCTGTTTGGAACGGATTTGGTGGGATGTTCCCAGGTGGAGGAAACGACAGTATTGCAGATTTGCTCCCAGGCGGGGCAAGTCCTTTTGCCGTTTACATGCCTACAGGAATTGTTGAAGATGCCCCAACGGGGTATCTTTGGAGCCACCCTGGGGTCCCCACAATGAGCAATCTTGGTTCTTCCACATTCGGGGCCAACATGAGCGTTTACGGTGATCCAGTCCCGGGGGACGTCTTTACTGAAGCCCACCTTGCTGTTTGGAACGGCTTCACGCTCGCCCTTGGAGGAGGAAACGACAGCATTGCGAGTTTGCTCCCCGGCGGAAACAGCCCGTTTTCGATTTACATGCCCAGTGGAATTGTCATCACGCAAGTGGAATGGAACAACCAAACGCCATCGGCGAGCAATGTCACTCTCTCTGTAAACAATTCGACTACACCTTCGGTGTATTCGCTCAACTATGTGTTTTATGACGGGCAAAATGATACTGATAACTCAACCGTTGAATGGTTTGTCAACGGAACATATGTGGCAAACACGACCACCTACGGCGCAAACCTCGCCAACGGTTCTACAATTATGTGCATCCTGACACCATACGACGATATGTACTGGGGTGTTCCTGTAGAATCTAACACTCTGTTGATTGCTGTTGAAAACCAATCGTGATGGCCTCCAACTTCCCTAAAATGAAGTGGAGTCTTTTTAGGAGTCCGAGATAAGTTCTCATCATGGCACAGTCTTGGAGGTTCGATGGTTTTCCCGGGCGCGTGCTTTGGGTTGATTTGACCAAAGGAACTTGTGAAGAGCGAATCATTCCACACGAATGGTGTCTTTCGTCGATGGGAGGCAAGGCACTTGCCACCAAACTTCTTGTTGAATGGGATACAACTGACTACGTTTCTGCGACAAAACAGATTCATCCTGTAACTGGAAAAATGGATGCTGCATCGCACCCGACGACCCCACTTTTGTTCATGACGGGCCCTTACCAAGCTTCCAAGATTGGGTCCTCAGGGCGCGCTGTGGTCGTCACTCGGTCTCCCTTAACCGAGTGTTATATTGACACTTACATCGGAGGCAACATTGGTCATGACCTGCGAAAAGCAGGATGGGACGGTCTCTTTATCACTGGTGCAAGCGAACGCTGGGTGCGCCTTGAAATCAATGACGAGCAAGCTGACCTCCATGATGCAGAACCGTTGCTGGGGCTTTCCACCTGGGAAGTTGAGAAACATCTTGATGAACTCGGCGAATGCCTTTCTATCGGTCCTGCGGGTGAAAACGGAATTCGCATTGCGTCCCCTTTGACCGCTGGAAGGCGTGCGGCAGGGCGCGGAGGAACGGGCGCTTCATTCGGATTCAAACGTCTCAAAGCCGTTACTATCAAAGCAAGTTCTGAATCTTCATCCATGGTCCGGTATTCAAACGATTTTTCCCTTGGCGATGCTGTCAAAAAGCAGCGGAGTGAAATGGGTTTGCGCAGGAAGTCGGGGGACCCATTCTACAGTTTTGGGACAAGTCGAGGCCCACTCTATGCTGCTGAGAACGGGCGAATGCCAACCGCAAATTACGCATCAACAGACGCACAAATGCCCGACCTCTCTACGCTCAAAGCAGGAGGAGGCAAAGGTGGCCAAACGGCAGAGGCAGTTCGAAAGGGAGCAACTCCAGTTCCAATTCAAACCAAACTATCAACTCATGAACTCTCAGGTGAACACTGGCACGAATCATTGCCCAACGCCAAACAATCAGGATGCTGTGCCCCATGTCCTATTGCTTGTGAGGCTGCTGACCGTCCGGTCATTGACGGGAAGAAATTCCGCGGCCGACCGGTTCATATGAATCGTGTTGACCGGCCTGAATACGAAACCTTGGCGATGTTGGGTTCCAATCTTGGCATCGGTTCTAGTCTTGATGTGATGGATGGAAACGATGCGTGCAACCGGCTGGGTATGGATACCATTTCCTCTGGTGCTGCGCTCTCATTTGTATGCGAGGCAACAGAACGAGGATGGCTGCATGACTCCTGGGCTGACCATTTCCATGCACCATTTGATTTCGGTTCGTTCAAGGAGGGAGATGTTGTTCCATGGCGGTTTGGTATTCCAGAATTACCGCCCTTAGCTCTTCATCTCTTGGCTCATGCAACTCCAGGGGATGGGACGCTCTTTGGAACACTCACTGCGGGTGCTGTCGGTATGAGTGAGTGGATGGAGAATGAAACTGGCCATCCAACCACACGCCTAACCGCTCACTGCAAAGGGCTAGATTTGCCGGCTTGGGATCCACGTGGGAAGCGTGGAAATGCCATGGCGTACATGACGTCTAACGTTGGGGCCAATCACATGCGTGCGAATTACAAGGATCCAACAGGACTTCCAAATCGCTCTGCAGTTGACCTCATGGGTGAACTTGTCATCAGCCAGCACAGCATTGTGATTCGTGATTCTATGATTTTGTGTGCCTTTGCAAAAGGCGCTACGCCCGACCACATCATGCTTGATGCATGGAATGCAATTACGGGTGAGGGTTGTGAATGGAGTGACCTCATGCAGCGGGCTCAAGTTCAGTGGGACGCTGCCCGTCAGTGGAATGTGGACCATTGGTTGCGCCAAGGTAAAGATGCAAAACAAGAGGACCTGCTTTCATGGCGACTGCGGAATGAACCCGTAACGAGTGGCGTTGCATCAGGGATGGTTTCATTCGTCGATGAATCTGATGAAGAAGCGTGCATGGCCGAATATTACAGGTACCGAAAATGGAGTCCGGGAGGGTTGCCCATTGGAGCCTGAAGAAGACATTGAATCCGCATCAAAAATCAAACGTAATGCGTTGATTGTTTTCGCTTTGCTTTCTCCTCTTCTCTTGGTGCAGGCATGGATTCTCGGAGCGGCTCCCGATGTACCCTTTGCAACCATGCCTTCGTGTGAATCGAACAGTCAAAATTGCGCTCACTTAGGTGGAGGAGACACCTTCCGAATGGATGTGGCGCTTAACACAACAAACAATGTTGAACTGAACACATCCCTTGCCGCTCTTACAGATTGGGTTGTGGAACACGACCTCCGAATACTTGTTGAAGAGTCCGTAGATGGCGAGGAGTACTATATCCATGCAGTAGCTATTACTCCATTTTGGAGGTTTCCCGACGACGTCGTTGTTCAATTGCGCCAACTGAGTACTGGCGGGACAGAATTTGAACTCCACTCTCAATCACGGCTCGGGCAGGGCGACCTCGGAGTCAATCCTGACCGCTTGCTTGAATTGCATGCGATTCTAGAAGATGCCTAACCTGGCTCATCCTTGGACAGTTTCCAATCCTTCCGTTCCCATATCCCATCCGTAGGGCCATCCCTGTTCATCTACGAACACAATGTTGACGCCATGTCCTGATTTATGAAATCCAATGAGTTGAATTTCATGGATGCTATGACCACTTGGGGCTTTTCCAAGAATAGGTAGGCGATGGCGTGCGAAGAATGAACGTTTTCGGGGGACGTTTTCTTTGCCTACTGCTTTCATTGAGCGACGAGTTCCCTCAACATCATCAAACCATGGAAGAGGGCCTTCAGGAGAAAACCTCAATCCCAAAATCATGTCAATTCCACTGGTTTCTTGCGCAGCATCTGCATCGGGTCCGCTTGGAATCGCTGGTGCGTTTGGATGTGTGTGGAGCCAATGTGTAAATCGTCCCGCTCTTGAGCCCCGCTCACTCGAGAACATGTCGTCCGTCCAATCCTCTGGAAGATGATGGACTGAGTAAGAATCTCCCCGATTTACAATGTGTGCTTCACTGATGACGTAGCCCTGCCCTTGGAACAAATTTCTATGAACTTCATCACCTGAAAAATACTCATCGACTTGAGGTTTATGGGGTTGATTCGGGTCAATGTCGATCCCAACAAGAATTTCGTCTGGAAGCGCCTGTAAGGCCCACCAAACGAGCGACTGAAATACATGTCCAGGGACATGAACTTGAGCCATGTAACCGCTACGCTGCTCGTAAGAATCACGGTTGTAAGACATCATCAATGCCCCTAACCATTCCTCCACCATGAACTGCCCAAGGAGAAGTTCATCATCAAGGGTCCGACGAGGACAATCTTTGAAAAAGGGTAATGTCAAGGATAAACCATGGCGAAGAAGAAGGGTGGATTCGGGCGGTTTCTCGGGGCAATCACCGGTAGCCCTTACGAAAAGCTGTTGAAACAGGTCGACAAACTGACTGAACAGTACAGCGAGGAAGAAGAAGAACTCGCTTCACATCTCGAAGCACTGGTCGACCAAGCCGGCGACCTTTTCGAAGCTGAGGAAATTGATGAAGAAGAGCATGACCTCCTTATCGAAGCCATTGAAGAAGCCGACCCAGAAGGCCGTGTATTCGGGAAACTAGGGACTGAAGAGGATGCATTTTATGCAGGCGACGTACCAAATGCACCCGAACTTGAGATGGGGAAGCGGATTGATCTGGACGACCTCATGAAATCCAAGGGTGACGAATTCACCGGAAGTTTTGGAAAAGAAGAGTTTGATGAATTTCGTGAAAAAATGACCGATGATTTCTATCAAGAGTCTGACAATGCTATTCGTCAAGGTGATCACCAAGCAGAGATTCGAACAACAAACCGTGTGTTTGGAGGTGCCGAATCAGATGTTGACGATGCTAAGCGCCGTATTGCCGAAGAATCGGGAATGGCGAACCCCACTGCCGCCGAAGAAGTTGAGGAAGTTGTTGAAGAAGAATACGAAGACGAAGGTGATGAAAATTATTCCATCGACGAAAACGGTGTTGAATGGTTTGAGGATGAAGATGGCTACTGGTGGTATCGAGAAGAAGGCCAGGCTGACTGGCAACCTTACGAAGAGTGACCGGGCCAAATGCCCAGTTGTGTCACATTGAATTTGACTGTTCCATAATTCGCACCGAGTTCAACCATTGCTTGATTTTTAGAGGATTCACTCGACATTGCAACGATGATATCCGGTCTCATGACTTGAGATTCAAGGAGTTTTTCTAAAACCTCATAACCACTGAGTGGGGCCATAAAATGGTCAAGAAGCAGCACGTCTGGACTGAAGGATTCAATGTGTTCAAGAGCATCACTGGAATCCCAACGTTGTTGAAATGTCACACCGCTCAAGTCAATTCCTGCAGATACAAACATGGCTTCCATGTCATAGATGTCTTCAAACGCGAGAACTCGCATAAGGTTCCCTCATTCTGGAATTGGCTGCTGTTCCCACCATGGTGGAGCAAAGAACCACCGTTCATCGTCCACCGGCCGGTCAATCAATGGCAGACTGAGGGTTGAAGACGAATCAAAGTTCACATTTAGCCCAATAGTTGCGCACGGGCTAGGAAGGTAGTCTTCTCCGCTCTCGGTAAGGACGATTTCAAGTTGTGAGCCCGCAGTCAATACGACGTCCATGGGGTTGAATTCCATGAGCATCGTATAGGTTTGGAACGGTAGAGCAGTTTTTGCTTCATAGCCTCCGTCACGATAACGAACATCCATTGTTGCATGGCCAAGTCGCAGGCCGTCTCCGTACATGGTTGCAAAGATTTGGCCACCCTGGCACGCTAGTGTATCAACAGAGAGGTGGAGTGTAGGCATTCCAGAGATGTGAATCGCTTCTTCAAAAGGCTCGAGTTGGAACGAACGTTGATTGTTGGCATTGACCGTACCTCCCGATCCGTCGGCGGTGTCCAGCGTTACGGGCCACCACGTCATGTCTTCTGGTGGCCAAGTTTCCTCAACGTGCCATTTCCCATCATTTGTTTGGATTTGCACCATAGGTTCAGGTTCCTCTCCGATATCCTTGAGATAGTAGTTGAACCAAGCAAAGAGTTCGACTGCCCAATCCATTCTGCTCATGTTGGGGTATGCTTCTCTCCCGTAGCCAGACGATAGTTCGCTGTGTCGGTCTGGCTGGTCTGGGTAATTGTGTGCCCACTGGCCTGAAATTGCTCGGGCATTGATTCCGGCATCCCGAAGCAGCTGATACGTGGGGAAGGCATGATACGGGTCAACGTTCCAATCTTGAAGTCCCCATACCAAATACACACTTCCTCGATAGTTCTCAAGAACATCTGGAAGGTGGCGTCGTTCGTCCCAGTAATCGTTCCATTCAGCCCCGCCAAATTCTGCTCCGGCCCATGTGGAAAACGGGTTTAGAGGGCCGATGAGGTCGTCGCTACACATGCGCATGTCATCGGTTGTGCCGTCAGTTGTTGCACCCTCGTATAGAGCGTCGTAGAGCATGGCTCTGGATTCTGAGGAGCCGTTACGATAGAACATTTCTTGCACTCCGATAGAACCGGAAATAGGTACGATCGTCTTCAGATGTTCTGATGGTTGTTGTGCAGCTTCCCAGTTGGTTGTTCCAGCATATGATTTGCCCATCAAGCCTACATTACCATTGGACCACTCCTGCTCACCGAGCCAGTCGACAACGGCTTGTATTCCAGTTTGTTCCCCCAAGCCTTTCACATCTTGGCAGTGTGTTGATTGCCCTGTTCCAAATGTTGAGGCTTGAGCCAAGGCGTATCCGTGAGGGACAAAGGTATCGTAAACCCATTTTCCAACACCGCCGTCAGGCACGGTGTTAGGGGAGGAGTCATCGCCTACTACCCCTTCTCCACCGAAGTCATAGTACGGATGAATGGTCATGATGACCGGAATTTTCTCGCCTTCTGGGACGTCAGGAAGCCATAGAGCGACATGCATCAGTGCGTCCCCTGGAAATCCAAGGTCTTGTTCACTTGCAGGCAGGTCAACTTCGATGAAATGTTCCTCGTAAGGTAGGGCCTCATAGGTTCCATTCACGGGGAGTTGGGCCCGTAGTGTGTCCATAGGGAGGTCCATTGTGTGACGAAGTTCCAGAGGAGTTTCCCACCACTCACCAGAAAACGCACCGTTTTCTTTGGCAGATTGAGTGAGGTTTGTACCAAGCGTCATGGCGAGCATGAGGAAAACGATAGAGATGGCTATAGTCGCCCCAGCGGAGAGGTTCAATTGTCGCCTTCCTTTTCCTTCAACCGGCTCAAATGGAGCCGCTTCGGAGGTCGGAGTTTCAATAAGGTCAGCATCGAGCGTCAAACTCGCACTGATGACCTTCCCTACGGCGCTCATGCTACGACGAACGAGTTCAGTCTCAAGAGGCTGACGCTTTGGAGTTTCACGCTGTAGGGTCAGCATCAACACTTGGAATCGCTCGCAAGAGTGCCATGGTATGAAGGAGAATCCCCATGGCGAGGACCGCGTGAATCAACGAAACCCAATGCATCTTAGCAAACATCTCTCCCATGCCGTATTGAATAACCCACACGAAAAGCAATCCAAACGACATACCCTTGACCTTGGAATTATCAGTCCTAGACATGATGACGAGCACCACCAAAGCGAGGCAGGCTAACAAGCCGATTTGAGCGGTCCATGCATGGCTGGAGGCAGTATTGTAATCGTACATTGATGACAAACCGGTCGATGCTTGACTGAGAGTTGTTATAATGACGAGGATGACCATCCATCTGGCGTATTTGAGCGTGTTTAGATTGGTTGAAGATTCTTCCATGCTCTGAAATACAACTCCTGCTTTTTGTGTGTAGCGGTCTTTTCTCTCATCACCCGCACGATTCATGGGGGAGATGCTCCTAGGACAACCATGACTCGCCCGATGGTGATACGGTCGCTCCTTATGGTGAGCCTGTTTCTAACCGTCTTGCTCCCCTCAACCATAGGGGCGCAACAACCCCAACCGTTGTGGCGCAGTAACGGCCTTGACCCAACGCAATGGGAGGACCGCCCTGAGACAGAAGATTCACCGATGATGGATTCGTACAAAGGAAATGCTATCATCAAACTTCAAGTGACCTATCAAGAAGGACATTTATCGGGACAAACCGAGGGGACCATCATCATTGAATTGTTTGAACAGTGGGCTCCCATTACAACGGATAACATGATTTCCCATGTTGAATCGGGATTGTATGATGGTATCTTTTTCCACCGGGTCATCAATGATTTTGTAACTCAGTCGGGTGACCCCACATGCAAAACCGTCGGCGCCTATCCTGCTACAAACCCATCCTGTGGGAGCGGGGGTACAGGCGAGACCATTCCCCTTGAACTCAACGACAACCTTTCTCACGTAGATGGTGCCCTTGGAATGGCTCGTGGCCAAGAACCAGATTCAGCAGACGCACAATGGTACATCGCTGAAACAGAGGCCCACAATTTAGACCCTGAAAACCGAGATGACGAAGGCTATGCTACCTTCGGAATCGTCCGGGACGGAATGACACACATCCGAGCAATTGCTGAGACTCCAACATCAGATGAACCGACAGGAACCGATGTTGACAATCCGTTTTCCTCTGCTGGAAGGCCCCTTTATCAAGCAAAAATCAACTCGATGCAAATGATTGGAGTTGCAGACCCAGACGGCACAATTCAGAACCCTCCTGCGGATGAAGTTGAGAGCAATTCCATTGTTGAAACAGCTGTGAAGGTCCTTACCATCCCGCTTGTTTTGCTGCTATTGGCTGCGATTCCATTTTTTGTCTATCGCGGGCGCAGTGATAATCCTTTAAATATGTACAAAGATGCTGTTATTATTGATGCAGAACTTGTTGATGACGGGCCGTGATCTTATGGAATTCTCAAATCGGTTCACTCTAGGCTTGGTACTTTGCCTGCTTCTCTCTGGTTGTATCTCTTCTGAACCAGTTTTAGAGCAACGTGAGAATGCGATGGATGAACCACCTATTGCAGAAGCACAAGGTGTACCCGAATGGACGGCAACTGCCCATAATAGTACTCAATTTAACCGAACGATGATGTCACAAGGAGCGTACATCGCTTATTTCTCAGCACCATGGTGTTCACATTGTGAAGCCACCCTCGATGCTTACGACCACGTGATTCCGAATGGCCAAATGATGATTTTTTCCCAAGATGATGATCCGGAATTTTCCAACATGAGTGCGTGGCACGAAACTACAGAATCCAATCTCAATCGGTCCATTGAACGACCGTTCATGCTCATGCCGGAGTTTGCGACTGAAATGGGTGTTATGTCAATCCCCCACGTCGCTTTTGTCAACGAACAAGGGTATATTTTCCAAACCGAAATTGGAAAGCGAACGAATCAAACCATGATCGGAGAGATATGGAATGCAACATTGAACTCAAGCTATAACACAACAACTGGATGGTCATGATTCCTTAGGTCGACATTCAACATCAAATACTACGTGACGGACATGAGGGGCATACCATTTAACGCGTTCAAGATGGTCGCCTCGAATTGAAAACCCAAGCTCCATAGCATCACTTAGGGATTGAAATTGGTTAATTGCACTGTCTTTCCAATCCTCAATTTCTTCTTCTTTCACATTCATGTGGACATGTAACCATCCCCCCGTTGTCTTGAGAGCTTGTAGGGACATCCCCCAAACGGCTTCTGATGATGGAAGTAAGCCAAGATGACAGCGGTCAGCGATTCCTTTGAGTTGTGGGAGTGAGACCTGATTATCTCCCTGATAAACGGTAATCTTGTCAGCAATGCCGTTCGCTTCCGCTCCGCGAAGCAAACCATCGATGGATGGTGGATTCATTTCGCACGCATGCACATGATTTGCACCCGCATTGATGAGCATAGGGAAGGAGTAGTATCCAATTCCTGCATAAGCATCAACGATGGTTTCTCCATTCATGTCCATTGCACCTATTCGTCGACGTTCTGTGACATTGCCGGAAGAAAACATGACTTTGCACGCATCAAACTCATAGTGAATTCCATGGTCAATGAAGTTCACATATGAACTGCCGAGAAGAAGAACAGCCTGGGATGAACGAACGGTATCCTTGGCAACAGGTGATTGGATGCCAACACTTGTTACATTCAGGGCGGAAGCAACGGCACGCCAAAGTTCATATCGTTCTTCGTTAGAGGTTTCCGTCCAAATGTTTTGACCGAAACTACCCGAGGGAAAGAGAATAAGTTCTCCAAGGCGCTCCCATTTATTGGGAAGTGTATCCAAGAATGCTTGCTGGTTTGCTAAGGCTTCGTTAGAAGCCAGATGCTTCAGCCAATTTCTCACAACCTCTTGAATTCGGGTGTGTGGGTCAACCTTTTCCATCATGTGGGGGGTGTGTTTTATCAGCCGCAGAGGTTGATTTGTTATGGCTGAAATCTCGTTCTTCAAGAGTTCCGAGAACTCCACTGAACGAAGAGGGAAAGCAATGAAATCCTTTTCATGTTCAACCGGAGAGATATGTGGATGTAAGACTTCATTCGATTTGAGCAGAGCATGAATACGCTCTCCTAGAATCCGATGAACAGCAAGGAACGGATGACCGCTTTCCTCATGGTTCATGGTAGGGGCATGAGGGGAACTCCTTTCAAGTTCCCGTTCTTAGCCGGTACGATGTCGGAACTAATCTTCGGGAAGAATCGCTCCAATCCGCTCATTCCAACTCTTCTTGTCGGATTTCTTTTCCTTCAGATTTGGGCCCCTCTTGCGAGTGCTGCTGGTATGCAATCCTGCAGTTCTCTTGGTGGTGAGTGTGACGAATACGACCACGCAGAGGATATGACTCCTAATCGGCAGGATTGGGTAGAAGGAATGTATGTTTTTGATTTGGTTTCAACCCAAACCATCGAACTTGAACTCACCTGGGCTGTTCGTGAATTCGAGCGAGATTCGCTTGGGCTTGGTTCAGGAACAATCATAGGGAACACTCTTGAAAATACCGATGGACTTGATTCTAATGACGGAGCACCTGCTGATTTAATTCGTGAAATGTTTAACACAGAAACTGGTGGAAGTGGAACTCCAACGGTGGGTCAAAAACTGAAAAACGAAGTTAATAATGCCATCGAAGAAGCTCTTACCAGCGGGTTTGGAACCGTGACGAGCTTGAGTACAAATTATGTGAATCAATACACCAATGCAGGCACGGTCACGCAATGTTCAACTGATGAAGCAACCGACTCTGCCGCTGAAGGGGCCAGTCAAGACAACGTGTTTGAACCCCCTTTGTGCTTTACAGCGGTAGCTTCTGTAGAATTGATCTCCTCGAATTTCAATCTCGCCGGCAATGAAAATTTAGACCTTGAGCGCACCTACAAGGGGCTTTTGACCATGGGTGCAGACATTAACACCGGGTTTGAGTTGACGACACAACCGGGTCACAAAGCAGACTTCATCATCAATCCCCCAGCCTACTCTACGGTCTTGTCAGTTGACGATAACGGGTCGCTTGTTGCCCGTAATGGACCTCCTAGTTATTGGGCTGCAGAATGGTCCATGAACCACCTCACTGCTCAAGAAGTGGACACTGATTTGCTTCAAACAGTTGACCTGAAAATGGGCCATCGCAACTCATCACAAACCCCTACGGTTTGGGTGGCTGAAGGAACAAAAGCCCTTGACCTGAACCTTGTTTTGGATTTACGGGATGAAAATGCGGCCACGATTGATTTTGTAGCAGGCTTGTATTATCTGGATGAAGCCACGCTCTCCGATTGGGGGATTAACATGTTTGAAGTTTCATCGGATGCCAGTATTCCATTGATTACTTCCGATGGAATACGTCTCGCATACCATAACGGCATTGTTGACCTTACACAGTTTACCGACCAATTTCCGATTGGGGATATTGTGGAGGGAATTGGTTCTACGGTAGCAGGTGTGGGAGACATCACAATGAGTGACCTTGAATGGGTTTCTGAATCGGATGGAACCGGGAATTTCGAACAGCCTGGAGGGCTTAATTACACCCACTCTGCAGGTTGCTCAGAACCTGTTTTATCAGGTCAAGAGTTGAATTATTGCCTCGAAGGTTCGGTTGCAATGGATGCAACATATCCTGTTTACCTTCAAACAACAAGTGCACCGATTCAGAACATGAGCTTGATTAGCATTCTCAAGGAATACAACTCCAATGCAATGGTAGATGACTTCCTTGGTGGGGTGCAGCAAAACGATTTGGAGCGTTTGATGAACTCAGGAATCACACTTGAAACTGTTCTCGACTCAAGTTACCTCGACGACATTATACCAGATGGTCTTCCGCCATCTGAACTAACCGTTGAAATCCTTGTCCCTTCTTGGATCACAACCATGGATGGTAGTTCGAAAATCATCTTGACAAAAACGATTGAAGGAACTCAGAGCACAGATGTTTCGTTTACTGGAACAGGCCCTTCCTATTCGTGGGAAAGTGAAATCAAGAACGATGAAGGTGATGTTCTTTGTTATGCAAATCAAACCACATGCATTAGTAGTAAAATTGACATGGATTGGGAGAAATTCAGTTTGAACGAATGGAGTCAATCCGTTAGTTTCACCTTTGCCTTGGATGCCGAACTCAGTATTTACAGAATAGGAATCCCTCTTGATGACCTCCCACAAGATGAAAAGACCAAAGTTACCATGGAAGCAATTCCATCAGACCTGATTCGCCTCATCATTGACCTGTCCAGTAGGATGGACGAGCCTCTGGAGACAACAGTTCCGCTTGATGACGAAGAGATCACGATGACGGCTACACGGCAGGGAATGAAAGACTTCACCGAACTTTTCGGAGAAACCATAACAGACCAGATTCATAAAATAGGAACCGAGATTGAATCAAATGAGAGTATAGAGAAAATGGATTTAAGTGGTTTTGAATTGAAAACTAAAATATCCGGAATCGAGGCTCCTGATGAAACTATTTCTGACGAAGAACCCATTACGCTGAAGGTTACAATACCAAGAGTTACGTTCACAATTGGACTGGATGTTAATACAGATGAAATAGGAACTGACGATAATAATCCCCTTTTAGGAGTCGGTATAAGCGTTGTCGCAGATGCCTTGACGACCTCATTTGTTCAACCGATGGAATGGGCAGCTAATGCCCTTACCTCTGGAATCACCAACTCTATGTTCAACATGAAGGGCATCAGTTATCCTCAAGAATTTAGCACTCCGGCTGTCAATACGACCGTTGAGGATGATTATGGCATTGAAATGTCGGGGCCGATATCTTTTACACTCCCTTGGGGAGTTGAAATTCAGGATTGGAATTCAACATCAGGTAATCTCAAAGTGACAGAAGATGGGGGCCGCCAAACCGTAACTTACCTGATCCCACCAGGTACATTTAGCGATGATATTTCATATACAATACATGTCAGTTGGATGTATTTCTTACTTCAATTCTGGATTTATCCAACCATCGTAATTCTTCTTTTGGTCCTGTTTATACGACGTCGTCGCAGAAAGAAGAAGGCCAAAAAGAATCGTTTGAAGCAGCGAGAAAACAACATCAACAAGGCTCAACTTGGAGACAGTGAATTTTCTGACCTCGTAGGGTTTTCCAGTCCAGGACTTCGGCATGGTGAGTCCATAGAGGACATGGCTTCAATAGACGATTACTGACGCTCAGTGCAGCGAATCGTAGATTCGTTGAGCCAATGATGGGCCAATGCCGGGCACGGTAAGTAATTCGTTGACGGCAGCGTGTTCGATGCCTTTTCTTCCTCCAAAATGGCGAAGAAGAGTTTGCAACTTTTTGGCACCCAACCCTTCAACGGTTTCAAGCGGGTCTGCCAACCGGTTTCGACTTCGCCGTTTGCGATGAAACGTATTGACAAAGCGGTGGGCTTCGTCTCTCGCATGGACCATTACCCTTCCTTGCCGGTCAAGAACCAATGGCTCATGTCCGTCCCGATAAATGGTCTCTTCACGTTTGGCCAAGGCTGCTAAAGGAAAGCGTCCAGCCCAACCGTGCTCTTCTAGTGCCTTTTTGATCGTGCTGAGGTGAGTTTCTCCACCGTCGATGAGAAGAAGGTCAGGCCATTCTTCTTGTCGCTTCGCCCATCTTACTACCACTTCTTTCATCATCCGTAAATCGTCGATAGCGTCGCCTTTGACCACGTATTTACGATATTCATCTTTGGCAGGCCGTCCATTTCTCATAACGACACTTGCACCAACCCGTTCACTACCAAGAAGTTGAGCCATGTCAAAACAAACGACGTGATTTAATTGGTCCAATCCTAATACCGCCGCTCCATCATCTGCAGCTCGTTGCTCAAGGGAGCCACTTGTTTTTGTTGCCATCCGTTGAAGTTGGATTTCAGCATTCTGGCGAGCAAGTGTGGCCAAATTTTCAAGGTCACCTCGTTGAGGTGTACGAACCTCTACCAAACTTCCTCTTCGTTGATTTAACCACGATTGAAGTCCATCAAAGATAGGCACGGGGCTCAAGAGAAGTCTTGGTGGCCTTCGGTGAGTATAATGTTCTGAAATAAACATGGAAATCGTTTCACCAATATCGCCTCCATAGACCACCGGCCAGGCTTCTTGACCTTGGACCATGCCTTCGTCTGCATGCAATACAACAACAGCAGCCAACTCTCCTTGGGTAGCAAGGCCAATGGCGTCGCAATCACGGTAGACTTTGCTTGAGACGACATGTTGACTGGTTGTGGCCCGCACGGCCCGAATGGTATCTCTGTATCTTGCCGCTTCCTCAAAGGCTTCACGAGCGGAAGCATCCTCCATAGAAGCAACCAGTTCGTCGGTTAGAGAGGCAGCGTTTCCGTTCAGAATTTGGCGGACGTTCCTGACGTTTTCGTTGTAGCCTTCAGGCGAGACACAAGGACCCGCACACAATCCAATATGCATGGAAAGGCATCCTTGGGGGAGCAGTTCCTTGCAGTCACGAATTCCAAACTGTCGTCGTAATAACTGCATGACCTGTTTTGCAGCCCCAGCATTTGGGAAGGGGCCCCATTGCTCGGAATTCTTTGGAGGATAACGCGTGTACATGATGCGTGGGAACTCATGATTGGTCAGGACGAGGTAGGGGAATGATTTGCCGTCCTTGAGCATTGAATTGTAACGCGGCATATGCTCTCGAATTAATTGTCTTTCGAGGATGAGGGCGGCTTGGGGTGTCTGGGTCACGATACACTCGATATCGTCGGCTTTTGTGACGAGTTCTGGAATCATTTGTCGGTCTGGATTGGATGCGAAATACGACCGTATTCGTTCGTTAAGACGCGTTGCTTTTCCGACATAGAGGACCCTTCCCTCTGCGGTTTTGAACAAATAAACACCCGCCTCCTTGGGGAGGTTAGCCGAACTGAGGTCGACGGGCATAGAGATGCCTTAGAGACGGTGGCTCAAAAGGGCAACCCCGTGAAGAGAAGGGTTCACGCAACCAATGGGATGATTGATGAAGGAGAAGCAGGAAGTGCATTATGGAAGAGATATGCTTAGTCGTTCGCAGGAGAAGTTGCTCCGATACCTCGGTACCTTTCCAGAGGCCTTGGATCAAGCATGGGATGTTCCTCGTGACCTGTCCCTCCCAGGCCTTGCCGAAGCGATGGGCGTTGTACGCTCGGGGTTGAACCGACCTCTCAGTTTATTGGAATCTGAACAATTGATTGCCGTTCGTATTGCTCACGTCATCGGGGGAGGTTCTCGCCGACGGCAGGTTTACCACGCCTCTGAAAAAGGTCGTTTATGGCTGCTTGAACACCCTGAAATTGCTGAAGTTGAGAAGGGAGAAGACGAAAACAAGCAAAACCATCCATCAACCGAACTCATTGGTCGTAAGGACACACTTCTGGATTTGGAATCTCTTTTTGGCCATCATGAGCCCGTTTTTCTTGGAGGCTTATCGGGGATCGGAAAGACAACCGTGGCGCAAGCCCTTACGGGCCGTGCCTCAGTTGAAGGCACGTCCACTCATTCAGCAGTCGTCAATGAGTTTTCTGACTTGAGAGATATTATTCAACAATGGTTTCCAACCGTCAACCCACTTCCACACGATACAGAGGCATTGGCATCGCTTCTGGAGGCCTCAGATAAGAAGCAAATGTTTGTGATTGATGATGTCCATTTGATTTCACAAAGGCACGCATCGAAAATTAAAGACATGATCGCAACATTCCAATGTGACAACTCAACGACACTTCTTCTTGTTGGCCGAACCCCGCTCCCGTTCAATATTGATTGTGAATACCGACAATTGCCCGCTCTTGACCCTGAAGATGCCACTCAATTGTTGGGAGAGCATTTGGACTTGGAACACCGCCTTTCGGTTGCAAAAGCCCTGGGTGGCCATCCAATGGCTCTGCAGTTATACTCGGAAGGAACACCGCTTCCAGAGGCTGGAGAAGACATTCAGAATTTTGTTGAGCAAACGATTCTGCAAAACCTTGGGGACGAGGAGTTGGCTGCCTTGGACCACTTTGTTCTCTTCCCCAGGCCACTTGCCTCAAAAGAGGTCCCTCATCAAGATGAAATCGCAGATTTGGATGTGCATGCCCTCTTGCGGTGGGAACATGATAACACGAAACTTGAGATTCAACACTTGGTCCGAAATGTTCGTCGGACAATGTTCTCCTCAGACCGGCTCAAAGAACTCCATCAACAATCCCTGAACCACTGGCTCATGTGTGAAGACACTCCGGATTCACAAATTCTTCGCCTGTACCATCAACTCGCCCTTGATGACCCCGACTTTCATCCACAAATTGAACGTCAAGTTGAACGTCTCCTTCCTGCCCAAGGCGCTGCGATCGCCGTCATTCTAAACCGTGCGGTTGAACAAAAACCAGATGATGAGATGCTTCACTATTGGGCGGGTAAAGTCGCCCTCCACCGTCATGAAACCGACCAAGCTCAGATTCATCTTGATTCGCTATCGGACGAAAGTCTCCGAAGCGAATTGGCGTATCAAAAAGCACTTCTTGAGGGCAATGAGACAGAATCTAAACTATTGTTGAATGCCGTTCTCGCTCAAGCCAACGATGTGGAGGCTGCGCGCACCTTGCTCTCTGCAGCGGTACAACAACTCGAAGACCGTTTGTTTGACGAACCATCAGATACAGTGTCTTCCTCAATTCATTCTCTTCTTCAAGACGTCAAACTCCCTCAACGGCAAGAATATCGCACTGCGATGATGGTGAGTCTATCGATGATTCAACATGCAGTGTCTTTGTTTGAGGGAGATTCCCAACGAGCAAACGAACTTCGTGATGCACTCGCTTCCATCAGTGATGAGCATGACCCCTTCGTTCGACTGCTCAAACTAAAGGCATCCTTCCGTTTCCATTCTTCTGGTAGTCTTGAAGAACTAATTGCAGAAGCAGAAGCTGTCATCCAACTGCAACCAACCGATTTTCACAAGGCCGCTTTAGGATTGACTCTTGCTGAATTTCTATGGATTCATGATTCACAGAGAGCACAATCCGTGTTTGCAGATGTTCCACAACCCGACACACTTCAATCCAAAGGAGTAGCTCAACAGCGCTATGCTGGGCGATGGTGGTATTTGCATTCAAAATTGTCACCGAACCAAGCTCTTATGTCAATGCGAGAAGCAAGTCGTTGCTTCCGTTCAGCAGGTTGTCATTCAGCCAGCCGTAAACTTGTCAAACGAATGCATCGTTTGTTGTGATTAGAGTTCTGCTCCAATCAATGTCTTTGTGTCAGCAATGCCGCTAAGAGAGCGGATGTCCTCAACAATGCATCGGGTAAGTGCATATTCTTCATCGGCCTGAACACGAGCGATGATATCGTATTCGCCAAACAGCATCCATCTGTTGGTCACTAAAGCGATGTTATCAAGCGCAGTACGGACGTTGTTCTCTTCGCCGGGGAGGGTGGTAATCAATACGAATCCAATAGCCATTTCATCACTCATCCTTCAACTGCGATCAGCGTTTGTGTTTCTTTGACGCCTGTTATCTTACGAAATGTATTCATCACGAGGTCAGAAAGCCGTTTGGAATTGGGTGCAGTAATGCGCACCAAGAGATCAAACTCGCCGTAGAGTGCATGAACCTCTGCGACATCCCCGTGTCCGGTAAGTGCGAGGTACACTTCACGCTCATGGGTAGGTTCAGTTTTGAACAGAATAAAAGCCTCAGGCATGTATGTTGGAATGAAAGTCGGGATTTATGGCTTCCTCTTAGTGCGTTTCCTCTTCCGATACATAGCAGCGAACCATTGAAAGGGTATTGCAGGTGATTCCGAGATATGACAGCGTCTTCTCGTAGTGGTTCGCGGGTAATTTTTGTCACACTTCTCTTCCTTTTACCGTTGTTGACAGCAATTCATCCCCTCAATGAATCTGAATCAGTTGACCCCATGGTTCAGAATACTGGAGCTCGGGCTCAAGTCACCTGGTCGGGCACTAAGGTCCTCTCAGCCACCTACACCGTCCCTGTTTCGGATGAATTGGTCATTCAGGCCTGTACAGTGGTCCAGATGGGCGGGGGAGTGCGCATTATTGTCGACGGTCGCCTCACCGTACAGGGGACTCAAAGTTGTCCTGTAACCCTCGAAGCGAGCGGACTTTCAGACCACGAAGGCATTCAATTCAATGCTTCCTCCTCAGGACGCGGTTCCTTTATCCAAAATTTAACGATTGAGGATTCCATTTACGGAATGACGATTTACAGTTCAAATCCCGTTATTGAAAATTTGACTGTGGCCAATCCAGACCGAGTGGGCGTTGACATGTTCAACAACGCTGCTCCAAGAATCACAGATTTATTCATCGATCAAGCCGGACGAGAATTGGCCTTTCAAGGTGACTGGCGTTATGGTATTGGTCTTTCAATCGGCGCAGGCTCTACCCCAATTGTTACACGCGCAGTCTTCAGTGATGTTTTGACACGGGGAGTGAACATTTGGGGCGCATCAGGCGGACTTGTACAGGGGATTACCATTGACAATTGTTCAGGGTCAAGTTGGGCTATGGCTGCTGGGGTTTGGGTTGAAGACAGCCAACCTCTTCTCACAAACGTCTCTATTGACAAATCAGATACAGGCATGGTCATTCGTCATATTGACGACGGAGGCTATACTCGTGCAGTTGTCCGCGATGCAACGATTACAAATTCAATGTACCGCGGCGTCTATGTTGACAAAAACAATCACACCAATTATACCAATTATGAGACAGCCGATTTCACAAACCTAACCATTCGTGGGACGGGAACGAGCGGAGCAACAACAGCGAACATTGGTTTTGCAGCACTTGAAGTCAACGCCACCGGTGCGTGGTTTGACAACACCCTCATTGAAGATTCAACAACCGTTGGTGTGCGTTTGTACTTCGTCGATGATACCACCACCTTCCGAAACCTGACGATACGAGATTCAGGAGACCCGGGTCAAGGACCTCATGAAGCTGGACTTGCTGTCAGGTCGTCGTTTTTCGCACCTCACTTTGAGGAAATGGAAATTACGGGCTCAGTTGGACCAGGCATCTCTTCAACCTCAGGAGGGGCCATGCAAGGATTTGATTGGAACTTACACAATAATTCACAGCAGGGGTTGTTGATTGATAGAGCCACTGTGGTGGTCAATGAACTGGAACTCAACGACAACGGACAGTCCGGTGCACATGTTCTAAATGCAAGATATGTGACATTTGAAAACCTCACTGCAGCAAATAACGGCGGAGATGCAACAAGTAATCCATTGCCGCAAAACCAAGCGGGCTTGTATTATGATGAATCCAACGATATGGAATCAGAATCAGGTGATGTTCGTTGCAGGAACTGTACGGTATCAGGGTCTACCGGAGCCGGTATTTTGGCTGAAAACTCAGTTGACTTGTGGCTTGAGGGCCTCACACTCTACGGGAACAGCGCAGATGTTCCCGCGCTCAGCGTCAATAATGAGGACACTATGCCTGCAGGTGCTAGTGGACGCATCAACATTCTCCAAGCGAGCATTGGTGCAGAAAGCCCAGGGCAGCCAGCCGTTGAACTGTTGCGAACAGCAGCCCACATCGAGGGGTTGTCTATGGTTGGAAACCATACTGGATTAAATTGGAGTGGTGACAATAATGGAAACTTTGCATCAACAATTTCCGACAGCGAATTTTCAGGAACCTCCTGTGTCAAATTAACTAATCATCCCAACCTTGGTGGCCAAGGAAATACCATCACATCATCATGTTTTGGTTTTGTCCAACTGATCAACAGTCAAGTGAATTGGTCAAACCTTGAAGATGAATTAGGTACGACAATGATTCAACTTGATGACACTTCCGACCTCCATCTTCATCAACCCATTAATGTTGATTTGAACTTGGCTTCCTTTTCAGGAACAGCGACCGTTGATGTTGCCTGGGACCTCACCATATGGGTTGTAAACAACTTCACAAACGGTGTTCCAAACGCAAACGTTGATGCAACATTCACAGACTATGAGCCATCAGTACAAGAGTATACGAACGATTTAGGCTATGTTTTCCTATCGGATTTCATAGGGCAACAGTGGACTTCCTCAGGAGCATCTTCCTTCAACACTGTCACCGTTCAATGCGGCTACGATAGCATCACGAATTCAACCAGCGCAACACTCGACCAGAATAGGTTTGTGAATTGTTTACTACCCCTTGACAATCAAGCCCCGTTCTTGATGTGGACCTCGCCTCTGGATGAAACGATTTATGCCTCTCAAGGCGAAGTGATGTTCAACGCAAGCGATTCTTGGGACCTTGATGATGATGAACTCACGTTCACATGGAC
>TARA_B110001452_G_scaffold75086_1_pt1 | contig 54447 bp, 50 predicted proteins | sample TARA_B110001452 | Tara Oceans TARA_B110001452 (sample SAMEA4396971) | marine metagenome | biome: Polar Biome; feature: [DCM] deep chlorophyll maximum layer (ENVO:01000326); material: water (ENVO:00002006), including particulate matter (ENVO:01000060) such as... | depth 25 m
TAATTATCTGTACCAAACAAATAATACCTTTTAATCAAAAATTTAGTTATAATTTGATCCGGACTCAGGGATGAAGAAAAAGTGGTGAATGGAATGGATTTTATGGTTCCATCATTTGAAAAATCAGAATATATTATACTATTTTGTGATAATTTAAAATCAGAAATCAAAATTTCAGTATCAGGATATTTATTTCCTGTAAATAATTTACTTAAAAAAGATTGATCATTAACATCAGTATTGGGTACTGTAATAAAACTTGCTTTAAAACCAGGTGATTTGGAGTTAATTGGAAGATGCATCTGATTTGAAAATCTAGAACTATCAGGGATAAATACGTAAGAAAACAAAGAAATAAAAAGACAAAACAAAACAAAAGAAAAACTTAAAAAAACACCTATATTATTTGAATATTCTGTGTTTTTAAATAATTTCATCAACCAGCTTTTGCTAAAATATTATTATTTTCGATTTTCTTTGTCTTTAAATTTAATAAAACATTAATACTTTCATTCACGTAAATATCAGATTTCAAGCTATTGTGCCATCTTTTTCGATTTTCTTTATACTCATCTGTATCTTTAATATTTGAAGATTGATCACTCAAAAGATTGAATCTCAAATTATTACTATATTCTTTAACCTTATCAAACTTTTTTAGTTTTAATTTATTTTTCTTTTGTTCGTTTTTGAAAGTATTATAATTTAAAGAATAACTTTTATTTTCTCTTCTTTCTGAAAACCATTTAGCATTTTGGTCAATAAGATTAAATAATTCGTTTTTAGAAACTCTTAATTTAGAATCATTAATAACACTTTCAAGATTATAGTATCCATCCCATTTCCTATAAGATGCTTTGTCAATTTGATCCCACTTTAAAGGATTTTTTTCATCTGCCTCACCTATATCAATATGAGAATATGTGTTAGGTGTTACAATATCGCTTTCTACTCCCTTTAGCTGTACTGATCCTCCATTTATTCTGTAAAATTTTTCAGTTGTTATCTTTAAAGCACCTAAATCGAAATCACTATTTGATAAAAACCTATTTAAATCCAATACGTTTTGAACTGTTCCTTTTCCAAATGTATTATTACTTCCAATAACTACTGCTCTTTCGTAATCTTGAAGAGCGGCAGCCATTATTTCTGATGCAGAGGCAGACATCTGGTTTACTAAAATAACTAATGGTCCATCCCAAAGTAAAGAAGGGTCTTTGTCATATAAAACTTTTTTTCTGTTTCCAATAGATTTTACTTGAACTATCGGTCCAGTTTTTATAAACAAACCTGTCATATCTACAACTGTTTGTAATGCACCTCCACCATTATTCCTTAAATCTAAAACTAACCCTTCAATTCCTTCTTTTTTTAAATTTATAATTTCGTTTTTTACATCAGTTGCACAGTTTATCTCTTTTGAATCGTTAAAATCAACATAAAACTTAGGTAATGTTATCAAACCGAAAGTTTTATTGTCTTTGTTTATTAATGTAGATTTTGCATAGCTTTCTTCTAAAACAACTTCATCTCTTGTAATTGGAAAGGTTTTAATTTCATTGTCAGTTTTACGTCTAACAGTTAATTCAACTATAGTACCTTTTGGGCCTTTTATTAATTTTATTGCATCATCTATTCTCATTCCAATAACATTAATAGGGTCTTTTCCAGGTTCACCGACTTTAATTATTTCATCTCCGGCTTCAATTTTTTTATCTTTCCAAAGTGGACCGCCTAAAATAATTTGAACAATTTCAATTCCTCCATCTCGCTTCTGTAATCTTGCACCAATTCCATCAAATCTTCCAGAAATGTTAACATCGAAACGATCTTTGTCTTCAGGCTTGAAATAAGTAGTATGAGGGTCATATTGAGAAACAAATGAATTTACATAATTTGAAAACCAATCTTTTCTTTGAATGTCATTCATTAGATCAAAAATATCATTGATATTATCATTAACTATTTTTAGTGATTCCTTTAAAAGTTGGGATTCTGATTTTACAACATAATTCTTATTAGATTTAATAGATTTTTCTTGATCTAAAATTTTTATATCATAAAGGTCTAGCGTTGAAAATTTTAATTGTTTTCTCCATCTTTCTTTACGCTCTTTGTCGTTTTTTGAAAAGGTTAAATTTTCGAAATCAACATTTATATTTTCATCAATATCAAATTCAAATGTTGAATTAAACAAAGAAGGTAAAAACATTTCAACCTCATTTATTCTTTGAATTAATCTAGTGTGGGTTAAATTAAAAAAAGCTAAATCATAGCTAAGCCATTGATCATCAATTAGTTTTTCGAATTTTTTAAATTCTCTTAAATCTGAATTCAAAAAATATTTCTTTTGAGGATCTATCATATCTAGGTAACTATTGTATACTTTTTTAGATAATTCATCATTTATATCAAGAGATTGATAGTGTCCTTTATCTAGAACATATTTGAGTAACTCTATTAGGAGCTTGTCCTTATTTGGATCGTCAAACTTTACTTCACTAAATTTCCAGCTTACGAAAAGAAGAGAAAATATTAAAAAAGATGTAATAAATATTTTTTTCATTGAGTCTATAATATAACTATGTTTATTCCAAAAATCATGCTATTAATCAATTTAGTATTAAAACTAAGTAAATTAGTGTTTATATAAAACAAAAAAACCCTTACAACGTAAAGGTTTTTTTAAAGTGCGGGTGAAGGGACTCGAACCCCCAAGCCGTTAAGCACTAGATCCTAAGTCTAGCGTGTCTACCAATTTCACCACACCCGCAAGGGAGGCAAATATAAGCAAGATTGTAATAAATATCACTATGAAATTTACTATGTTAAAAAACTAGATTTAATTACATTTACAAAAACATTAAAAGTGAAAAATTTCAAAAATTACATTGAAGAAAACAAAAATCGATTTATTAATGAATTGTTTGAATTATTAAGAATTCCATCAGTTAGTGCAAAACCTGAGCATGATCTTGATGTTAGATCAGCTGCAGAATTACTAAAAAAACATTTTATTAAACTAGATCTAGATAATTGTGAAATTTGTGAAACTGAAGGACATCCGATTGTATACGGTGAAAAAATTATCAACAATAACCTACCTACAATACTAGTTTATGGCCACTATGATGTACAGCCAGTAGACCCTATAAATCTTTGGGATCAAGATCCTTTCAATCCTTACATAAAAAAAACAAAAATTCATCCTGAAGGAGCAATTTTCGCAAGAGGAGCATGTGATGATAAAGGACAAATGTTTATGCACCTTAAAGCACTTGAAGTCATGTTAGAAAATGGTGAGTTGCCTTGTAATGTAAAATTTATGATAGAGGGAGAAGAAGAAGTTGGTAGTGATAATCTTGAATTATTTGTCAAAGAGAATAAAGAAAAACTTTCCAATGATATTATATTAGTTTCTGATACCGGAATGATTAGTAAAACCATCCCTTCGATAACAACAGGGTTAAGAGGGTTATCTTACATGGAAATTGAATTAACTGGTCCAAATAGAGATTTACACTCTGGGCATTATGGTGGAACTGTAGCTAATCCAATAAACGTTTTATCTAAAATGATTAATTCTCTTCACGATTCAAACAACAAAATTACTATTCCTGGTTTTTATGACAACGTAATTGAAGTTTCAGAAAACGAAAGAAATGAAATGAATTTAACTCCTTTTAATATTGATGAATTTAAAGACTCAATAGGACTTAACAAAGAACATGGTGAAGTTGGTTTTTCAACAATAGAGAGACAATCTATAAGACCAGCATTAGATGTTAATGGTATATGGGGAGGATACACTGAAGAAGGTGCTAAAACTGTTTTACCAAGTAAGGCTTTTGCAAAAATTTCTATGAGATTAGTTCCTGGTCAAAATTGGAAAAGAATAAATGAACTTTTTACAAAACATATAAAGGACATTACGCCTGAAACAGTGAATATTAATATAACAGAACATCACGGTGGACAACCATATGTTGCTCCTACTGATACAATTGGTTTTGAAGCAGCAAGTAGAGCTTATGAAGATGTATTTAATAAAAAACCAATTGCTACAAGAGACGGAGGAAGCATTCCAATTATAGCTCTTTTTGAACAAGAATTGGAAAGTAAAACTATTTTGATGGGATTTGGATTAGATAGTGATGCAATTCATTCGCCAAACGAACACTATGGAGTTTCAAATTTTTTACAAGGAATCGAAACGATTTCTAAATTCTATCACCATTTCACAAATTTATCTAATGATTAATTAGAAATAATTCAGATGCTATTCCATCCGCAATAAATTTACCTTTTATTGTTGTAGTAAAAACATCGCCCTTAATTATCACAAGTGATGAATCTACATATTTTATCACTTTTTTTTCAAAATAATTCCTGTAGGACGATCCAAAATTATTCTCTAAATATGTAAGTGAAATACCCCAATATGTTCTTAAACCAGTCATAACATACTCATTATATTGATCAATTATAGAAAGTTTTTCCTTCCCAGAAAACATTTTATTATTTGTTATATCCTTGACATATAATGCATTATTAGAAACATTCCAGCTTCTAAAAGTACCATCGAAACTATGAGCTGATGGTCCAATTCCAACATATTTTTTTCTCAACCAGTATGCCGAGTTATTTTTTGAGAAATACCCTTTTTTTGCAAAACTTGATAATTCATAATTTATATATTCGTGTGTTGACATTTTTTCACACATAAATTCATGTTGTTCAAATACCAAATCTTCATCCAATGGCTTAATAATATTTTTTTTTACTAATGATTCAAGGGCCGTTTTAGGTTCTATAGTTAAAGCATATGCAGACATATGATTTAAGTCCAAACTCGTTACATAATTTAAATTTGATTGCCATGTTTTTAAATTACTATTTGGCATGCCAAAGATTAAATCAATAGAAATATTCTCATAATATTTTAAAGCACTATCAATACAATTTTTTGCTTCCTTGGAATTATGTGACCTATTCATAAGTTTAAGTTCTTTGTCATTAAATGACTGAACTCCTATACTTAATCTATTTATAAAACTATTTGATAATTCTTTAAGTTTAACCTTTGATAAATCATCAGGGTTTGCCTCCAGAGTTATTTCAGGATTTGAAGATATTTTAAATTTTGAAAAAATCGAATTGATTATTTTATTTATTTCAATTGTATCAAAAAAAGACGGGGTTCCTCCTCCAAAATAAATTGTTTCAATTAAATCATTATATCCCTTAGATTTAATTTCAATTTCTTTTATCATTGAACTAATTACATTTTCCTTGTTTTTTAAAGAGGTTGAAAAATGATAATTACAATAATGACAGGCCTGTTTACAAAAAGGTACATGAATATATATTCCGGACACAAAAATTATTTTTATTAAAATTTTATAGATTAATTGTACAAACTATTTTTTAATTCTTTTTTCATTTTGCTTAACAAAAGCACCCCAACCTGAATAATTTTTTTCAGAGCTTAACTTATTATTTTGATTATAAAAGTGGCATACAGCTGCAGCTAAGCCGTCTGTTGAGTCTAAATTTTTTGGTAATGTTTTGATGTGGAGTAAACTTTGAAGCATCTTAGCAACTTGTTCTTTAGATGCATTTCCGCTTCCAGTAATAGACATCTTAATTTTTTTAGGAGAATATTCTGTGATTGGGATTTCTTTAGATAAACCTGCAGCCATTGCAACTCCTTGTGCTCTTCCCAACTTAAGCATAGATTGTACGTTTTTACCAAAAAAAGGAGCTTCAATTGAAATCTCATCTGGATGATACTTTTCAATTAGATCAATAGTTCTTTCGAAAATATGTTTTAGCCTTAAATAATGGTCATCGTACTTATTTAAAACTAGCTCGTTTAATAATAATAAGTTCATTTTATTACCAACAACTTTAATCAATCCAAAACCCATAATTGTTGTCCCTGGATCAATACCTAAAATTATTTGTTCCTTATGAATGTTCAATTTTTAAATTAATTTGATTTTAATATTAAAGGTAATTTAAATTTAATGCTAACTGGAATACCAAAATTTGTTTTAGTAGCTGGATATAAAGAAGGTATGTTTTTTAGTGAATTCCTTATAATTAACTCAATGTCAGGTATTTCAATTAATACACCTTTTAAATTATCAATATTTAATAATGAAATCTTACCCTGGTCATCAATTAATAATGAAAGTAAAACGGTATCATTGAGCTTTTTAGAAACCAAATTACCTCCTAAATCAATATTAGAATAAATCAGACTAGTAATTTTAGAATTAAAACAATTTTTTCTTGCAGTTTCAGTATCATATTCATCACAATCTTCAATTGAAGGATACTCATCATTGTTTGTCCACTTTACCTCAGGGGTTATAAAAGTAGAATTTTTTGGATTGTAACTACATCCTTTAATTAAAATCAATAAAAATAAAACTTGTTTTAATTTCATGTTTGATTTATTTATTCTAAAATTAAGTATAATTTTAAATAAACAATCTATTATAAAAAAATATGGATATTTTTCTGTTGATATTAGGATTAATTCTTTGCTTAACTGGATTAATTGGAAGTTTCACTCCAATAATACCAGGTCCTTTATCTAGTTGGTTAGGTTTATTGGTAATTCACTTTACTTCATTAATTCCTTTCAGTAATAATCTATTAATTATAACATTTCTAATTTCTTTTACTGTTTTTTTATTAGATATTTTTATACCTATAATAGGATTAAAAAAACTAGGAGGTTCTAAGAACGGGTTAATCGGAGCAAGTATAGGTTTGTTTATAGGTCTTTTTATAGGAGGGCCATTTGGTCTAATTTTAGGTGCATTTTTAGGTGCGTTTACCGGGGAGTTTATTGAAAAAACAAACTTCAAAAAGGCATTGAAACCTGCTCTAGGAACATTTATTGGCCTTGCAGTTGGTACAGGATTAAAATTTATTATCTCAACTGTTTTCCTGGGCATATACTTTTACAAAGTATATGCAGAGATTTTAGTTTAATAATAAACAGATCTATTATCCTTTATCTCTGTATTGTTTTTTAGCGATTCATAAACACCTCCAAAAACAGATGATCTATTTAAATTAAGTAGTTGGTTTTTATATGATATAATAAAGTTTGGATCAATTGAATCGTCTTTAGAATTTATCTCCTTTCTTTGGACTACTTTTAATTTATAAACACCATTTTCTCCAATAATAAAATTTGAAGTTTCATTTAATGGGGTTCCAAACGAAGTTCCAATAACAAGAGGTTCAAGTCCTGCCCCACTGATAGTAGCATTTTTTTGATTCAGTGCCAATGCTTTTTTAACTTCAACACCATTAATTTTAGCAATCTCATCAATGCTTAAAGAATTATCATTTTGATTAATAATCAAATCTGCTTTCTTTGATTTTAAGACCATAGGAAGAACTTTATAAGAAACATCTTGAACATTTGAAACACCTTCTTCGGTCATTCCGATAACTTGAGCAATTAAATAACCTCCCTTAGGTAAATCAAATCTTTTAAAATCAGAAATATTAGTTGACTCATTAAACAACCATTGAACAATTCTTCTTTGATCTTTTAAACCAGGAAAATCATTATCTAATATTTGAATACCATTAACTTTCTTGACAGTATAGTTTTCATTTTCAGCTAAAGCATTTATGTCACCTTCTTTTGATAAATTCATTTCTAGTTTTGTAGCAGAATTAAAAACTTGATCACTTGTTTCGTCAGAGGGAACATTTTTTTCAGTAATTGAAGCCAGTAAAACTAAATCGTCTTTTGCAACCACTTTTATTACATGAAAACCAAAGTCAGTTTCAACAACACCTGTTGAACCTACTCTTTTGGAGAAAATAAAATTGTTAAATGGCTTAACCATATTACCGTCTTGAACAAACCCCAAATCACCACCTCTAGATTTAGAAGGACCATCTGAAAATTCAAAAGCTAATTCCGTAAAGCTTTCAGGTGATTTTCTTATTTTTCTTAAAATACTATTAGCTTCTTTTTTTGCATCTTTTTCAGATCTTGTAACATTTGGATTAGCATTTTGAGCTCCTTTGTATGCAATTAGTATATGACTAGACCTGACAGATCCACCAATTTTTTTATCTAGCATCCTAGATATTTTAAAATAATCTCCATCAAGATATGGACCATAAGTTTGATTATTGTTTAAATTAAACAACAAGTTTGCATGATCAGCCGGAAGAGATCCTTTAGTTAAATAAATAGAATCAAAACTTGTTTCAGAGTATTCGTTTATAAATTCTTTAATATTCTTAGCTGTAGTCAAGCTTGGGGTAATTTCGTCTAATTTTGAAACATTATTAAACACTTTAGATTCCTTTAGAAATTTACTTAATCTATTTTTAATTGCATTCTCATCGTCTAATGATGGTTTTTCTTCAAAAACAACATACTCAATATCTCGAGAGGATTCAACTTTAAATTGGTCCTTGTTATTGTCAATATACTTTTTTAAATCAGATTTAGAATACGGAACTAAAGAGTCATCAACAGATGAGTATGGGATTTGAACATATTCTATATCTACATTGCTATTTTGCAAAGTATATTCGAATTTACCATCACTTTGAGTATAATTAACACCAGAAGTAATTAAATTAAAATAAATTTGTTCGTTAGATTGAGATTCGAAAATTTTCTCTTGATTTTTCCAGTTTTCGTAAGCTTCTGGATTAGTTGTCTTTAACTCTATAATTAATGCTTTAAACTTATCTATATCAAAAATTCCAGCTTCATTCAAAAATTGCTGATCAGAATTAAATGTAGGATTATTTTTTAAAATATTTTGCAAATGATCTTTTCCAGATTGTATTCCAGTAATTTCAAATTGTTGATTCAAAATTTCTGATCTTAATCTTTGGTTCCAGACATTATTTACAGCAACCATGCCTTTTTGATTATAGTTTCTTTCTAAGAAATCAACTTGACCTCTAAAATCTTCAATTAAAATATCTTCACCATTAATAATACCAACGGGTTGTTGGGCTTGGTAACCTTTACCATCGAAAACACCAGAAATTACAAATGCAAAAAGTGCTAAACCTATAACTATAATTAAAAAAATAGATTTAGATCGAATTTGTCCTAGAATAGCCATAATATTTTTTTTTGTAGCAAACGAAAATACAATTTCCTCGGGAATAAAAAAAAGTTAAACTCTTATAAATTAATCTTCTATAACTAATTCAATTAATTCAATTTTGGAACTTGATACATCTATGATTTTAAACTTTAGATTATTATGAAAAATCTCATCTCCTTTATCTGGAATTTTTTCATTTAAACTTATAATAAATCCGCCTAAAGTTTCATATTGCTCATTAATTGGAAGATTTAATTTGAATTTTTCATTTAAATAATCAATTTCTAATCTCGCAGAAAATTTATAATGAGAATCATTTATCTTTTTTTCTAAAAACTTTGGAGAATCATGTTCATCTTCAATTTCACCAACTAATTCTTCAATAATATCTTCAATAGTAATAATTCCTGAAGTTCCCCCATATTCATCAACTACAACAGCAATACTCTTTCTCTTTTTAGTTAGAAGGGTTAGTAAATCATTAATAAACATTGATTCAGGAACAAATTCAATTGAAATAATTATAGATTTAAAATTTTTATAATCATTAAACATATGTTGAACACTTATGTAACCAACAATGTTGTCAATATTTTCCTGATGAATTAGTATTTTAGAAAGGCCTGTTTTAATGAAAATTTCTTTAAGCCTAGATGGATTAACATACCTGTCTAACGAAACAATTTCAGCTCTTGGAATCATAATTTCTCGAGCCCTAACCTTAGAAAACTCTAAAGCATTTTGAAATATTTGAATTTCAGGATCTAAATGTTGTTCATTATCGTTTCCTATCTCTTGATTTATATAATCACCTAATTCATCTTTACTAAAAACTAATCTTAATTCATCTTTCTTAGTTTTAAAATATTTTTTTAAAACACTATCTGAAATCCAAGTAAAAACAAATGTTAGTGGTGAGAATAAATAATAAAAAATAAAAGCTGGAAAAGAAAATAATTTAAAAAGTCTATTTGCATAAATTTGAAAAAAAACTTTAGGTAAAAATTCTGCAGTTATTAAAATAACAAGAGTAGAAATTAATGTTTGATAAAAGATATATTTAAAATCAATTGAAGATTCATTAATAAGTTCAGGAAACAAAATATTTATAATTAGCCTTCCTGAGTATATTCCATAAATAACTAAAGCTATATTATTACCAAGCAACATTGTTGCTATAAACTTTGAGGAGTTTTTTGTAATTTTTTTTATAAAAAATGAAACTAAACCTTTTTGTTTTTTTTCAATTTCTAAAAAAATTTTATTTAAAGAAACAAAAGCTATTTCCATTCCTGAAAAAAAACCTGAAAAAATTATTGAAATAAGAATAACTAGAACTTGATTATCCATTAAATCTATTTATGCCTGTTTTTAAATTTAATTCTGAAATGTCTTCTAAACAGAAACATCCCAAAAGAAAACAGAGCCATTATTAAAAAAATATTGCTTTTAGCATCAGGATTATTTCCGAAAAAGTATTCTAAAAACGATATAATAGATATTATTAAATAAATAAATTCTGAAAATTTTCTATAATTAGTCATGCTTTAATTATTTGTCATCAACTAAAACTTTGCCATCAAGTTTTCCTGTATTAAATATAGTAAACGATCTATTAGCATCTAATCTGGTAGCTACAATATCATAATCAACATTTATAAATGTAAATTTTTCTTCCGTAAATAACCATTCTTGTTCAGGATCCCAGTACAATTGACTAGTTTTAAGTTCAGAACCATCATGATTATTAATAATTACGTTTCCTTTCATATCAACAATATTAGTTTTGTTATACATTATTGCATATTGTGACGTAACTATTGTTTCATTATTTTCATTATCAAAAAAAGAAATTTTAATACCATTGGGGAATTCAGAATATGGAAAAATTTTATTTGAATAATCTTTATTTAAACTAGAATAAAGAATCGCTTTTACTTTTGCAGAATCAGTATATATTAATTTTAAATTTTCTGTAACACCAACTGGTAGAATGTTTTTATTATTTATATTTTGAATTTCTTGGAAATTATCTTCACACGAAAAAAGGAAAAATAATACTAAAAATCTTAAAAAACTCATCAGTTTAGTGAAGGTACAGTAACTGATTTTCCTATCCAACATTTGAAGGAAATAGTTTTACCACTCATAGCTTCACTAAAAATATCTGTTTTTGAAGGAGCTCTTCCCTTGTAACTTAAAGCTGTTTTATTTGCTAGTTTTCTTATAGAAGCATCAACAGAAGCAGCTTTTTTCGCTTGTTTTAAAGCCAACCAATAAATAGATCTTTTTTCAAATTGTGTTTTTCCGCAATTATTTGCACTACTGGCGTATAAGTTAGCTATAAGTAAATAAGCTCTGCCCATTGAAGGTTGAAATCCTAGCGCTTTATTGGCATATGTTCTAGATTTTGAAAATTGACCAGACTTCTTAAACTTAAGTGCAATTTTGTAAAGAGTTTTTGCTTTTTTTAAATTATTAGATTCTAACTCAATAGATTCATTGTAATATTGAATTGCTAAATTAGTTTCCCCTTTTTTGTCATTTAATAAACCTAAATAATAAGCTGAGTTAGCTGAAGGATTTAGCGCATGTAACGCTTCTACTAATTCTACAAATAACGGATCATCAGAGCAATCTTTACTATCCATTCTACTTGCTGCTCTATTAAGCCATACTGAATCTGATTTAAATTTATCAAAGTTTTTTCTATATAATGGGATTAAGTTTTCACAAGTAGACTCTTTGGCAATTATAGTATTCAGATTATTTAAATAAGTATTACATGCTACCATATTAACTTCATAAACTCTTTTATTTTTTGTTTCTCTAATAGAAAGTGGATCTCCATTATTTTCTTTTTCTAAAAGTTTATCTAACTTTAATGTATAGGCACTCATCTCAAACTCAAACTTTTCAGTTAATTCTTCATATTTTTCAAATACTTTCTCTAAGGTTACATCTTCAATTCCAGTCTTGTATAATCTAAAATAAATTTTAAAATAATTATACAATCCTTTAGGAGATTTGAAACTTTTTGAATCTTTAGTAAATGCTTGATCGTATATTTCAAATATCTCAGAGTCCTCAGCTAATTTGTAATCAATCAAAGTTTGAGCTTTTATTGCTAATATCTTACCGACCTCACTAACTCCTCTTTTAGATTTCGGAAAATAAGTTAACCACTCGTCATATAAATCCACTAAATCTTCTTGAAACTCATCTTTAGCGTTACCTTCAGAATTTTTAATAAAAGACTTTAACATTCTTTCACCAAGTACATATACTGCAGAATTTATATCTGGACATTCACTCTTTAAGTCCAACCATGGTTGGTATGCTTCTTTATAATTTTTAACTTTTGCATACTCAGCGAAAATTGAAAGATTTGAAAAACATTCTTCATTTGATTGAGATAATACAGTAATTGAAAACAAAAATGTTAAGGTACAAGTGATGATGTTTTTCATAATAATCAATTCTATATTTTTTTAGAAATCAAAAACGATGCCTAATTTATTAATTGTATTTGTTTTTCACAAACCAAAGATCACTTAATGACATTCCTAGTCTAACACTAAAGAAATTTTCTTGTATTAATCCAGCGTTAGTAGTTCCTCTTTTTCCAACTTCAAAACCTAAATTAACATTAGAAAACCCTTGAAAAGGAATTCCAAATCCAAAGTTTAAACCAACCTCTTTTATTGCTTGATCCTCTATGTAAAGACCTGTATTTTCTATTCTTAAACCGCCCCTGTAAACGAGTCTACTAAAAAAACTAGTAAAGGAGTCAAATTTCGGAATATAAAACCCTCCAATAGAAAATTTAGATCCTTTTTTAAAATCAACGTTTTTTAGATTAAACAACTTATTGTTTAATCCTCCTCCGTCAACTAATTTATACTCTGCTCCAACAAACCATTTAGTATCAACTCCTAACCCTAATCCAAAAGTTTGAGATTTTGGGACTGTAATTTCAGTTTTATCTAAACTCATTGCACCTAAATCAATTACTTCTTCATCACCACCATATTGATTAGTAAGGGAGTATGTTGATAATGTTTGGGTGTTAGTAGAGCCTAAATTATATTTTTGACTTGTAATATAAGTAGCGTGTAATATTAAATTTTCTGATATTTTTTCTCTGAACAATAAAGAATATACATAATTCACTCCACTCAATGAGGAATTACTTTCAAGTCTTGTGGCTAACTCAATATCCTCTAAAAATCGAGTTGTAATATGGTTTAAATTTCCAAATTCATAATTCGTTGTTAATCCTAAACTTATTTTATCAAAAAGCCTAAATCCAAAAGTTAAAAAAGCAGTATTAACACCTCCCTCTCCTCTGTATCTGTCTATAACATTTGGAGTTACTGTCTCATCATTACTTTCTAAAAGATAACCTACAGATGTTTGTGGAACTACACCAAAAGCAAAAGCAAAGTGCTTTGTTGGAATTCCAACAGCTAAATAATTAACATTAGAACTGTTTGAATTCTCATTAGCATTTTCAGATTTAAATGTTAAATTATCATATGTTATTCCAAGAGAGTAATTAACTCTTTTAAGTTCAGATAAAGACGCAGGATTTGTTAAACTTAAATGTATACTGTCTGAATAAACACTTAATCCTCCCATAGATCTGTTGTCAATCGAACCTTTAAAAGTACTTGTACCTACTCCATAAAAAGAATAAGGTGACGAAGTTCCTGATTGTGAAAAATTATAAAAAGAAACTATAGAAAATAAAACAGTAAATAAAAATTTTTTCATTTTTTGGTATTAACCTCTATAAGATTATTTAAACCTTTAAGCAGGAAATTTTGATCAGCAAAGATGGTATTTTTTATCTTCTTGAGCAAAAAATTAGAATCACCACCTGTTAAAATTATCTTAATGTTTTTAAACCTATCATTGTATTTGTTAATAACACCTTCTATTTCAAAAACAACTCCATTAATAACACCTGAACTAATTGAACTTAAAGTGTCATTTCCAATCAACTTATGATCAAAATCAATGTTGGATAAAGGTAAATTGGCAGTTTCTTTATTTAAAGATTTAAATCTCATTTTAATTCCAGGGGATATACTACCACCCAAATACTCATTTTTATTGTTTTTAAAATCATATGTAATACAGGTTCCTGCATCAATAATCAATACATTTTCATTTGAAAAATCAAGTGACGCAGCGCTGACAAGTGCTACTCTATCACTACCTAATGAGGTTTTAGTTTTATACAAATTAGTAAATAGCAAATTTGTAGTTTGGTTAATAGAAATTAAATTAGAATTACTTTTTAAGAAATTTATAATATTTTCATCCAAATTCGAAACATTTGAAATAATCGAATTTTTAATACTGTTTCTTTTAAAGATATTTGAGATATCGTTAAACTTATAATTAGTAAAAATAAATTTCTCTACTAATATTTTTTTTTCAAAAAGAGCAACTTTTAAAGAAGAATTGCCTAAATCTATTACTATATTCAAATTATTTCTATTTAAGTTCAAAAATAAAGAAGATTTATTAAATGATTTTTTGCTTCTCTAATAAAAGAATATATATTTGCTCTTGCAAAAAAAAAGCAATGGTACCTTAGCTCAGTTGGTAGAGCAAAGGACTGAAAATCCTTGTGTCCCTGGTTCGATTCCTGGAGGTACCACAAAAGTCTCTATTTATAGAGGCTTTTTGCTTTTGTACTAATCTCAAGTAATTAAATTACCGTCTTTATCCCACTCAGCTACTTCGTTTCTTTTTGTTTGATCTACACACTTATCCAGCCATTCTTTATCATAAGATAATCCATACTGATCCAAAACGTCCTGAGGAACGCCATCCCAAACATTTGGAGTATTTCCTTTGTATCCAAGTTCTTCAATTCCAACTTTAGAGGTATAATAGCCTGTCATTGTTAAATTTCTAAATAAAGAAAACCATTTAACATCTTTACTTTGCTCTGAACTTGATAAATCAGGATCTGGATAAGCCATTTGATCTAATATTGATTTTTGCTGAATCATATCACAATCAATAAATATTTTTTTAAACTTTATATTAGATTGTTGATTTAAGGCAGTCAAGCCTTCTTTTAAAGGAGTCTCATAGCTAGGAATATCCTTTGCCATGAATTCAATTAACTCTGGCACTTCAGCGTCATTAATAGATCCAAACTCGTTTGGAGGAAGTATCAAATTACTAATTTCAGAAATTAGTTTCATTTGATTATTAGTAAAACACTTTTTTGAGAAAAGTAATTTATCATACTCTTTTTCTTTTGGAGTTCTTCCATAGCTAAACTTTTTTAAAGAATCTGCTACTGTTTCACTATCAACTCCTGAAACACAACCTTCTAACAAAACACCTAATCCTATAGAACCAAATGCTAATGATTTCAAACTATCTCTTCTGTTCATACATTAAAAATTTTGTTTTTTAAATTGATCTACAATATAATCCGATGTTCTCCATGCTAAAGCCATAATTGTCCAAGTTGGATTTTTATCTGCTTGAGAAACAAATGGACCTGCGTCAACTACAAATACATTTGAAACATCATGCAATTGTTCGAATTCATTAACAACAGATGTTTTTGGGTCGCTTCCCATTCTAGTTGTTCCAACCTCGTGAATAATCTCACCAGGTTTTGTAAGTCCATAATTTTTATTAATTCCAGGCTTATCTCCTAGAGCAATACCGCCCATATTATGAATAATTTCTTCAAAAGTATCCTGCATATGCTTTGCTTGATTAACTTCATGATTAGACCATTTATAATTAAACCTTAAAACGGGAACTCCAAATTCGTCAACTTTATCTGGATCAATTTCACAATAATTACTTTTCATGGCAATCGATTCCCCTCTTCCATCCATTCCAACAACGGTACCATAATATTTCCTCATATCAGTCCTTAACATATCACCATAACCTCCGACTTTTATTCCAAAAAACTTGTTTAAATCGTTAACATTAAATCCTGAGCCATAAGATGGAGATCCCATACCACCCCAAACTTCAATGTGATATCCTCTTGGGAAATTCAAATTTTTATTATCTAACCACCAGGGTGAATAAACATGCATTCCTCCAACACCATCCTCATTATAAATTTTTCTATCAACTAGTTCAGGTAGAAAAGCCATTCTACCCCCACCTGTTGAATCATGTAAATACTTACCAACAACATCACTGCTATTTCCTAAACCATTAGGATGTTGTTTACTTTTAGAATTCAATAATATTCGAGCACTACTACAAGCAGAAGCAGCTAAAACAACTACTTTAGCTTTTAATTTATACTCTGTTCTATCTTCTTTATTTATAAACGATACTCCTGTAGCTTTACCCTCCTCATTAGTTGTAACTGTTCTTACCATTGAATTGACATATAAATCAATTTGTCCTCCATTATCTTGAGCTGGAAAAATTAAACATGAACCAGCTGAAAAATCTGCATATACTGAACAACTTCTAGCGCACTGTCTACAATAAAAACACACACCTCTTTCATTATTTATTCTTTTAGTTAAAACAGATAGACGGGAGGGCATTACTTTTACACTACTTTTTCTAGCTCCTTTAATATAAAATAACTCATGTAGTCTAGGTTTTGGTGGTGGAAGAAAAAAACCATCAGGATCATTATATAAATTTTCTTTACTTCCAAAAACTCCAATTAATTTATCTACTTTATCATAATAAGGCTTAATATCATCATAACCAATAGGCCAATCATCGCCTAATCCATCAATTGATTTCTTTTTAAAATCTTCTGGACCAAATCTCAATGAAATCCTTCCCCAATGATTTGTTCTTCCTCCTAACATTCTAGACCTAAACCATCTAAATTCTGATTCACCTTTTTGTGTATATGGCTCTCCTTCAATATCCCATCCACCATATGCTTGATCAAAATCACCAAAGGGTCTAGTTGTACCTGCTCCTCTTCTTGGCGAATCGTAAGCCCACTTCATTTGTGTCATTTGATCCGGATTTGCTGGATCATAAAAAGGACCCGCCTCAACAATAGCTATTTTTAGTCCGGCTTCTGATAAAATTTTACTAGCCATTCCTCCTCCAGCACCTGAACCAACGATTATAACATCGTATTCTTTTAAGTTTTCTTTAATTTGCATTATTATTTGTTAGAGTTCTAAGATTTTTATATTTCTAAATGATATTACACCTGGATGATCTTGAATACTTATTTTTCCTGTTTTAAATTTACCAAAGTCACAATTTTGCCAAGGTTCTTGATCACAATTATTAAACTTTGTAGGTTCAACCATTGCATCCCATTTCTTTCCACTTAATGGAAACTTTACAATTTCTGTGCCATTATGAACAACGATTCCAATATTTTTGTTGTGGTCAATTGTAATATCATAAGTATTCCATTCTCCAGCAGGATTTGTAACCCACTCAGATGGAGCAATCATTCCGTACAATGCACCAGCCTGAGTTAAAGGGCCATCGGGCATTTCAGGATCTAAAATTTGAATCTCAGGACCAGTAACAAAAGGATACTCGTATTTCATATCTTCTTTAACCCCCCAAAAAAAGCCACTATTAGACATAGAACTCACGTTCCATTCAAGATGAATTTTAAAACTTGTATATTCCTTATCACTAACTAAACTTTTATCTCCCTTTCCAGATGCATTAGCAGATGTGAATGTTAAAACACCGTCTTTTATATCCCAGCCTGTTTTTTTACCATCATCTTGAAAATAATGCCAACCATCCATTGTGTTTTGTTGAATTAAAGACACCCATTCACCCTCAATTCCAGGATCATTAATGTGTGTCATAGGAATAGAGTCTATCGACTTTTTATTTTGATTGCTATTATTGCAGGAAAAAATCAAAATTGATGTAAATAATATTAGTATTTTTTTCATAACTTTTATTGTTTTAAATTTTATAAGTTCCAACCTTTTCTTCTTATTCTTCCAACAAATTGGTTAGCAGACTCGAAATTAGTTATTCTGGTGTTTTCGCCATCCCAAAGCAATTTCTTTCTTCCTACATATTTATTGCCTTTTTTCAACATGTAACTTCTTAATGCTAAATTCCCCATTAATACAGTCTCAGTAAATGGACCGGCATACTCAATTGGTGAAGTAAGTTTTTTATAATCGTCACTACCATATCCTCCCTTACAAGCATTAATCCATTCCATATGATGAATATGATCAAGACCTTCTTTTTGAATTAAATCTGTATTAAAATGTAATGTTTCTTCACCCTTTCTATATAGCTTAGGATTTAAACCATATACTCCACATGAAATCACTCCTTTGTCCCCAATTATAATAACTCCATTTCCATTTCCTTCTTCTCCTAGATAATCTTCTGCAGGAATTATTTCTGGTCTAGGGGGAATTATTCCTCCGTCCATCCATATCAATTCAACATTAGAATCGGTTTTACTAGTCTTGTCAAAGTGTAAAGTAATTAAAGAAGCTGCAGGCGGGCCTTCAGGATAATAATTAGCACTCCACATTTTTTCATAAATATTTGCAACACTACATTCAACATCTTTTGGATATCCCAATTCCAGAACCTTATAAGGAGCATCTAAAACATGGCAACCCATATCGCCTAATGCTCCAGTGCCATAATCCCACCATCCTCTCCAATTAAATGGATGAAATTCTGGTCTATAATCTCTGTATTGGGCTGGACCTAACCACAAATCCCAATTTAAATTATCTGGTTTAGAAATTGATGGTTTTGGCATTTCAAATCCCTGAGGCCAAACAGGTCTATTAGTCCATGAGTAAACTTTACTGATTTTACCAATTAATTTATTATCAACCCATTCTTTTAATTTATTAACTCCTAAACTTGAACCTCCTTGGTTACCCATTTGTGTAACTACTTTGTTTCGTTTCGCAGTTTTAGTTAAAATTCTAGCTTCTTCAATATTATGTGTTAAAGGCTTTTGAATATAGGCATGTAATCCTCTATTCATAGCATTATTTCCAATAATACCATGTGTGTGATCAGGCGTACTAATAGTTACGGCGTCTAAATCTTTTTCTTTATCTAATAGCTCTCTAAAATCAAGATAAAAATTTGCATTCGGATATTTTTTTCTAGATTTTAATACTCCATGAGATCCATCAGGATGGACGTCGCAAAGAGCAATAACTCTTTCTTTACTGGCCCATTTATTTCTAATATCTCCACCTTTTCCACCAGAACCAATTGCAGCAATTAATAATTGATCACTTGGTGAAACATAACCATTTCCTCCCAAAACATTTCTAGGAACTATGAAAATACCTGATCCAATAACTGATGATTTTTTTATAAAGTTTCTTCTAGAGTTTTTTTTCATTAAATTGATGACTTGAAATTATATTTACTATAAGCTTGAATTTATGAAGAAATTTTTTATTTGTTTGACAATTGGTTTAATTTTTTCAAAACAATTAGCCCAATCGACAGAATTGAAAGACAAAAAGGTCTTAATTGTATGGGGAGGCTGGGAAGGACATAATCCAGAAGTCTTTTCAAATATTGTTGAAAATTGGTTAATTAAAAATTCGGCCAAAGTAGAAGTTAAGAATAGTTTAGATATTTATTCAAATTTAGAATTTCTTATGGATTTTGATTTAATAATACAATCAGTAACACAGGGCGAAATAACACCAGAACAAGAAGAAAATCTAATTCAAGCGGTAAGAAATGGCGTTGGATTTGCTGGAGCTCACGGCGGACTTATTGATTCTTTCAGATCTAATACTGCTTATCAGTTTATGACTGGAGGACAATGGGTAGAACACCCCGGAGGAAAGGTAAATTTTAAAGTAAAAATTATTGAAGATGAATTTACTAAGGGTATAGAGGATTTTGAAATATTTAGTGAACAATATTATATTCACTTTGATCCAAATATTGAGATTCTTGCTACAACAAAATTTGATGGAATAAATTATCCATGGATCAAGGACGTTGAAATGCCTGTTGTTTGGAAAAAAAAATATGGAAAAGGAAAAATATTTTATATATCACTAGGACACGATCCTAACGAATTCAAAAAACATCTAGGAGCATGGGAACTGCTTACAAGAGGATTTATTTGGGCCAGCTCAAACTAAAAAGAGTTTAGGTTTACTAACTCTTGTTTTTTTAATAATCTCCATTTTCCTCTAGGTAAATCTTTTTTTGAAAGTCCTGCAATTATCACTCTGTCAATGGATATAACTTTATGATTATATTTTTCAAATAAATTCACAATACTAGACATTCTACTAGCTCTAACTTCCAATCCTAATTCATTTTTTAGCCCACCATTTACATAATTGATAGAAATTATTTCAATATTATTACTATCTGAGGAATTTTTTATAGAATTTAAGTCCTCGTTAGAGATGATATCTCTAAGTTTAATTTCAAATAACTGTTTGAAAGACCCAAACTTTTTAGAAATACTATTATTAAAATCATTGTCGTTTGAAATTAAAACTAATCCAGAAAATTGCTTAACAGTGATTTGTGTTGGAGTTAAGTTTACTGCGTTAAGTGAAGACAATAGATTTAAAACATTTTTTTTGCCCGAAATATTGAAATCAAAATCTAAGGGTTTATTTAATAGTAAATACTGAAAATCGTAAGGGAAAATTATTTTCCCATCAACTTTAACTTCATCGTCTAAGGATACTTTTGAACCTAACTTGATTACTATTTCATTATTCACAGAAACTCTTCCATTAATGATGTAATCATCAGCTTCACGTCTAGTGCATAATCCAGAGTTAGAAACATATTTGTTTAATCTTACACGTTTGATTTCCATATGCTTTTATATATCATGCAATATTATACTAAATAAACCCAAAACGATTAAAAGTTTTAATGAATTGTGTAAATATTGATAATTAGCTTTTGAATAACTGTTCCAAATATAATAGTTAAATAAAGCAAAGAAGATGTAATTGAAAAAATAAAAATACTTCATGTAAGATAATTCGTAAGAAACTAATATCAGATAAGTAACGATCAAAACTAAAAAAGAACAAAACGAAATGTAGGCTTTAGAAACTTTCTCTCCATACTTGACAGGTATTGTGAAGTAATTTAACGTAAAATCTCCAACAAAATTTTCTAGGTCTTTAACAACCTCTCTAATTAAAACTATTAAAAATAAAAATAAAGCGTGTGAGAAAATTTCAATAGAATAGCTTTTGTAGTAAAGAATAATAGCGAAAAAAGGAGTAATTGCTAGAATTACAGAAAATAGATTTCCTATAAAAGGATATTTACTAATTTTTATTGAATAAATAATTATTCCAATAATATAAATACTAAAAAAAACCAATGCTTTTAAAGAAACTAAAAAAGCAAGAATTAAGGTTATTATGTTCAAGAAAATATAAACCAAAAGCTTAGTTCTCCCTGAAATTTCCTTTTCTAAAGTAGTTTTGAGTGGTCTATTAATTAAATCTTTTTCAGAATCAAAAACGTTATTAATAATATACCCAGCTGAAATTGAGAAAGCAGATGAAAAAATAATTAACCATATATTAACATCATAAACAACACCTAGAATACTGTTGTTTTCAGAAAGCATATAAATTGAAGAAATAAATTGAGCTGTAATAATAAAAAGAATATTATATCCTCTAACAACTGAAAACAAACTTAAAATCTTAAATAAAAAACTTTTATTTATTGAAAGAAAAGACATTACAAATTATAAACCAATTCAAGTTTGTAATTAGAAAGAGACCTTTTTGCTTTTTCAAAATCCTTTGAAAAACCTAATATATATCCGCCGCCACCTGAACCACATAATTTTAAAAAATAATCATCAGATTCTATTCCTTTAGCCCAAAGATCATGAAAATCTTTTGGTATCATTGGCTTAAAGTTTTCTAAAACTACCTTAGATAAAATTTTCATATTCGAAAATAATGAATTAAAATTTCCTTTTAAAAAATCCTCAACACAATCATCAGTAGTTTTAATAAAATTTTCTTTAATAATTTTATTATAATTTTTGTTTTTCATTGATTTAAAAAATAACTCAACCATTGGAGCGGTTTCACTCGACGTGCCACTGTCTAACAGAAATACAGCACCCTTTCCATTCGAGGATTGTGAAGGAATTCCTGTTGTTTCAATTTCATTTTGTGAATGAATTAAAATTGGTAAACTTAAATAACTATTTAATGGATCTAAACCAGACGATTTTCCATGAAAAAAAGATTCCATTTTTGAAAAAACGTTTTTGAGATTTAAAATTTTAGGCTTTGTTAAATTTTCTAAGACAGTAATTTTATTTAAAGCATATCTATCGTAAAGCGCTGCAACAAGAGCACCGCTACTTCCAACTCCATAACCTTGAGGAATAGAGCTGTCGAAGAACATACCGTTTTTTAAATCATTCTCGAATTTAATAAAATCAAATTCTACAATAGAACTGTCAATGTTTTTTAAATAATTTTTAAAATTTATTAGATTTCTATTTGATTCTTTAACAATTTCATTTTTAAAATCTCCCAGCTTTAAGCCACCCTTGAAAAAATTATAAGGGATTGAGAGACCCTTGGAATTTTTAATTATTCCATATTCTCCAAACAATAAAATTTTAGAATAAAATAAAGGAGCTTTCATATTGTAAAATTATAACTTATTTGGTCCATTACCTACATGATCATTTATAAACTCGCCGTTTTGACAAAATTTAGATAGATTATTAAATATAAATTCTTGAATTTCATTGAAGTTTTTCTTAGGATATAATAAATGAATATTTGCTCCGGCATCAAGAGTAAAACAAACTTTAGAGTTAGTGTTTTTTCTGTAATTCCAGATTTCGTTAATTATGTTTAAAGTGTTTGGTTTAATTAAAATATAATAAGGGCTAGAAGTCATCATCATAGCATGTAAAGTCAATGCTTCTAATTCTACAATATGAGTAAAGGCTTCGAAATCTCCTGAAATCAAAGCATTCTTTAATAGTTTTAAATTTTGGTTGACCTGAACAAGCCTGTCATTAGAAAAGGAATGGTTAATCATTAAGTCATGTCCAACTGTACTAGAAATATGTTTCTTTCCTTTATCCACTAACAGAATCGTATCTTGAATATTTTTAAAATTACCATGTAATTTTTCTTCATATTTAACAGCAAAAAAATTAGAACTGTGTTTAAAAAAATCACTTTCTCCCCATATTGCTAAAGGACCTAAAACACTTCTGGAAGCACTACCTGATCCAAGTCTTGACAAGAAAGATGCTTTATTAAAAAAATACTCAGAACTAATCGTTGGGTTTATTTTTTTTTCTATATCCATTATACACAGAGAAAGAGCGCTGTAGGACGAAGCAGAAGAGGCTATCCCACTACTGTGTGGAAAAGAATTTTTGGTATCAATCGTTAATTTTAAATCGATTAAATAAGGACAATAAAAAACAATTCTTTTGAAAAAAATATTTAATTTTTCTTCAAATGAAATCTCTCTTTTGCCTTCAAATAGTAATTCGAAATTACATTGATTATTAGGCTTTATTAATGGCTCATATTTAATACTACATTCTGTATAACAGTTAGACAAAGTAAAACTTAAAGATGCGTTTAAAGGAATTTGAATTTCTTTTTTTCCCCAGTATTTTATTAGTGCAATATTACTTGGCGATTTCCAACTTGATTGACCGCTAACATTCTGAACATTTGTTAAATTAAATTTAAATAAACTATTCATTAGTTAATTGTCTTTATAATTGAATTATCAGTTTTTTTTATTGAACCATCAAAACCTTGAACTCCGGAAACCGTTGTATATTTAAGAATATTTTTTTTATTTGGGCTAATAATTTTCAATGCAGATTGACACATTATTGTGGCCTCATGAAAACCACATAAAATTAATTTTAATTTACCTGGATATGAATTGATATCACCAATTGCAAAAACTCCAGGAATATTAGTTTGATAATCCAAACTGTTGTTGACAATTATTGAATTTTTATTTAATTCTAATCCCCAATTCGATATACTTCCTAATTTTGGAATTAAACCAAATAAAGGAATAAAATAATCTGTATCGATAGTTTTTTCAATATCTAAATGTTTAACAACAATGCTTTCTAGGTTTTTTTCTCCATTTAGTTTAATTACCTCGCTTGGTGTAATCACGTTAATAGCTAATTTATTTTTTAATTTTTGAACCTTTTCAACTGAATCTACAGCACCTCTAAATTCATTTCTTCTATGTATCAGAGTAACTTTTTGTGCAATTTTTGATAATTCTATAGTCCAATCTAAAGCAGAATCTCCACCACCAGAAATAACAATATTTTTATTAGCAAATATTGCAGGGTTTTTAACCATGTATTCAACTCCCTTACCCTCAAAACTAGATATATTTTGAATAGGTGGTTTTCTAGGCTCAAAACTACCTAACCCCCCTGCTATCGCAACAACTTTTGATCTATGGACTTTTCCTGTATTTGTAATTACATCAAACGAACCATCATCACTTTTTATTAATTTTTCAGCCGTTTCTCCTAAAGTATATCCAGGGCTAAAAGGTTTAATTTGTTCTAATAGATTATTAACTAAATCTCCAGCTAAAACCTCTGGCATTCCTGGAATATCATAAATAGGTTTTTTCGGGTACAGTTCAGCGCATTGGCCTCCTGGCTGAGCTAAAGCGTCAATAATATGACATTTCAAACCCAGTAATCCAGCTTCAAATACGGTAAATAGTCCGACTGGACCAGCTCCAATTATTAAAATATCCGTTTCTATTCTATTCATTAATCAATATTAATAACCTCTTCAACCTGAGGAGCAAATTTTTTAATAGTCATTTCAACACCGTTTTTAAGAGTCATTTGATTAACAGAGCAACTCACACAATTTCCTAATAACTTAACTTTGACTACATTATTTATAATAGAAATTAATTCAATATTTCCGCCGTCAGATTCTAAAAATGGTCTAATTTCATTTAAACCTTGTTCTACTTTTTCTTTTAATAAATCTTGTTTCATATGATTTTATTTTTTACTTAAACAGCCCGACATTGTTGTGATTTTAACAATCTCGGTTTCTGGCAGTTCTTTATTACGAATTAATAATTGTGATAACATGTTTTTTGAGATTCTATTAAATATATCCTCAGAAATAGTATTTTCTTGCATCGCAGCAGGTCTGCCAATATCACTAGCTTCTCTTACGCTTTGAATAATAGGAATTTCACCTAAAAAAGGAATTTCTAAATCTGACGATAAATTTTTAGCACCCTCTTTTCCAAATAAGTAATACTTGTTATTTGGAAGTTCCTCAGGTGTAAAATAGGCCATATTTTCAATTATACCCAAAACAGGAACATTGATATTTTCTTTTTTAAACATAGACACTCCCTTACGAGCATCATTTAATGCTATTTTTTGAGGAGTACTAATAACTACTGATCCTGAAATCGGTAAAGATTGCATTATACTTAAATGAATATCTCCTGTTCCAGGTGGAAGGTCTACTAAAAGAAAATCTAAAACTCCCCAATCCGCATCAAAAATCATTTGATTTAATGCTTTTGAAGCCATTGGACCACGCCATATTACAGCCTGATCAATTTTAGTAAAAAACCCAATAGATAATATTTTTACACCATAGCTTTCGACAGGTTTCATTTTTGATTTTCCATTTACGTCTACAGCTAATGGTTTTTGACCTGAAACATCAAACATTTCTGGAATTGAAGGACCATAAATATCTGCATCTAATACCCCTACGTTAAATCCCATTTTGGATAAAGAAACTGCTAAATTAGCTGTCACTGTAGACTTTCCTACACCACCTTTTCCTGATGAAATAGCAATTATATTAGAAATGTTTTCAATTTTTCTAGATGAATTAAAAATGGTATTTTCTTTTTCAGAAATAACTACAAAATTAATTTTAACATCAATATTAGAATCAATATTATTTTTTAGGGAATCTATAATTTTTCTTTTTATAGTATTCTTGGCTTGAAGAGTTGGTTTTAATATTTTTAAATCAATTACAATTTCATTATCAAAAACAACAATGTTTTTAACAGATCCGTCGCTAATAATATCCACTTTATTGTTTTCAAAGTGGATATTACCTAGTATCTCAGAAATTTTGTTTTTTGTTAACATTTATATTTAAAACCGTTCTAAATTACAAATATACTATTCTAGTTAAGAATTATTCTAATTCTTTAATGGGATCCCAAAAAAATAATTCAAAATCTTTAATTTGATCGTTTTCAATAATCAACCCTTCATTTTCTAACAGTTGTCTCATAAGGTTTATTCCGAAAAAATGCTTTTTTCCTGTCAATAATCCTATTCTGTTAACAACTCTATGAGCGGGAATGTCTTTATTTATGTGAGAAGCGTTCATTGCCCAGCCAACAACTCTTGCGCTTTTAGAAGAGCCCAGAAATTTTGCAATAGCTCCATAAGTACTAACCTTTCCAAAAGGAATCTTTTTAACTACAGAATATACATTTTCAAAAAAATCTACTTTTTCTTTATTGCTCATTAAAATTGAAACTTAAATAAGATATTTTTTTATCATCTTTTAAATAAATACTTTCATAATAAGTTTGAATATTAACAACTTCATCTGGAGCATTTCTGTTTTTATAAATATCGTGATTAGAATTCAATGGCTTAATACACATACCCTCCAGCAGACCCAAAGTATATCCGTGAAGAAACTCGCTATCTGTCTTTAGATGCACTATTCCGTCTGGCTTGAGAACATTATTATAAAGCTTGAGAAAATCTGGATTAGTTAATCTATGCTTTTGTCTTTGAAATTTTATTTGAGGGTCTGGAAAGGTTAACCAAATCTCATCAATTTCATTTGTTTGAAATACATGATTTAAAAGTTCAATTTGGGTTCTAAGAAAATATACATTAGTTAGTTTTGATTCAACTGCAGTTTTAGCTCCTCTCCAAAATCTAGCACCTTTAATATCGATACCGATAAAATTTTTATCAGGATTTAATTTAGCTAAATTAACCGTGTATTCACCCTTTCCGCACCCAAGTTCAACAATAATAGGATTTGTATTTTTAAAAGCTGAGTTTTTCCAATTTCCGTAAAAACTAAATTTATTTGAAATTAAATCTTCTCTTGATGGTTGAATAACATTTTGAAAATTTTCATTTTCAATAAATCTTTTAAGTTTGTTTTTACTTCCCAAATCTTTAATGTATTGAAAAGTAAATTTACTTATAATTAATTAGATTTTTCTAGAGAAAAAGAAAATTCAGATCCTACTCCAAAATCACTCTCAACGTAAATTTTTTCATTATGAGCATCAATAATATGCTTAACTATAGCTAGTCCTAAACCTGAGCCACCTGTTCTTCTATTTCCTGAATTTTCAACTCTGTAAAACCTTTCAAACAACCTTTTAAAATGTTCGTTTTTTATTCCATAACCATTATCAGTAATCCTAACAATTAACTTATTATCAATAATATCATCAATTGATATTTCTGTTGTACCATTTTCTTTACCATACTTAACAGAGTTTTCTATTAAATTAGTCAAAACCTGATGTATCTTTTCTTGATCGGCAAATACATTGATTTTTTTTGTTTTATTATCTAAAACTAAACTTATATTCTTTTTTGAGGCTTGAATTTCTAGCATTTCAAAAACATTATTAATAATTGAAATAATGTTAAATTTTGTTTGGTCTATTTTTAAATCATCAAATTCTAGCTTTGTAATTAAGTCTAAATCTTTTACAATAAATATTAATCTTTCAATAGCCTTTTCAGCAATTTTTAAATATTTTAAATTAACATTTTCATCTTTTAGTGCACCATCAATTAAGGTTAATAAATAACTTTGAGAAGTAAACAATGGGGTCTTTAACTCATGCGCAAGGTTTCCAATAAAATTTCTTCTAAAATTTTCTTGCTCTTTCATTGACTTTATTTCAGTCTGACTTTCAGAAGAGTAATTTTTTAGTTGTTCTACTAAATCTTCCATATTTGTAGAAATTAATTTTTCTTCACTAATTTCTTTTTCAGGAATTAATAATTCTAATATGTTTTTTATTTTTTTTGATATAAAATATTTGATATACAAAATTATTAAAGTAAAAGAAATCAAAAGTAAAATAGAAAATAGAAAAATAGTTTTTTCAAAACTCATGCTATTTTCAAAATTAAAATGGAAAAGTAAATAAACTGTAGCTGTAATTACTAAGCTTAGTAAAGACGAGAATAAAAAAGATTTAAATTTTATTTTATTAAATAATGACATAATCTATTGAACAAACTTGTATCCCACACCCTTTACGGTTTTAAAATACAAATCTCCAATTTTTTCTCTTAATTTTCTAATATGTACATCAATAGTTCTATCTCCTACTATAATATCAGAGCCCCAAACCTTACTCATGATTTGATCTCTAGTAAAAACATTGCCTGGTTTAGATGCTAAAAGAAAAAATAATTCGAACTCTTTTTTGGGAAGATTTATTTCAATATTTTCCTTAATAATCACAAACTTATTTCTATCAATTGTAATCTCATTGAGTTTTATAATATGTTCAACTTTAGAGTTAGAATAAATTCTTTTAATTATTGAAGCAATTTTTTTTAATAAAATTTTTGGTTTTACAGGTTTTGATATATAATCATCAGCTCCTGCATCAAATGCAGATAACTGAGTATAATCCTCATTTCTAGCACTCAAAAAAATAATTCTTGTATTTATTAGAGATGGAATTTCCTTTAAAAGTGAACAAGCTTCAATACCATCCATTTCTGGCATCATTACATCTAGTAAAATCAACTCAGGAATGAATAGCTTAGCTTTTTTTAGACATTCCTTACCGTTTGATGCGCTCTTAACCTCATATCCTGCTAAAGATAAATTATATCTTAAAATTTCTACAATATCCGGATCATCATCTACAACTAAAATTTTAGGAATTTTTGGCATTTTTTTAATTTTACTCAAAATTAGATCTTAATCGTTTAAACTTGCATTTGTTAACAATTACTTAATATTAATGTAATTGTATTTTGATTTAATTAAATTTGAAATAAAAATTGATCAAATTAAATTTCAATTGTGCTAATAATTTTAATCATCAAGCGATTGAAATTTTCAAACATCAATATACTAATAATAGTGTCTACTCTAAATACTGTAATTTAATTAATGTTGATGCTAAATCGATAAAAAAAATAGAAGATATTCCATTTCTACCAATTCAGTTTTTTAAAAATAACATAGTTTCATCATATAAAGAACATACTCATTTGTTTAAAAGTAGTGGTACTGGGGGGGAGAGAAGTATCCATTATGTAAAAGATATTAATATTTACATTAAGAGCTTTACTGATTGTTTTGAAAAAAATTTTGGTTCTATAAACAATACTGTTTTCTTAGGGCTTCTTCCCTCATATTTAGAACAAGGCAATTCTTCTTTAATTTTCATGGTCGATTATTTTATAAAAAAATCAAATCGAAAAGAAAGTGGTTTTTATTTGGATGATTATAAAAAATTACATGATTTAATTTTAAAGCTTGAAAAGACAGAAAAAAAAATAATCTTAATCGGAGTAAGTTATGCTTTACTAGATTTTATTGAAAAATTACCTTTAAAAACTAAAAATCTAACGATAATTGAAACTGGCGGAATGAAAGGAAGAAGAAAAGAAATTACAAGAGAAGAACTTCATTATAAATTACAAAAAGGGTTTAATTCAAAAAATATTCGATCAGAATACGGAATGACAGAGCTTTTATCTCAAGCTTATTCAAAAAGAAATGGAGTTTTCAGAACTCCTTCTTGGCTAAAAGTGTTTGTAAGAGATACTAACAATCCCTTCTCAGTTAAGTCAAAAGGGAGAGGAGCCTTAAATTTTATTGATTTAGCTAATATCAACTCTTGCTCATTTATAGCTAGTGATGATTTAGGTGAGATTTATCAAGATTCTTCCTTTAAGGTATTAGGACGATTAAGTGATTCTGAAATTAGGGGATGTAATTTGATGTTTAATTAAATGAAATCAAATAATAATTTTTCTTTCCTTTTTGAGCTAAAATATATTTGTCGCAAATTAAATTTTCTTTTGAAATAATATATGAAGAATCTACTTTCTCTTTATTGATTGAAATTGAGTTTTGTTTCAAAGATCTGATAATTTCAGATTTTGAAGACAAAAACTCCGCCTTAAAAAGAAAATCTTGAACAAGAGGTCTTTCGTTAATTTGATCAAATGAAATAGTAATACTTGGAACTCCTTCAAAAATATCTAAAAATGTTTTTTCATCAAGATTACTCAAATCTTCAGAGGTAGATTTTCCGAATAAAATATTTGATGCTATTATTGAATTCTCTAAATCTTCTTCAGAATGAACTAGTTTTGTCAGAAATTCTGCTATGGTTTTTTGAAGAAACCTTAAATGAGGTGCTTCATCGTGAGTATTTATGAAATTATCAATTTCTTCCTTGCTATAAAAAGTAAAAATTTTAATATATTTTTTTGCATCAAGATCAGATATATTAAGCCAATATTGATAAAATTTATATGGAGATGTTTTATCTCTATCCAACCAAACATTACCATCTTCTGTTTTACCAAACTTAGTTCCGTCTGCTTTAGTAATTAAAGGGCAAGTTAGAGCATATGCTTTTTTTCCAGTCTTTTTTCTTATTAACTCAACTCCACTTGTTATGTTTCCCCATTGGTCACTTCCTCCCATTTGAATTGAACAGTTGTTTTTTGAAAACAAATGATAAAAATCATAAGCCTGAATTAATTGATAAGAAAATTCTGTAAAAGACATCCCTACTGTTGAGTCTTTACTTAGTCTTTTTTTTACGGATTCTTTAGCAATCATATAATTTACAGTTATATACTTACCAGTATCTCTAATGAAATCAATTAAATTAATATTTTTAAACCAATCGTTATTATTACATAAAACAGCTGAATTAATACTATCAGAACCAAAATCTAAAAATTTAGATAATTGATTGTGTATTCCTTTAATATTATTATCTAAATCTTCTTGACTTAATAAATTTCTTTCATTAGATTTTCCAGATGGGTCTCCAATCATTCCTGTTGCTCCACCAACTAATACAATAGGCTTATGTCCATATTTTTGAAAATGCATTAAAATTAAAATTTGAACTAAACTTCCAATATGTAGAGAATCAGCAGTTGGATCAAAACCAATATATCCACTACAAGGTTTTTCTGATAGCTTATCCTCAAAACCAGGTATAAAATCTTGAAGCATTCCTCTCCATTCTAATTCTTTAATAAAGTTTTTTGACACAATTTAAATTTTAACAAATATATATCTCTTGACTCTAAGAAAAAAGTAAACCAAAAAATAGTATTTTTACATTATGATATTAGTAACTGGAGGAACAGGACTTGTAGGCTGTCATTTACTTTATTCTCTTGTAAAAGAAAATAAAAAAGTTAGAGCTTTACACAGAAAAAATAGTAATACAGATAGTGTGAGAAAAGTTTTTTCTTATTATTCAAAGGATTCTCAAAATTTATTTGACAAAATTGAATGGACAGAAGGAGATATTAGTGACGTATCTAGCCTTGAAATAGCCTTTAAAGATATTACTGAAATTTATCATTGTGCAGCCTTTATTTCGTTTAGCAGTCAAGATTTAAATGCAATGAAGAAAATCAATGTTGAAGGAACTGCAAACATGGTTAATTGTGCAATTGATAAAAAAATTAATAAATTTTGTTATGTAAGTACAATTGCCGCTGTTGGTGAAAGAAATAATTTGCCAATTGACGAAGAATGTGAATGGAAAGAAAACAACAACCCTTATTCTAAAACAAAATTTGATGCGGAATTAGAAGTTTGGAGAGGGATATCAGAGGGTTTAAATGCGGTTATAGTTAATCCTGGGGTCATAGTTGGAAGTGGGTTTTGGAAAAGAGGAAGTGGGGCTTTTATTACTCAAATAAGTAGAGGAATGAATTACTATCCCTCTGGAAAAACTGGCTTTATTTGTGTTAAGGATGTTGTAAAAATCATGAAGGATTTAATGAACAAAAATATTTTTTCTGAAAGATTTATTCTTGTTGCTGAAAATTGGACTCAAAAAGATTTTATTTTTTCCGCATGTAATCATTTGGATTTAAAATCCCCCTCTAAAAAGGCAAGTAAAAGCTTAATGAAAGTTGGACTTGTTTTAGATGCTTTAAGAAGTTTTTTTCTAAACAAAAGGAGAAGGTTAAGTAGTGCAATTATTAAATCTAGTCACACTAAAAATGAATACTCGAACAAGAAAATAGTTTCTGCTCTTGATTACAAATTTATAAATGTTGAAAATTCAATTGAAGAAACTTGTAAGAACTTTAAGATCATTTAACTATTGATAAAGAATCCTTAATCTTTTTAGTTTCTTTGTTTAATTCGATTTCAATAGAATCTTTAATAAATCTCATTTTTTTTTGAAGATTTGAATAAATTCTTAAATATTGTTTTGGATTTGAAGAATAATACTTGTTGCTATTAACGAATTGTAAGCTATCTATATTATGCTTTTTGTATAAAAATGTATCTTTTATATTATAATAATTTAAGTCTGAATTATTTCTATATGCCCTACTTGAATTAATGATATTAATATCTAAAAGAAAATCTACCATTTGTTGCTCTGACATTAAATTAGAAGGACCATCTTGGTTAGAGCAAGACATAATTAATATTAGTAAAATAAATAATTTTCTCATCTATTAAAGGTTAATTTTTTGCCATATAAAGTTGAATTAAATAAACCGTTTTCATATATTAATTTTCCATTAACAATAGTATGAGTTATTTGAGAATCAAATTGTAAGCCTTCAAAAGGAGACCATTTACATTTATACAATATATTATCTTTTTTAACGGTCCATGATTTATTCATGTCGATTAAAACTAAATCTGCAAAATAGCCTTTTCTTATATAGCCTCTTTTATTGATTTGAAATAGAATTGCTGGGTTATGACACATTTTAGTCACAATTTTTTCTAAAGATATTTTATTATTTAAGTGATGTTGTAACATTGAGACAAGTGCATGTTGTACTAACGGACCACCAGACGGACAATCTAAATATGGTTTAGATTTTTCTTTAAATGTATGAGGAGCATGATCTGTTGCTATTACATCAATTCTATCATTAAGTAATGAATCCCAAAGTCCATTTCTATCTTCTTTAGTTTTAATAGCTGGATTCCACTTAATAAAAGATTGTTTTTCCTTGTAATCCTCATCACTAAACCACAGGTGATGAACACAAACTTCTGATGTTATTTTTTTTTCTTTCAGAGGAATATCATTTTGAAACAATAACGATTCGTTTTTTGTAGATAAATGAAATACATGTAGTCTTGCATTAGTTTCTTTTGCAAGTTTTATTATTTTTTTGGTTGACTTTAAACAGGCTTCTTCAGATCTTATTTTAGAATGACAGTCAAAAGGAATATTAGAATTATATTTTAATTTATATTTTTCTAAATTTTGATTAATTATCTGTTCATCTTCACTGTGAACAACAATAATTAAATCGGTATTTAGAAAAATTTCTCTTAAGATTTCTTGGTCATCTACCAACATATCTCCAGTTGAAGAACCTAAAAATATTTTTAAAGCTGCCACTTCATTTTTATTTACTTTTTTTATCTCATCTAAGTTAGAATTGGTCGCGCCAAACATAAAAGAATAATTTGCATATGAGCTTTTATCAGCAATTTCAAACTTTTTATTTAATTGATCAATAGTGGTTGTTTGAGGAACAGTATTTGGCATTTCAATAAAAGAGGTAATGCCTCCAGCGACCGCAGCTTTTGATTCAGAGCGTATTGTTCCTTTATGAGTTAATCCTGGTTCTCTAAAATGAACTTGATCATCTATCAGGCCTGGGATAAGAATTTTTCCAGATGCATTAATAACTTTACAATCTTTGGGCTCAGAAATATTTTGTTGTATTTCACTAATAACATCATCTACAATTAATAAATCTGATTGAAAAATTTTTTCTTCATTTACAATAGTTGCATTTTTTATAAGGATTTTTTTCATTCTTTATTTCAATTATTTATTAAAAAAACTTTTAATTCTCATTGCAATTAAACCAAAAATTGCTTCAAAAATAATATTTCCATTCATTTTCGATTCACCGTGAACTCTGTCTTTAAATATAATTGGTATTTCTTGTATTTTAAATTCTTTCTTGAAAGCTTTGAACTTTAATTCAATTTGAAAAGCATATCCATTAAACATAATAGAATCTAAATTTATATCTTTTAAAACCTTGGCTTTATATCCAACAAACCCAGAGGTCGCATCTTTTACTGGCATTCCTGTGATAATTCTAGAATAAAATGAAGCAAAATAGGATAAAACAATTCTACTTAATGGCCAATTAACTACATTAATTCCGTTAATGTATCTTGAACCAATAACTAAATCAAAATTAGCAATACTTAGTTCATTGTAGATTCTTATCAAATCATTAGGATCATGAGAAAAGTCAGCATCCATTTCAAAAATATAATCATATCCATTATTCAAAGCCCAAATAAATCCATCTGTATAAGCTTTCCCTAATCCTTCTTTACTATGTCTAGAAAGTAAAAAAACACGTTCAGAACTACTTAAAGCAAATGTACTTACAAGACTTCCTGTATTATCTGGTGAATTATCGTCAACTACCAATATATTAAAGGTCACAGAAAGTGACAAAACTCTTTCAATTAAATTGATAATATTATCAGCTTCATTATATGTCGGTACAATTACTAGAGCTTTTGACATTTTATTTTTTACAAAAATACAGATTTAAGAAGTAAATTTAATATAGGATTAAAATATTATTAATTTTGAACAATGAATGAACTAGAAATTATAGCTTTTCCAATACAAAATTGGGTTAAAACAATTATAATTCTAGGAACAGTTCTAATTTTATTTTCAAGATTATATATCGGCGAAAGGTTTCAGTATTTATTTTCTTTTTGGAACATTCACCGTTACTTTCATTACAAATCAGGTGAAACTATATCATTATTAACACCCAACAACGTAATAATATTTTTTCTAAGAATATTGACTACTTCATTATTTATATTAATATTATTCAAAGACAAATACCAAACAGAACTAAAAGAGTTTTATTTAAAGCTTATTGTTGGATTAAGCCTTGTAATATTATTAAAATTTTTGATCGAAAAGACATTTTCAATTGTATTCGGATTCAAAAATAAATTAAGAGAAGTTAACAGATATAGAATAGGTATTAAAAATTTATTTGCAGTTCATTTATATTTCTACTTGTTAATAATAATTTTTACTGATATTTCATTTGCCAAAATTTATAATATATCCTTTGTATTATTAATCATTTACAATGTGTTTTATTTGAAATTTATTTTAAATAAATATTTAATCCGTGGGTTAAAAGCTCTAGTATATTTTATTTTGTACATTTGCACCTTCGAAATTATACCTATCATAGGTGTTCTTTACTTAGTAAAATAAAAAAGTATTTATGAAAGTTAAATCAATTTTAGTTTCACAACCTGCTCCAACTATTGAAAATTCACCTTATATAACTTTAAAGAAAAAAAGAAAAGTTAAAATAGATTTCGTTCCTTTTATACATGTAGAGGGTATGACTGCAAGAGAAGTTAGGCATCAAAAAATTGATTTATCAAAATTTTCAGCTATAATATTGACCAGTAGAAATGCAATAGATCATTTTTTTAGAGTTGCTGAAGAAATGAGATTTCCAATCCCAAATGCTTTGAAGTATTTTTGCCTTTCAGAAGCAGTTGCATTTTATCTTCAAAAATACGTTGTATACAGAAAAAGAAAAATATATGTAGGCGGTAGAACTTTTGAAGAACTATCTGAACAAATAGAAAAATATAATGAAGAAAGCTATTTAATACCAAGTGCAGATGTTTTATCACCAGCTATTCCAAAAAAACTTGATGAACTTGGAGTAAAATGGACACAAGGAACATTTTACAAAACTGTTATTAGCGATTTATCTAACTTAAAAAATGTTTATTATGACATTTTAGTATTCTTTAGTCCTTCAGGAATAGAATCCTTATTATCTAATTTTCCAGACTTCAAACAAAATGACACTAGAATTGCGGTATTTGGCAAAACGACCGTAAAAGCTGCTGAAAAAGCAGGATTAAGAATTGATGTTTTTGCTCCAACTCCGAAAGTTCCATCTATGTCTAAAGCTTTGGATATTTACATAGAAGAAGCTAATAAGAAGTAACTAAACTTTGACTTTACTTTTAAAATTTTTAACAAACTCATCAAAATCTGATTGAGATTTGATATTTTTATATTTATCATCTTTAAATAAAGAAAGATAAATTTCAATTTGCTTAGGATTTAAATAACCCTTCACAGGACTTATGTAATTCATCTGAGCATCAAAAAAAAGAGTTGACGGATAGGCATTGATTCCAAGAAATCTTGTGAATTCGTGAGAAGAATTTCTCTTTTGAGACCTGCTGATGTCATAATTTGGATTAGTGAACGTTTTATCCATAAATTTTACCGTGGCATCACCTTCGGCATTAAACTTAACAGCGTAATAATTTTTATTTATATAACTGACAATTTCTGGATTACTAAAGGTGTTTTTATCCATTAACTTACACGGACCGCACCAGTTAGTGTATACATCTATAATAACATTTTTTGGTTCAGTTTTCTGAAACTCGACAACCTCTTCTAAACTAATCCAGTTTATTTCTTGAGACTGAACTTTAAAAAAGAATAAAATAAAAAATGTGATTAAATAAAACTTATTTAACATTAAATTACTATCATTCTGCATTATGTACTAATCTTTTAAGTGGCTTAATAATTAATATTACTAATACTCCAAAAATTGTGCAAAAAATTGTAATTCCTGTGAAAGTCCAAAAATCTCCTGCTTCTGAAGCATTTTCACCAATTAAACCAGCAACTTTATTTCCAAAACCTGTAGCTGCAAAATATGCACCCATCATAAAAGCACCCCATCTTGCAGGAGCTAATTTTGTAATAAATGAAAGTGCTACGGGAGACGCGCATAATTCACCTATAGTATGAAATAAATAAGCTAACATTAGCCAGTACATAGCTGATTTTTGAGTTATCTCACCAGCGTCATTATATGTAACTTCGTTCGACGCTAACGACATAAATGAAAATCCTAATCCCATTATAATTACTCCTACAGCCATTTTAAAAATTGAAGAATGTTCATAACCTCTTTTTTTCCACCAAATCCAAAAAGATCCTATTAATGTGGCAAATATTAATATATAAGTAGCGTTTGCAGATTGAAACCAACTAGCTGGAACCATAAAGTCTCCTAAAGCTAAATCAGTTTTTTGAGACGCATAAAGATTCATAAGACCTCCTGCCTGTTCAAAAGCTCCCCAGAAAACTATAACTATTAAAAAAGCTAAATATGTAACTAATATTCTGTCTTTTTCAATTTTATTTCCATCATTATAAACTACAATTGCAAAACCCACTGCAAAAGCAATTCCTATTAATAGAAGTCCATAACTCCAATCTCCACTGTATCCTAAATAAAGTCCTAACAAAGCTGTTAAGCTAAATCCAATCATTGAATTTTTTGTTTTAAAAATTTGCAAAAATAAATTAGAAGACTGCTCATTAGTATTCTCTAGCTCGATTTTATTTCCAACATGAATTAAGTATTTTTGACCTTTCCAATACACAAGTTGGCCAATAGCCATTCCAATTCCTGCAAGCCCAAAACCATAATGCCAACTATAAACTTCTCCTATATAGCCTACTACAATTGCTGAAACAGCTGCTCCTACATTGATTCCCATATAAAAAATATAAAAACCCATATCTCTTTTATCAATATCTTCGTTACCATACAAACCTCCAACCATAGTTGAAATATTACCTTTTAGACATCCTACTCCCAAAACAATAAACGTAAGTCCAGTATAAAAAGCCCATAATGCTTCAACAGCTAAAATTCCATGACCAAAACATAGTAAAAGACCTCCAACCATAACAGATCTTCTTTGACCTAGAAACCTGTCAGCTAAAATTCCACCTGGAATTGTTGCTAAATAAACAAACATTGTATACCAACCATATAATGCAATGGCATCGCCATCACTCCAACCCATTCCCGGATTAGACCCTGATGTCTCTGAAACAAGATATAAAACAAGAATTGCTCTCATTCCATAGTAACTAAATCGCTCCCATAGTTCGGTGAAAAATAATACGAAAAGACCTATTGGGTGTCCAAAAAGTGTTTTTTGATGTAATTCGATTTGATTGCTCATAAGCTTATTTGGTATTAATTATTTTTTTTCCATGATAAAATTTTCCATTTATAATGGAATGTAACTTATCGAAATTCTCAAAAGTTATTCCTCCTGCCATAATAATTTCAAATCTATCAGGTACTAAAACTAACATTTTTTTTAGAGTTTCAACAGCATTTATTGCAAAACGCTCACCACCAGATGTTAAAACTCCATTTATGTTAGAATTATTAGAAATTAAAGATAAAGAGTCCATAACTGAATTAGTAGAATCTATTGCTTTATGTATGATTACATTTAATGGCTTTGCAATTTCTGAAAGTCTATTTATCTGTTCCATTTTAAAGTTATAATTTTCATCCAAACACCCCAGTACAACACCATCTATTCCTAAACTTTTACAAAATTTAATATCATTAATCATTAAATTAATTTCATCTTCTGAATACTCAAAAGACGGATGTTTTGGTCTTATCATCACTCTGATAGGAATTTTTAAAATAGAAAAAGTTTTTTTAATTAAGTCTCTAGATGGAGTTAATCCATCCAAATCTAGTCTGCCACAGAGCTCAATTCTATTAGCTCCATTTTTTTCAGCTTTTATAGCATCCTCTAATGAATCAACGCAGACTTCTTTAATGATTTGCATTTAAGAAAGATACCTAAAAATGATATCTTTTGAAAGTTTCGATAGCTGTGTAATCAGACATACCAATATCTCTAAATTTTTTAGCTATTGCTCTATTTCTATCCTCAGTTCTAACCCAAAATTCTCTGTTATCATCCCCTTGAAACATGACATTATCTTTTTGTGTTTGGTGAAAAAATATGGCTTTTCTTTTTCTTAGTACCTGATCTGGACTCATTGGAACAGCCATATCAATAAGATGAATTGGCCATTCATGCCAAGCTCCTCTGTATAACCATACCCAGCAATCTTTCATAAAGGATTTCTTTTTTAAATCCTCTAAAACACTAAGAAAAATATCTAAGCAAACTTTATGAGTTCCATGTGGATCTGCCAAATCACCAGCTGCATAAATTTGGTGTGGTTTTAAATTAGTTATAATATCTCTAGTTATATTAAAATCTGTTTCACTTGGAATATTTTTTTTAACTGTTCCTGTTTCATAAAATGGTAGTTTTAAAAAATGAACTTGTGAATCAGGAATACCAAAAAATCTTGTAGCAGCAAGTGATTCTTTTTCTCTAATAATTCTAGCAATTTTTCTAATTTCAGGATGATTTAGAATTTCATTAGTACCCTTTAATAAATCTGTAAGTTCTTTATGCTCTAATTTAGAATTTGGAAATGCTGAACTTGTAACTTCTAAAAATTTAAGAACGTCTGAATTATTTACAGCTATGTTTCCAGATGTTTGATATACTATGTGTACTTCATGACCCTGAGAAACTAATCTGTCAAAAGTTCCGCCCATTGAAATTACGTCATCATCTGGATGTGGACTAAAAATTAATACTCTTTTTTTAGCTGGACTTGACCTTTCTGGTCTACTTTTATCATCTGATTCTGGTTTTCCGCCAGGCCAACCAGTTATCGATCTATGTAATCTTTTATAAAAATCAAGATTTAAATCATAACATGATTTACTTAAAAGTAATTCAGAAAGATTGTTTTCATTGTAATCTGTTTCTGTTAAATTTAAAATAGATTTTCCAGTTTTATCACAAAGCCATGCTACTGCTTTAGCCTTCAATTCTTCGTTCCAATCGCAAGAACCAGTTCGCCATGGAGATTTTATCCTAGTTAAAGCTTCGGACGCTGATTCATCCAAAACAAATGTTACATTTTTATGCTGTTGCAAAAAACTTGACGGAATATTAGAATCTATTTCACCCTCAATTGCTTTTTGCACAACCAATGACTTATTATTTCCCCAAGCCATAAGAACAATTCTCTTTGACTTTCTAATCGTTCTAATTCCCATAGTAATTGCAGTTGTTGGAACATTTTCAATTCCATAAAACGATTTTCTTGCATCATTTCTTGTCATATAATCTAAATGCACTAACCTAGTTAAGGAACTGTAATTGGAACCAGGCTCATTAAATCCAATGTGACCAGTCCTACCTATTCCTAATAACTGAAAATCTATTCCACCTGCATCAACAATTTGTTTTTCATAATCAGCACAATATTCATTGATTTTTTCTTTTGAAATTCCACCATCCGGAATATGGATGTTTTTCTTATCAATATCTATATGATCAAATAAATGTATACTCATAAAATGATGATAACTATTAATATCATCTTTATACATTGGAAAATACTCGTCAAGATTAAAAGTGATTACATTTTCAAAACTCAACCCCTCTTGAACATGCATTCTTACTAATTCTTGATAAACAGAAATTGGGGAAGATCCGGTAGCTAAACCCAAGACGCAATTTTTATTTTGCTTTTGTTTATTTTTTATTAAATCAGCTATCTCTTGCGCTACAATTTTTGAAGCCTGTTTTGAATCGTTAAAAATTACACTATGAATTTTCTCAAATCTAGTTTGTTCTAAAGCACCAGGTGATTTGTAAGTTATATTCATTTAATTTAAGTTTTTAAGTTTATTCCAATTGTATTTTAATCCGAATGAAAAAACTATCGCAATTGTTAGAAATGTAATTCCGTCATTTATTTGACCGTAAATAAAATATCCCGTTGAAAACAATAAGGAATAGATAGCAAAACATCCGCACAACATACACAATATTCCCAAAGGAACTGACCAAGTTTCATCACTACCTGGTTTATTAAATGAAATATTTTGTTTTTTGGCTTCCATTTTAATCTTATTCCATCCTGGTCCCCCTGGATTAGTTTTTTTACAAAAATTAATTAAAGATTCCGATGTATCTGGTTTTGTTAAAAAAGTTACTAAAACCCATATTACAGTAGTAAACAAAACTACTGCTGGAAATTTATAGTAACTTGGAAATAATCCAGAATCAGAAAACAAAATATCACCATAAGACGAAAAATTTAGAATTATAGAAATAAATCCTGAAACAAACATTGCTGAAATTTCACTCCAAGCATTTATTCTCCACCAAAACCATCTTAGTATAAATATCAAACCAGTTCCTGCCCCAAACATTAAAATTACATCAAATAATTGAAGAGCATTTGTTAACAATAGAGCAAAAACAGCACTAAGAATAAATAAGATTACTGTTGAAATTCTTCCAATATTTACAAGTTCTTTTTCTGAAGCATTCTTATTAACCTGTTGTTTGTAAAAATCATTTACAATATAGGATGACCCCCAATTTAGATGAGTTGAAATTGTTGACATATATGCTGCGCCTAGTGATGCAACCACTATCCCTAAAAGACCAGAGGGCAACAATGTAAGCATGGCAGGATACGCTAAATCTTGACCTAACTTATCGTCGGATATGTTAGGAAAAGCATCTTGAATACTTGCTAAATCTGGAAAAACTACTAATGAAGCCAAGGCTACAATTATCCATGGCCACGGTCTTAAAGCATAATGCATGACATTAAAGAAAAAAGTAGCACCAATTGCGTGATTTTCATTTTTTGCTGCTAACATTCTTTGAGCTATATAACCACCACCACCTGGTTCTGCACCAGGATACCATGAACTCCACCATTGGACAGCAAGTGGAACTATAAGTAATGGAATATAGACATCTGGATTATCAAAACTTGGAATAATAGATATTTTATCAGAAACATTTTCATTAGAAATTAAATTAGATAATCCTCCTACTTCGGGTAAATTGACTAAATAATAAGCAGCGCCAATTGATCCGGCCATCGCAACAAAAAAGAGAATAAAATCTGTGTATACTACTCCTCTAAATCCTCCAACTGTACTGAAAATTACAGTTATAGAACCTGCATACAAAATAGTCTCCACAGGGTCCAATCCTAACATGATCTCACCAATTTTTATAGCTGCAAGTGTTACACCAGCCATAGCCATTACATTAAAAATAACACCTAAATAAATTGCTCTAAATCCTCTTAAAAACTTACCTCCTCCTCCGCTATATCTAAGTTCGTAAAATTCCATATCAGTAGAAACATTAGATCTACGCCATAATTTTGCATAAACAAAAACTGTTAAAAGACCGGTAAACAAAAATGCCCACCAAACCCAATTTCCAGATACTCCGTTATTTCTAACAATATCGGTTACAAGGTTAGGTGTGTCTGTTGAAAACGTAGTTGCTACCATTGAAATTCCTAGTAACCACCAAGGCATATTTCTACCAGATAAAAAATATTCGCTTGAGCTTGAAGATGATTTTTTTGAAACATAAAACCCTATAAATAAGGTTATTGAGAAAAATCCTATTATTATTGAAATATCGAGAAAAGAAAGATCTATCATAAGTTAAATGTTACTTAAATTTAGTGAATAATAATTTCTTATTTTTTTTAAATAGATAAAAAGACAATAACTATAGACTAAATATTCCTGGTGACACATTAGCTTTTACCACTTCTTTAGCACCAATAGAATACATAGCATCGATAAGTTTATTTTGGTCTTTTTCATTTGATAAAATTAAAATTGAACCGCCACCCCCTGAACCAATTATTTTAGCACCATATGCGCCATTTTTTAAGGCGGAATATATCATTTCATCAATTAAAGGAACCGTTATTGATAAATCATTTTTCAAAATATTATGATGTTCATTCATCAATTCTCCAATATTATTAAAATTCGGATTTTTCTTTTTCAGTTCTAAATAAGCTGCTTGAGTAATAGAATGATTCTCTACGGCGGCTTTTATATAATTAAAAGAAGTTTTACTTAATTGGTTTTCATATTCATATATTCCTTTCATTGAAACCTTATTTAAATTAAAAGAAGGGTTTTTCAGCTTAATTGTATTAACCGCATTAATCGTTTTATTTTTTAAATTTTTTAAAATCAAATCAGTTTGTTTTTTAACACCAGAATTTGCAATTATAAAATTTTTAATAGGATTGTTTATTTTTTTAAAACTAAATGCACTTTTAGTTTCTAAAAAAATAGTATTTCCAATTGAGATTGAGTACTGGTCCATTCTTCCGCCCGATCCTCCTTGATCTACAACCTCGCTTTTATATGCCAGCTCAGCAATAAACTCTTCAGAACATGTCTTTTGGTAAAAAACTTTTATAAAGAAACTAATCAAAGCAACCGTTAAAGCTGAGGAACTTGAAATGCCTGCATTAATAAAAATATCACTACTAATTTTTATATCGTATCCCTTATTAATATTGATATTATTGTTTTTTAATGTTTTAATTACATGTCTAATATGATCTCCTTTTCTTAAAAATGAAAAATCTTCATCTAAATCTATCTTAACTATTTGACCCAGATCAGTCAAATTGAATGTTAAACAATTAGTATTATTTGGAACTCCCTCAACTACTATATATTTGTTAATAGCACAAGCTATAACAGGAAGACCAAGATAATCTTGATGATCACCAAATAAACAAACTCTTGCAGGTGCTTTTGAAATCATTTAACTATTGTTCAAGTGAAGGAATAATAAATTCTTTTAAATAAGGAGTGCTATGTGCCTCAATAAGTTTTTGTTCAAGTTTAATAACTATTTTCGGATGCTTTAAAGAAATATCATTTAATTCTTTTTCATCAGACATCAAATCAAACAATTTCAATTTTGAAGGACTTTTAAATAAATTATTTTTTACACCCTTCCATCTACCCATTCTTATTGCTTGCAAACCACCACTTGCAGGATATTCCCAATACAAATAATCGTGTTTAGCTTGAACTCCTCCAATCATTTCAGGATAAAAACTTACACCATCTGTTTCAACTTTATTATTTATCCCAGCTACGTCACAAGCAGTTTCAAAAAAATCATAAAAAACCGATATATGATTTGATATAGATCCTGACTTTATTTTATTTGGCCAAGAGGCTATCATGGGAACTCTTATCCCTCCTTCACTAACACTACCTTTCATTGTTCTTCTAGAATTAACAAATTTTCCAGTGCTATTAAAAAAATTATAATCTACATGATCAACCCATGACGGACCATTGTCACTGGTAAAAATGATTAATGTGTTTTCATACTTATTAATTTCTTTTAATTTTTCAACTAATTCGCCAACTTGTTCATCTAAATAAGAAATCATAGCAGCATAAGTAGCTCTTGGAGTTTTATTTGGATAATATGATTTTCCTGTGTAGGGAGATTCTTTTCCAAACTTTTTTTGATAATAATCAACCCATCTGGTTGGTGCTTGCAAAGGTAAATGAGGAATTGGCGAAGCATAGTATAAAAAAAATGGGGAGTTTTTATTTCTAGATATAAAATTCAAAGCCTCATCATGCATTAAGGTAGGAGCATAATCGTTTTGATTATACTTCGAATAGGATTCATTATTGTATGGATCTAGATCACCTAATCCTTCTTGTTTTGTAACTATATAATTATCTAGTAAATCTCTAGTTTCATTTTTCCAAAGATGTGTTGGATAGTAAGTATGTGCTTGTCTCTGACAATTATATCCATAAAAAAAATCAAAGCCTTTTTTGTTTGGAATACTATTAGTCAATGGCGCACCAAGCCCCCACTTTCCAATCATTCCTGTTTTATAACCAGAATCATGTAAAACTTGCGCCACAGTCGTAATTGAATCTAATAATGGTCTTTGACCTTCTAAAAAAGGATCATCTAACATAGCTTTAAAGCTCCAAACGTTACCTCTTTCAGCCCATTCTCCATTAGCCCTTATATGTGTATTGCCTGAATGCATCCCTGTAAGTAAAACACTTCTAGCTGGAGCACAAACAGGAGAACCAGTGTAATGATCAGTAAATATCATACCTGTTTTTGCGAGATTATCAATATTAGGAGTTTCAATTAATTTTTGACCGAATACTCCAATTTCTCCGTATCCTAAGTCATCGGCAAGAATATATATAATATTTGGACGATTATCAGATTCTGAATAACTACAAGCTAAATTTATAAGTAATAAAAAACCTAGAAATACTATTAAAGTTTTTTTTATAAAATATTTCATTGCTCTATTTTCAAGTTTCCACTAATTTAAATAAATGAAAGAACATCACCAATACATTGATTATCTTTGAATAATGAAAAAAGAATTTTTTGATAATAAAATTGAAGGATTTTCTAAAATAAGTAAAGAAAAAAAAATCGATTGGATAGAATCTAATTACTTTAAAAACAAACCTAAATCAATTTTAAAAAAATATTGGAACAAGGACCAGTCATTACAAAAACTTCATGATGAATTTACCGAAAATACACTGTCTAATTTTTATTTACCGTTAGGAGTAGCTCCTAATTTTTTAATAGATGGTAAAGATTACACAATTCCAATGGTCATTGAAGAAAGTTCCGTAATTGCAGCAGCTTGTAAAGCCGCTAAATTTTGGAGGGGAAAAGGAGGGTTTAAAACTAAAATTTTAAATTTCAAAAAAACTGGTCAAGTTCATTTTATTTTTGAAGGGGACAAAAATAAATTATTCAAATTGTTTGATTTAATCAAGCCTATTCTTCTTGAAGATTGTGAGTCTATTAATTCAAGTATGAAAAATAGAGGAGGAGGAATATTAGACATTGAAATATTAGATAAAACTAATGATATTGAAAACTATTTTCAAATAAATTCAATATTTGACACCGTTGATTCAATGGGCGCAAACTTTATAAACTCATGTTTAGAACAATTTGCATCTACTCTAAAACGAGAAGCCCAAATCTATAATGACTTTGATGATGATGAAAAGGAAATAGATATTATAATGAGTATTCTTTCAAATTATGTTCCAGAGTGCATAGTAAAAGCTGAAGTTAGTTGCGATATAGAATCTATTACTGAAAAAGGAATAAACGGCGTAGATTATGCAAAAAAGTTTGTTCAAGCTATTCAAATTGCAAAAACACAAACCAATAGAGCCGTTACTCATAATAAAGGAATAATGAATGGGATTGATTCTGTTATTATTGCTACTGGAAATGATTTTCGAGCGGTTGAAGCTGGAGTACATGCTTATGCGGCTAAAGACGGATCCTATAAAAGTTTGACCGATGTTTCAATTGAAAACAATGTGTTTAAATTTTGGATTGAAATTCCTTTGTCGCTGGGAACAGTAGGGGGAATAACAAACATACATCCTTTAGTAAAATGGTCTTTAGAATTATTGGATAATCCCAACGGAAAAGAGTTAATGAAAATAGTTGCTGTAGCAGGGCTTGCACAAAATTTTGCAGCAATCAATTCTCTTATAACAACAGGAATTCAAAAAGGACACATGAAAATGCATTTAATAAATATTTTAAATTCATTAGGAGCAAATGATAAAGAAAAAGAAAAATTAATTAATTTTTTCAAAAATAACATAGTTTCATATAGTTCTGCTAAAACTGAATTAACAAATTTAAGAAACAATGGATTTTAATATTTCAAGTCCTGGAAAACTTTTAATTACTGCTGAATATTATGTTGTTAAAGGAGCACTTGCGTTAGCCATACCAACTAAATTTAGGCAAAGCTTAGATTTTAAATATAATGCCTCAAACACACTTAAATGGAAAAGTTTTGATAAAAAAAATGATGTTTGGCTAAATTGTGAATTTCAGCTTTCTGATTTTAAAATAATCAAAAACAAAAACATACACAGCAAGACACTTCAATCAATATTAATTTCAGCAAATAAGTTAAATCCAGATTTTCTAAATGAAAGTGCTGGAGGCACAGTTTCTACACATCTTGATTTTTGCAGAAAATGGGGGTTAGGAACATCTTCTACTTTAATTTATAACATATCTAAATGGGCTAAGATAAATCCTTATGAGTTATTGTGGGCTAACTTCAAAGGAAGTGGCTATGATATTGCATGTGCTTCGGCGAAAGGCCCATTATTATATAAGCTTGAAAATAATATTCCAATTGTCAAATCTGTGGAATACAATCCTAAATATTCGGAAAATATATTTTTTGTATACTTAAACACTAAACAAGACAGCAATATAGAAATAGATAAATTTTTTAAAAGAAAAATCACTAATTCAACAATAAATAAATTATCTGACTTGACAGTCAAATTTGTTAATTCAAAAACATTGCTAGATTTTCAAAACTGTATAAAAGAACATGAAAATATAATTTCAAAAACTTTAGAATTAAAATCAGTTAAAAATAAATATTTTAAGGATTACTCGGGAGAAATAAAAAGCTTAGGAGCTTGGGGAGGAGATTTTATTTTAGCAGCTGGTCCGATTAATTCTAAAAATTATTTTTATGATAAAGGATATAAAATAGTCTTTAGTTATAAAGAAATATTTTAATGACTAAAAATGAGTTTGGCACGATTAATGTAAAATAATTACTACATAATATTTTTGGTTAGTTGTTGTTAAAAATGCTCAGTTTCCTAAAACTGAGCATTTTTTTATTTTTAGTTTAAATCTAACACTGTTCTAAATCCAACGTGTTGAGAACTGCTATCAGGCGTGCTTTTCATTCTCATTGAATTTCTAAAACCACTGCAATAAGAATCATTACACAAAAAACTACCTCCTCTCATAACCCTTTTAGAACTATATGGATCATTCGGATCAAAGCTTTTAGTTGGACCTGTTGGATTATTTGCAATACCATTTGAGATAGTAGAATAATAATCACTGTGATATAAATCTGAACACCACTCCCAAACGTTTCCTGAAATATCATATAATCCAAAATCATTTTTATCAAATGATTTTACAGGTGAAGTATAATAAAATTCATCAGAGACTACATTGTTGGAAGGAAAATTTCCTTGCCAAACATTAGCTTTTTGTTTTCCGGAATTAATCGGCTGATTTCCCCAAGAGTACATAGTGTTTGATTTACCTGATCTCATGGCGTATTCATATTCAGCTTCAGTTGGAAGCCTCCTCCCCTTCCAATTACAGTAGGCTACTGCATCATCCCAACTAACATGTATAACAGGATGATTCATAATTGTATCTATAGTACTTTCTTTACCATACGGATGCTTCCAATTAACTTCTTTTTGAAGTTTCCACCATTGAGAAAAATCATTAAGGTTTTTAGTTTGTGACTCAAAAAAAACAAGAGAAGAGGGCGCTAATAAACTGTCGTGAGGTTTTGGAGTATTTGGAGGAAGATATTTTTTTAAGTCGTTCCAATCTATTGTTCTTTCTGCTGTAGTCAAGTAACCAGTGGATTCTATAAATTTTTTAAAGTCAGCGTTAGTAACCTCAGTTTCATCCATTAAAAAAGAATTTACATTAACTTTATGTTGAGGATATTCATCCCGCATAGCTTGATTATTATCTGCACCCATTAAAAACTCGCCACCCATTATAAAAACCATTCCGCTTGGAGCTTCAACTAAATGTTGTTTTTTTTCTAAATTATTACAAGAAAAAATTAAGCTTAAAATAAAAATTAATAATATTTTTTTCATTAGTTAGGGTTAATATATTTGGTTTAGTATAATAAATACAAGCATTAATCGTATTTAAAGCAAATCTATAGATTAATTTTTTAAATTTAAATTAACAACAATTAATATCTATGAGTAAAAATTTAGCTGAAGAATACTGGAAAAAAAATCTTAAATATTTATTAATACTATTATCAATTTGGTTCACTGTTTCTTTTGGATTTGGAATATTATTAATTGATGAGCTTAATCAAATAAAAATTGGGGGATTCAAACTTGGATTCTGGTTTGCACAACAAGGTTCTATTTATGTTTTTGTAATCTTAATCTTTATTTATATTGGCCTTATGAACAGACTTGATAAAAAATATCACCCTAAAAAATAATTATGGATTTACAATTATGGATATGGTTAATGATAGGGATAACGTTTTCCTTATATATCGGGATTGCTATTTGGTCTAAAGCAGGCTCAACAAAAGAATTTTATGTAGCCGGTTCTGGTGTTTCGCCTATAGCAAACGGAATGGCAACAGCCGCCGATTGGATGTCAGCAGCATCATTTATTTCAATGGCTGGTTTAATTTCCTTTATGGGCTATGATGGATCAGTTTACTTGATGGGTTGGACCGGAGGATATGTTTTACTCGCCCTTCTTTTAGCGCCTTATTTGAGGAAATTCGGAAAATTCACAGTTCCTGATTTTATAGGAGACAGGTATTATTCAGATACTGCTAGAGTTGTAGCAGTATTTTGTGCGTTAATAATTTCATTTACATATGTTGCTGGCCAAATGAGAGGAGTTGGACTGGTCTTTTCAAGATACTTAGAAGTAGATATAAATACAGGTGTTGTTATTGGAATGGCTATTGTTTTATTTTATGCTGTTTTAGGTGGAATGAAAGGGATAACTTATACTCAAGTAGCACAATATTGTGTTCTGATTTTTGCTTTTATGGTGCCTGCCATTTTTATTTCAATGCAAATGACAGGAAATCCAATTCCACAACTAGGTTTTGGATCTCAAGGCTCAGACGGGATATATCTTTTAGATAAATTGGATGGATTAAGTAGAGATTTAGGATTTCATGAGTACACAACTGGTTCGAAATCAAAGCTTGATGTGTTTTTTATAACTGCTGCCCTAATGATTGGAACGGCAGGTCTTCCTCACGTTATAGTCAGATTCTTTACTGTAAAAAAAGTAAGTGATGCAAGAAAGTCTGCTGGTTGGGCTCTACTATTTATAGCAATTTTATATACTACTGCCCCTGCAATTGCAGTTTTTGCTAGAACAAATTTAATCGAAACTGTAAGTGAGAAAAAATATGACGATATGCCTGTTTGGTTTGAAAACTGGGAAAAAACTGGGCTTTTAACTTTTACTGATAAAAATAAAGACGGGATTATTCAATATGTTGCAGATCCTCAAATAAACGAATTAACCATTGATAGAGATATAATGGTAATGGCTAACCCGGAAATTGCTGAACTACCAAACTGGGTAATAGCGTTACTTGCAGCAGGTGCTTTAGCGGCTGCCCTTTCAACAGCTGCGGGATTACTACTTGTTATTTCTTCTTCAGTTTCTCATGATCTAATAAAAAAAATTATAAAGCCTGATGTTAGTGAAAAAGGAGAATTAATTGCGGCTCGAGTTTCTGCCTTTTTTGCTGTTTTACTAGCTGGGTATTTTGGAATTAATCCACCTGGATTTGTAGCAGCGGTAGTAGCTTTGGCATTTGGTTTAGCTGCAGCCTCATTTTTTCCAGCTATAGTAATGGGTATTTTCTATAAAAGAATGAATAAAGAAGGTGCAATCTCAGGTATGATTACCGGATTACTACTAATGCTTTTTTATATGACAAAATTCAAATTTGGATGGTTTGGAGGAGGAACTGAAGCAGATTGGTGGTTTGGAATATCTCCTGAGGGCTTTGGAACATTTGCTATGTTAGTTAATTTTGTTGTCTCATTAACTGTTTGCCATTTAAATCCAGAACCGCCTAAAGAAATTCAGGACTTAGTAGAAAATATTAGAATTCCAACAATTGAAAATTAATGAAAAACCTAAAATTAATTCTTTTCTTTTTTGTACTTAGTAATTTAAATGCGCAAGATTTTACTCAATTTGAAAAAAAAACTTTTGAATTTGAAAAAGAAAAACTGAATTACAGAATTTTAAAACCTTTAAATTATAACCCCAACAAACAATACCCGGTTCATCTTTTTCTTCACGGAGCGGGCGAAAGAGGAAATGATAATGTTTCGCAATTAGTTCATGGAGGAAAACTTTTTTTAAAAAAAGAGAATAGAGAACAATATAACTCATGGGTTATATTTCCACAAGCTCCAAAAAACGATTGGTGGGGATACAAAGAGCCGTATAAGTTTGATTATAACGTAAAAGAATCTAAAGCTATGAGTTTAGTTGTAAAACTTATGGACGATTTTATTGAAAGAAAAGATGTGGATACGAATAGGGTGTATGTAAGTGGATTATCCATGGGAGGTATGGGAACTTTCGTGATTTTAAATTTAAGGCCTGAAATGTTTGCAGCTGCAACTCCAATTTGCGGTGATGGCGATCCCTCTTTAGTCAGTAACTATTCAAAAAAAGTTCCTATTTGGATTTTTCATGGTTCAGATGATACTGTCGTTAGTCCAAAAAAATCATTAAAAATGGCAAAAGCTATTATTGAAAATGGCGGAAGTCCAAAAATGACATTTTATGAAAATGTTGGTCACGATAGTTGGAATAATGCTTTTGCTGAAAAAGAATTTATAAATTGGATTCACTCAAAATCAAAATAATAATGAAACAAAATAAAACAATGAAATACAACAAAATATTTTTACTAATTTTTTTATTTTCTATTATGAATAATACTGCTCAAGATATTAATATTCAAGGGGGAGGAACGCTTATGGACTGGGCTCATTTAAAAAAATATGAACAAAGCAATTCTGAACTTAAAAAAATAGATGAACCAAATCGAGTTGTTTTTATGGGAAATTCAATAACAGAGGGATGGTCTAATTTTGATAAAGATTTTTTTATAAATAATCCATTTGTAAATCGAGGAATTAGCGGACAAACCACTCCACAAATGTTAATCAGATTTAGACCAGATGTGGTGAACTTAAATCCTAAAGCTGTTGTAATTTTAGCTGGGATAAATGATATAGCTGAAAATACTGGACCAATAACTTTAGAAAATATAGCAGAAAATATCATTTCAATGGCCGAAATTGCTAAAGCAAATGATATTAAAGTATTAATTTGTTCAACGCTTCCAGCAATTGATTTTCCATGGTCACCTGGGATGGAACCTGGTCCGAAAGTAATTAAATTAAACTCTATTTTAAGTGCTTACTGTGATTCAAATGACATTCCGTACGTAGATTATTTTTCAGCAATGTCAGATAAAAAAGGAGGATTAAAAGTTCCTGAATATACAACAGCTGATGATTTAGTTCATCCTAATTTAGCCGGATATAAAGTGATGGAAAAAATCATTCTTAAAGCACTCAAATAATTTCATTAACTTTAGTTTAATGAATAAAAATATTCGCAATAATCTTCTCTATTTTCTAACACCATTAATTGGGATTATAGTCTTTAAGTACTTTTCAACAAAACCCTCTGTTGATCAAATTTCAATTAATTATAATACAGCTCTAAACAAGGAAAATAAAGCAGCTAACATCTCTTATCAAGCAGTTAATTTTAATTTCGACGTTAAACCAATATTATCCGATAAATGCTACACTTGTCACGGCCCAGATGATAAAGCAAGAAAAGCTAATTTAAGGTTAGATATTGAGCAAGGTTTTTATGCAGCACTTGAGGATAATCCAAATCATTTTGTAATTGATAAAAACAATCCCAATGAAAGTGAAATTTTAAAAAGAATTGATAGTGAAAATTCAAATTATATAATGCCTCCACCTGAATCTAATTTAAAATTATCAAAAAAAGAAAAAGAGATTTTAAAAAAATGGGTTTTACAGGGTGGAAAATGGGAGCCTCATTGGGCATATACTAAACCAAAATTACCAGAAATTCCAGAAATAAATATTGAAAATTGGGCGTCTAATGAAATAGATTTTTTTATAGCTAGTAAATTAGAATCTAAAGGAATGTCTCCTTCAAAAATTGAAGAAAAAGAAATATTAATTAGAAGAGCTTATTTTGATATAACTGGCCTTCCTCCTACTTTAGAGGATATTGATATTTTTATATCTGATACTAGTGAAGATGCTTATGAGCATGTTATAGACAACTTATTAGAATCTAAATCCTATGGAGAAAGGATGACTGCCATTTGGATGGATTTATCTAGATACGGTGATAGTCATGGTTACCAAGATGATCAAGAACGAATCATGTGGCCGTGGAGAGATTGGGTGATTCACGCTTATAATTCGAATATGCCATATGATAAGTTTATTACATGGCAAATGGCTGGGGACATGCTTCCAAACGCTACAAAAGAACAAATTTTAGCTTCTGGATTCAACAGAAATCATAAAATTACTCAAGAGGGTGGTGTTGTGCCTGAAGAATATAGAGTTGAATACGTTGCAGATCGAACAGTTACTTCTGCAAAAATAATGATGGGATTAACTGTCGAATGTGCGAGATGTCACACGCATAAATATGATCCAATTTCGCACGATGAATTTTTTAGTTTTTATAGTTTTTTTAATAATGTTGACGAAGATGGTTTAATTGGTTATGGGGATACAGCACCAAAACCAAATTTAACTATAAACGCAAAAGATATTAAAAATGATTTGCCTTTTGTAAACTTACCAGATAGTATCAACGACGTTACACTTATGGTAATGAAAGAAACTGAAAACTTAAGAAATACTTATGTTTTAAACAGAGGGAGTTATGACGCTCCTACTAGACTTGTTAAACCAAGCACACCTGAAGTTGTATTAAAATTTGATGAAGAAAAATATTCATCTGATAGAATCGGATTATCAAAATGGTTTTTTGACAAAGACAACCCTTTAACTTCAAGAGTTACGGTAAATAGATTATGGCAACAATTTTTTGGAATTGGTATAGTAGCAACTCCAGATGATTTTGGAAGTCAAGGAAACAAACCGTTTAATCCTGAATTACTAGATTGGCTTGCTTACACGTTTCAAAATAAAGACAACTGGGATACAAAAAAGTTTATCAAAAGAATAGTAATGTCCTCCACTTACAGGCAGTCTAGTAAAGTTAAAAAGGAAAACCGTTTGATGGATTCTGACAATACATATCTAGCCAATTATCCAAGACAAAAACTTGCAGCTGAAATGATTAGAGATAATGCTCTCGCTACAAGTGGAATGCTGGTTGAAAAAATTGGTGGTCCTAGCGTTAAACCAATGCAACCACCAAATCTATGGAATGAAGTTACAGGTGGCGGTGGCGGAAGTCTTGCTTTTTATGTACAAGATACAGGTGATAATCTATTTAGAAGAAGTTTATATACATTTTGGAAAAGAACAGTTCCTCCACCATCTATG